>ENA-UOXP01000213-UOXP01000213.1-mixed-culture-metagenome-genome-assembly--contig:-NODE-213-length-43139-cov-5.890980_pt1 | contig 43139 bp, 41 predicted proteins | sample MGYA00238161_ERZ761639 | MGnify/ENA primary metagenome ERZ761639 (study PRJEB28913, sample SAMN08776760) | mixed culture metagenome | isolation source: Freshwater growth medium | place: USA...
TAAGCGACGCCATTTCTATAAAGAAAATTGGCAATTTCGCACTCCTCAAAACTTTTTACTTTCTCACCTTGTAACGTGATGATTTCATTTTCCAACATATATTCTGTGTATTCACCAAGACTTTTAAAGTCGTATTGGCTTTTATAAGGCAAGTGATGGTAGAAAAAATAATCGACTAAAGCAGATTTATATTGTTCTGTAGAGAGTAAGCGTTGAATCTCATCATCAATAAACTTGGCTTTAAGATCGTCATCATCAGCCATCGGATGGTTATAGGGTACTTTACCTTCTACTTGGGAGATGATTGACTTGCCTAGACTATGAAACGTTTTAACATTGAATGCACTAGTATTTAAGCGTTTCTCAACGCGTTCTTGCATTTCCTCTGCGGCTTTATTCGCATAAGCTAGCATCAATATCTGCGCTGGCTTGACCAAGTCAGCTTGAAGTAGATAACCAGCTCGCGCAATCATCGTGCTGGTTTTGCCTGTGCCAGCGCCGGCAAGTACGAGATTAAATTGCTCATTGGTCACGCAAGCTTTTCGTTGCGAAATGGTGAGTGGTTGAGACTCGATATGGTCAAAAAAACTGTTAAATCGTAAGATTTCTTGTTCTACAAAGTATTGGTTAATCCCCTTAAAGTGATGATGGCCGTTTACCATGAAAGGGACGAGCATTTCATACCAAGACAACTCATTGTCGGTTAACACATTAAGGTCTTTGGCTTGTTGTAACGATTGAAAGTGAACGAGGTTAATGCTCAGCCAAGATTCAGCTGTAGGGTAAGTAATGTAAAGCGATGAGCGCATATATCGCTTAGCCTGTTCATGGGCTTGCGCTAAAGATTCAATATGCTGATTCAGGCTCTCGCGTGCTTTAAGTTTATGCGCTTTAAAAGTTGATTGCTGTAGCACAATTTCATTGAACAGCGTATCGTAAACATTAGACGGTAAACCACCAAAAAGGTAAGTGTTATTTCGGTCATGTAGAATTAAAGTGTGCCAAAACCAACCGTTTCGTTTGTCTAGGCCAATTTTATCAACCTGCATCACTGCATCAGGTAAATGTGGATGAAGCAGTGAAATCTTAAAATGGTTGATGGTGATATGTTGGTAAAGAACGTGCTGCGCAAACTGCTTGGCCAACCATGAGATTTGATAGTCCATACTTAAGTGGACGCTCTATTGGTTAAGCCCGCATTCAACGTAATTGGCGATTAATTGTGTTAGGCGAGACACAGTGACATCATGCAAGGGTTGAGGTTTAGTGTTGCGCATAGCCTCGCCCCAATGACTATTCGGAAAGTGCCTATCGTTCTCAAAGCGAGGGATCACATGCCAATGCATATGCGGGGTTTTGTTGCCTAAGCTGGCGAGGTTGATTTTGTCTGGTTGGATGGCTTCTCGCATGGCTGTTTCTACTGCAAATACTACTTTCATGGTGCGCGCACGATCCTGCGGCGCTAAGTCTGTCATTTCTTTGATATGTGCAATCAGTTCCACGCGACAGTAAGCTGGGTAATCTGCATCGTTCAGCAGCACCACCCGACAAAAATCATCTTGCCATAAAATACTGTGAGGGCTGGGTTGGCAAAGCGGACAACTAGCCATACTAGGATGCTTGTAGCATTCTATCCAAGGTCAATTTCGCCAGTTCGGCCTCATGTTTAGGCACTTTGATTTGATTCACAATGTTGCCTTCGGCCAAATTTTCTAAGCACCAAGCCAAGTGTTGTGGGTCGATCCGTGCCATGGTCGAACATTCACACACCACGTGGCTCATAAATTGCACGTGCTTACCTTGTGGTTTCATTTGCTCTGCTAAGCGGGTCACTAAATTCAGTTCGGTACCTACCAACCATTTGGTATTGGGCGGTGCTTCAGAAACGGTACGTAAAATATACTCTGTAGAACCCACATAATCTGAATTTAGGCAGACTTCAAAAGGGGCCTCTGGGTGAGATATGACAAAGCCATCTGGGTGTAGCTTTTTAAAATGTTCAATATTCTGTGGGCGGAACATTTGATGCACCGCACAATGCCCTTTCCATAACAGAATTTTGGCGTTTTTGATTTGTTCGACGGTTAACCCCCCCAGCGGTTGATCTGGGTCCCATACTGGCATTTGTTCAAGTGGGATGCCCATTTTATGGCCGCTCCAGCGCCCCAAGTTTTGGTCAGGGAAGAACAATACTTTTTCACGCTGTTTAAAGCCCCATTCCAGTATTTTTGGTGCATTGGTGCTGGTGCAGACAATACCGCCGTGCTCACCGCAAAAAGCCTTTAAATCAGCTGCGGAGTTAATGTACGTAATCGGTGTGATTTCTTCATCAAAATTCAGTACTTTGTTCAGCTCGCGATAGCTACGCTCTACTTTGGCCAAGTTGGCCATATCAGCCATGGAACAGCCTGCGGCTAGGTCAGGTAAGATGACGATTTGTTCTGGGCGGCTTAAAATGTCTGCCACTTCCGCCATAAAATGCACGCCTAAAAATACAATAAATTCAGCATCCAAGCTGTCGCAATATTTAGACAATTTAAGGGAGTCGCCCGTGTAATCGGCATGGCGATACACGCTTTCATGCTGATAATGATGCCCTAAAATGACCAAGCGCTTGCCTAGCTTTTCACGCGCAGCCAATATCCTCGCTTGGCAGTCATCATCCTTAGCGGACTGAAACTTTTCAAATTTAATCGGAACGGGCGAGATTGCTTGGTTTTGCATGGTGTCTGTATGGCCAGTGAATGAATCAACAAGTGATTATTTTACAACGGTTTTATTGAAAAAGCGGGGATTTTATTTGCAGCGTTTACAGACTTAATTGGTATTTTTCACCCAAACGTTTGAGCGCATCGACATTGGTCCAAGAGAAGACACGTTGCGCCGCTTCTCGCCAATCCACCCATTGATATTGCACGTGTTCATCCGGGGCTAGCTGCACAGGCATGGTATTGGGTAACATCAAACCAAATAAATGCTCGGTATTCTCTACCACCCCTGGTGCGTAGCGATGGCGCCAATGCGGGTAAATTTCATATACGTTGCTTGCTTGCCAGTCCTGAAAATCAAACTGCAACGCATCTAAACCCGTTTCTTCTTTCACTTCACGAATCGCAGCTTGATAGGGTGTTTCGCCAAGCTCTATGCTCCCCGTCACTGATTGCCAATAGCCAGACTTGTCGGCTCGCTCCATAATCAGCACTTGCAAATCTGCGGTGTGAATCAAGACAAGTGCGGATACGGGTATTTTATGCATGCAAAATCAGTATAGTGAGTAATTATTAGGCTTTAGCTTTGTTTGGGGCATTGACGAGATTTTTGGGCAGTTGAAACACAACGCTTTCAATCACACCTTGTAACTCTGTGACCTGATTTGCGCCTAATTGTTGCAATTGTGCAATCACTTCCTTAACCAAAATTTCAGGCGCGGATGCACCAGCGGAGACACCAATTTTTTGTTTACCAATCAACCATTCTGGTTTCAAGTAACTGGCATTGTCTACCATGTAGGCTTCAACGCCTTGGTTTTGCGCGACTTCTCTCAAGCGATTAGAATTTGAACTGTTGGGCGAGCCAACAATAATCACCAAATCACAGTCTTTTGCCATAATTTTGACGGCATCTTGGCGGTTCTGCGTGGCGTAGCAAATATCGTCACTTTTAGGCGATTGAATATTGGGAAACCTCGCTTTAAGTGCGTTCATCACCTGAGCAGCGTCATCCATAGAAAGTGTTGTTTGCGTTACAAAAGCGAGCTTATCTGGGTTGTTGACTTGTAACGTTGCAACATCTTCAGGTGTTTCTACCAAATACATGCCTTGCTCATTGGGGTCGCCTTCCACTTGGCCCATGGTGCCTTCCACCTCAGGATGGCCTTTATGCCCAATCATGATAATACCTAAGCCTTCTTTACGCATTTTCGCTACTTCGATGTGTACTTTTGTCACCAATGGGCACGTTGCGTCAAACGCAATTAAGCCACGCGCATCCGCCTCTGCACGCACCGCTTTAGAGACGCCATGTGCGCTAAATATCACAGTGCTACCTGTAGGTATTTTGTCTAAGTCATCAACAAAAATAGCGCCTTTGTCGCGTAGTTCGTTCACTACAAACTTGTTATGCACCACCTCATTTCGCACATAAATCGGCGCACCAAATTTTTCTAACGCTTGTTCTACAATAATAATCGCACGGTCCACACCAGCACAAAATCCGCGTGGGTTGGCTAATACAATATCGGCCTGTACTGGATTAGGTTGTAAATGATGGTTCGATTGGCTCATGCTGTACTCTCTCGTATATGCTCAGTGTGGGTTTGCATCGGGTATAATCACAGCACTTTAAATGATGTTTTTACACACAATGGCTATGAAAAACACCGCAACACTGTTAATTACTTGCCCTGATGCAAAAGGCATCGTGGCTGCAATTGCTGATTTTTTATATCAGCACAACGCAAATATTTTACACGCAGACCAGCACCAAGATGCAGAAAATAATCTATTTTTAATGCGTGTTGAATGGGATTTTGCTAATTTTGACGTCGATGAAGCTTCGTTTAGCCAAGCTTTTTCACCTATCGCCAGCCGATTTAATATGGAGTGGCAGCTCAAATTAACGCAGCACAAAACACGTCTGGCGATTATGGTGTCGCAATATGATCACTGTCTAGCAGATTTATTGCATCGCCATAAAAGTGGTGAATTGGCGTGTGAGATCCCGCTAGTCATCAGTAATCATCGTGATACCGAAGCATTGGTGAAGTTTTATGGCATTGATTTTCACTATTTGCCCGTGAGCAAAGAAACCAAGACAGAAGTAGAAGCGGCGCAATTTAAATTGTTTGCACAATACGACATTGATTTGATTGTGCTGGCGCGTTATATGCAAATCTTGTCGCCCGATTTTGTTGCGCGCTATCCACAAAAAATCATCAACATTCACCACTCATTCTTGCCCGCGTTTATTGGTGCGCGTCCCTATCATCGAGCGTTTGAGCGAGGTGTAAAACTGATTGGTGCCACCAGCCATTACGTGACAGAGGTGCTGGATGAAGGCCCAATTATTGAGCAAGACATCGACCGCATTTCGCATCGCGACCAAGTGGAAGATTTGATTCAAAAAGGGCGTGATTTAGAACGTGTGGTGCTATCTAAAGCGGTGCGTTGGCATATTGAGAATCGTATTTTGCTTTACGCAAACAAAACGGTGATTTTTGATTAATAGCAGTTTCGATATGAATTTAGCGATCGATAAGCATCAAAAAAGCGAGGGTTTGACCTCGCTTTTTTATTGTTACTTTAAGAAATTACTCCGCCGCAACCATGTCTGGCAAGGCATCGTAAGTTGCCTCATCATAAGGTGCAATCTCAGGTAACATGCCACCAGAACCCGCTGTTGTTTGGTTTGAAGCACAGCCAACCATCAGTACAGCCATTAAAGCAAACATTGCAAATAACCATTTACGCATATCAAATCTCCCTGTGTAGATAAACATGTATCAATGACTTGTTGTAATAAGCGATCAATTGCTTACCGTCAATTTACGCTTAAGTGTTTGTTTGTTCAACCCTAGCGGGGCGCAGGAACGATTTCTAATGCAAATAAATCTTCTACTTTTTCACGAGCGCGAATCACATAGTGTTGGTCGCCATCCACCATAATCTCAGCCGCACGCGGGCGGGTGTTGTAATTGCTGGCCATACTCATACCGTAGGCTCCCGCAGATTTCACCGCTAGGAGATCGCCTTCTTCAAGCGCTAGCGCGCGGTCATGGCCCAGAAAATCACCACTTTCACACACTGGACCAACGATTTCATAGGTTTGCGTTTTACCTTCACGTGGTTGCACTGCGACAATCTCATGATACGCATCGTAAAGCGCTGGTCGCATTAAGTCGTTCATGGCGGCATCGACAATTGCAAAGTTTTTCGGTTTATCAGCGTCATCCAAATTACCCATTTTTAGGTACTCTACCTTGGTAAGCATCACGCCAGCATTGCCTACCAATGCGCGGCCTGGCTCAAACATGACTTTGACATCTCGCCCTGCTAATTTTTGGATAATGGCTTGTGCATAGGCTTTGAACGCTGGAGGTGTCTCATCAGAATAAGTAATACCAATGCCGCCACCCACATCAATGTGCGCAATATGAATACCTTTGCTTTCCAAGTGGTCTACCAAACTCAATACGCGGTCTAACGCATCTAAAAACGGAGAGAGCTCAGTAATTTGTGAGCCGATATGACAATCCACCCCATGCACAGCAATGTTGGGCATGGCTGCAGCTTGTTCATATAGTTGCACCGCACTTTCAAACGCCACACCAAATTTATTGTTTTTAAGGCCAGTAGAGATGTATGGATGTGTTTTGGCGTCGACATTGGGGTTTACACGCAATGACACGGGGGCTATTTTGCCCATTTCAGCTGCCACTTGATTGAGTCTGTGCAGTTCACTCTCAGACTCAATGTTAAAACATAAAATGCCAGCTTTAAGTGCGGCGCGCATCTCGTCATGACTTTTCCCCACGCCAGAAAATACGACTTTATTGGGGTCTCCGCCAGCCGCCAACACACGTGCTAATTCGCCGCCAGATACAATATCAAACCCTGCACCCATCGAAGCAAATAAGTGGAGAATGGCCAAACTTGGATTCGCTTTCACCGCAAAGCAAATGAGGTGATTGGTGCCTGTTAAGCCTGCTTGGAATTGTTCAAACGCATGCACTAATGCTGCTTTTGAATACACGTAACAAGGCGTGGCGTAGGTTGCGGCAATGCTACTCAGCGCAACGTTTTCGGCATATAAGGTGCCATTTTTTAGGTTAAATGCGTTCACGAGATCTGGTTTCTATCAATAAAGTTAGTTGTTTTGCGCTGGGGCAGTCGGTACTTCCTGCGGCTGGTCTTGAGGGTATTGTTGCTCTGGAATGTACAACGGTCCTTTGGTGCCGCATGCAGAAATGAGCATGCATAACAAAGACATAGTTGCTACTTTGATATAAAAATTTCGCATGGTGTAGACACTTGAGTGAGCTATGAATAGGTCAGAATTTTATCATTAATGCGTAAAACGAGTGGTTAATATCGACAACATCACCGCTTATACCGCTTATTTTGCCGATTATCGGATAGGCGTAGACATGTGTTTGCGAGATTAGGCATGATAGGCATGTGATAAAGGGGGCAATATGGGTAACAATAACGTTCTAAAAATGCACAACAGCCAACAGGGTTTCAATTTGATTGAGCTCATGATTGTTGTGGCTGTGATTGTGGTGTTAGCCTCTATCGCCATTCCTTCTTATGGTGACTATGTTAGACGTGGCCGAATTGCAGAGGCAACCTCTACTTTGTCTGATGCTAGAGTAAGACTTGAGCAGTTTTTTCTAGATAACCGCACCTATGTAGGTTTTGCCAACTGTCCAACAGCTACTACATTTTTTCAGTATTCATGTAGTCCATTGACAGCAGCAGCATACACACTCACTGCCACTGGTCAAAATACAATGGCCAATTTCAGTTACTCTCTTAACCAGGCAAATACCAAGACATCTTCCACTATCTGGACCTCAGGTGTTCAAAACTGTTGGATTAGAAGTAAAGGTTCAGCATGTTAAGCCAAGCCAAAAAATTTAAAGCTGGCTTCACAATTATTGAACTTGCGGTAGTTGTGGCAGTGCTTGGTATTTTGGTCACGATAGCAGTGCCGAGCTTTCAAGCGATGATTATTAACTCGCAGGTACGTAATGCAGCAGAGTCAATTGCGAACGGCTTGCAAAAAGCAAGGGGAGAGGCGGTTGCGCGCAATAGAAATGTGGAGTTTGTTATGGGTGCAGACTCCTCGTGGGTGGTACGACTGGCTGGTGGTGCCGATATTGAGTCTCGCTTGGCGAGTGAAGGGTCCAGAGATGTCACGCGCACGGCAGTAGCATCGGATTTAACGACTGCGGCGACTACAGTGACATTTAACGGTTTAGGTGGCGTGGTAGCAAATGCTGGATCTCTTGCGCGTGTTAGCTTAACCGCGCCAGGTGCAAATAGACCACTTCAAGTTAGAATTGGAGCAGGTGGTAATGCAAAAATGTGTGATCCGAGTTTAGCGACAGGCTCTAGCCCTCGCGCTTGTTAATGTGGGATTTGGTCATGAATAATCAAAAATTTAGCATCAAAAAATCAACCCAGACCGGCTCTGTGTTGCTAGAAGCCTTGATTGCAGTATTGATTTTCTCATTGGGAATTTTGGCACTGGTAGGCTTGCAAGCAGCCATGATTAAAAATACGGGTGCGGCAAAATATAGAACAGATGCAAGCTACATCGCACAAAAGCGCATAGGTGAAATGTGGGCAGACCCGGGAAATTTAGCCGCTTATGTTGAAGCCAATACCGATATCTCAGCCATGATTCCGGGGGGTAGACGCAGTGTGATTGCGTTAGCTAACCCAACTGAATATCAGGTAATTATTGGCTGGACAGCACCTGGCGAAGTCCCAGCCGCAGACGCAACAGTGGCGCCTTGCTTTATGCAAGTGGCGCATTGCTTTACCACAATCACCAACATTGCAGGTGGATGAGTATGAATTTGAATAATCAATGTGCACCTTACAAACACCAAGGGTTTAGCTTAATTGAGCTGATGATTGGCTTGGTGATTGGCCTGTTGGCAACCTTGGCTATTTCACAATCTATGTCGGTATTTGAGGGACAAAAACGCGGCACAACAGGTACTGCAGACGCGCAAACCAGCGGTGGTATTGCGCTTTATAACATCAGCAGAGAGTTAAAACTGGCAGGTTACCCCTTAATGCCATCAGGCCAGCCTGGTGTGATTGATTCGCCCTTAGAGTGTACCAATATTGCTTACAATAGCAGCGGTGTGACCAGTATTACCCCAGTGAGCATAACCAATGGTGTTGCAGCTACAGGAGTCAATGCAAGCGATAGTATTACCATTCGTTATGGCAACAGTGCATCAGGTGGTTCGCCAACCACGCTTGATTCACGCGTGGGTAACGTTGCAACTGTAAGAAACAATTTAGGCTGTCAAGCCAACGATATTGTATTGATGAACAGTGGACCTGATTGTGTGTTAACTAGAGCTACTGCTGTGGCGGGCACAGTTGCACCTTTTACTGTGACAACCGTTGATACGGTGGGTGACTTGGGTTCAGATTTTTCATGTTTGGGAAGATGGGATGAGATAACGTACCGTGTCAACAATGGCAACCTAGAAAGAAATGGTACGCCTGTGGTGGCTGATATCATTAACTTACAAGCACAGTACGGTATCTCAAACTCGCCAGATTCTAACACCATTACCCAATGGGTAGAGCCCACAGGCGCAACATGGGCAGCGCCAACTGTCGCCAATCGTAATCTAATCAAAGCTGTGCGTTTAGCGATTGTGGCGCGTAACCCGCAAATTGATACCAATACAGTGACAGCATCTTGCAATGCAGCAAATTTTACGGGCTTGTGCGCTTGGCAAGATGTGCCAATTGGTGGGGCTATCAGTGTAGCTTCCCCTGCGCCAGCAATCAATTTGAGTACAGCAGATGCCAACTGGGCACGCTACCACTACAGAGTGTTTGAGACGATTATTCCAATGCGAAATGTGGTGTGGTCAAGGGAAACATTATGAGTATAAATAAGATGAAAAATCTTTCAGGTCATCACTTATTTAAGCAACAAGGTGTCGTGTTATTTATTGCGCTTGTGGCTTTGGTGGTGATGTCTTTAGCTGCAGTAGCACTTATTCGCTCTGTAGATACCAATACCTTAATAGGTGGTAATTTATCTTTTAAGCAAGCTGCCACTACCTCAGCAGATGCTGGTATTGAAGCAGCGATTGCACAATTAATCGGCATGCGCGATGCGGTCGGCAATAATGCTAAAAATGTACTCAATGACGCAACACACACAATGAATAACACTGATTTAACAGCTAGACCGGGTTACCACTCAAGCGTAGATCCCGACCTTATTCTAACGGAGGATGATACTTGGGATGAAGCTAACAATGTTTCTCTAGCTGAAGATGCCAGTGGTAATACAGTACGTTATATCGTACAGCGTATGTGCCGTACACCTGACGTTGCAATTCAAAATGCCAATTGCTTGTTTAGCACTGGCGCTGAAGACAAAAACGGGCAAGAAGTCCCATTACCACAAAACGTTTGCTTTGGTCCTGGCTGTCCAGTGGCTGGTCAAACCCCTCGTATCCGCGTCACAGTGCGTGTAGAAGGCCCCAAAAACGCCATTAGTTATGTGCAAGCATTTGTCCATTAGGAGACATTAATGAAATCTCATTTAATCGTTCGTCATTTTCTAGCCGCATGTGTATTGATGGTTGGGTGTTTACATCACGTGGTAGTGAATGCTGCAAGTGTAGAGTTGGCAAATGCACCTTTGGTCACTTCTACCAGCACTACTGTCAAACCGAATATTTTATTTGTGTTAGATAACTCTGGCAGTATGACCTGGACCGCGATGCCCGATGCTGCACATGATTTTATTAACGATTATGGTTATTTAAGTAGCCAATGTAACTCTGTGTACTATGACCCAAACATTACCTATACACCACCTATTAATGCAGATAAAGTGAGCTATGGCGATGCCAGTTTTACTGCGGCTAAAGACAGCGGCTATAACAGTAGCTCAACAGCTAGAAACTTAAATAGTGAGTTTATTGCCAATCGCTTTGAGCCAGAAAGTGCAAATGACACTTATCAAAGCAGTGGCTCTTACAAACTCACTTCATTAGGCCCATATGGTGCTGTGTATTATGAATATACTGGCACTGTCACGAACAAAGATTATTTCAATACTGGCTCTACCTTTTACACACAATGTGCTGGGTTGATAAGTAACAATACAACGGGTATCACGACAACGCTTGGCACTGGCAGCACTTTATTTTTAAAGCGTCGCCTAGCTAGTTCTAGAACTACCACAATTACCGTGAGTGGCACAGGTGGCGGCACATCTACCACTGGCATCACGGTCACTGGAATCACAGTGAACGGTACGTTAGTTTCTAGCGGATCGACTGCAAGAGCATCTAGTATAGCGAGTACAACTTTGGCTAGTCGGATTGCTGGCATCATAAGTGCTGCAGGCTACACGGCCACTGTGTCTGGCAGTGTAGTAACGATTACAGCACCTGCAACCAATTACGCAAATGTAATTAACCATGCCCCTGTCATCACCACAGCTGGGACTGTAGGCACTATCCAATTCACTACCGATTTATTTCCAGATACAGACGCCGCTAAACTCACCAATTTTGCTAATTGGTACAGTTACTACCGCACCCGTATGCTGATGATGAAAACTTCAGCTGGTTTAGCTTTTGGCGCGATTGGTGATCGTTATCGTGTCGGTTTAATGAAAATTAATAGTTCTTCTACCCCTGTGGTTGGGTTGGATACCTTTACGGGTGGTCACAGAACAGATTGGTACAACTCGTTTTATGCCATTAGTGGAGACAGTGGGACACCGTTAAGAGAGTCTTTAGCCAATGCAGGGTTGTATTACTCAGGCTTGCTATCAGGTTCTACTGACCCAGTTCAATACTCCTGCCAGCAAAACTTTACCTTGCTTTCTACGGATGGTTATTGGAATGGTAACGCTGGTTTTACCGTAGATGGTTCAACTGAGGTGGGAAATCAGGATGGTATAGAGCAACGCCCCTACAACGACGGTGCGGTACCTATTACCCAGTATACCTATACCTACACTAGAAATTACTATGATCGTGTTAGAAGTAACTGTTCAGGCTCAAACCGAAGAATTAGAACGCAACCGCAAATAGGTACATGTACAGCGGCCAATGAAACTGTAGGTTGCACACCATCCAATTGGGAAAGCAATGGCGAACCCACGCTAGCAGCATCTTGTAACAACACTTCTGCACCTAGTCCATCCACTCGTGTGTTGTCAGGTACACCAACACTAAATGATGGTGCTACCAGTGGCGGCACCGCTGACAGTTTGGCTGATGTGGCTATGTATTATTATAAAACTGATTTACGCACACCCGCTTTAGGCAATTGCGGTACGCCTATTTCACCTGCAACGGTAGGCCCTTTATGTGAAAACAACGTATTTAGAAGTGCCCGTGACAACAACTCACAACAGCACATGACAACATTTACACTTGGTTTGGGTGCAAATGGTCGTATGAAGTATTCATCTACTTATGATCAAGATAGTTCTGGTGATTATTTTTCTGTGAAGTTGGGTTTAACTGCAAGCTCTACAGCTACACCCCCTATTTGTAGCTGGCAAGCCAACGGTACCACTTGTAATTGGCCAATCCCTGGTGCTAGTAACCCAGAGAATATTGATGATTTGTGGCATGCCGCAGTGAACGGGCGTGGCAGTTATTTTAGTGCAACCAACCCTGAAAGTTTGGCGTCAGGTTTGGCCAGTGCTTTGGCAGGGATTAATACGCGCAGAGGTTCAGCAGCGGCAGCGGCAAGTAGCACGCTCAACCCAGTAGCCGGAGATAATAAATCATTTGTGGCCAGTTACACATCCTCCGTATGGACAGGTAATTTAGAGGCGCGAGGAATTAATACAGACACAGGCGAAACCAGCACCAACGCTTTATGGTGCGTAGAAGATGTGCCTGCGGATTCATGTGCAACACCCCCCGTAGCACAAACCATAGGCGATACCACCATTTATAATTGTGAGTTACCGACGACAGGTGTGTGTAGCAATGGCGTGGTGGGTTTTTCAGGCAATCTTACTGCAGGACAGGAGTACTGTAAGGTGCCAGTAGCAACCTCTTGCACAGGTACGCTCAGTACTTCTAGAACTAACCCAATGGTCTTAGCAAGCAGCGATTCAAGAACCATTAAGACTTCTAGGTTTAATTCTGGCACTGGGGTATATGAGCTTACTAATTTTGATGCTTCATTTGCCACAGCCAACCCTAGCTATTTTAACGCCACTACCTTGGCTGGTTTAAATCAGTGGAGTAATTTAGATGCCACCCAAAAAACCAATGCGGTAGGCGCTAACTTAGTCAATTATCTGCGTGGGCAATATGCGTACGAAGATAGGGACATCAATGACGATGACAATCGCGTGTTCCGTAAGCGTGCCGCTGTGATGGGGGATACGTTGGAATCTACACCAACCTTTATGGCGAAGCCAGTATTTAGTTATCCCTATCCTGGTTACAGTGAGTATAAAACTGCTCAACTTAACCGTGCTGGTACTGTGTACATTGGTGCCAACGATGGCATGATGCATGCATTTTCTGCTGATGATGGTGTTGAACGCTGGGCTTATGTGCCCAGTATGGTAATCCCTAATATGTGGAAGTTGGCAGACTTTGAGTATTCAACCTCACATATCAATTTAGTCAACGGTACCCCTGTGGTGACCGACGTATGCACGGCAAATTGCAATGTGGCCTCTTCAGCTGTCTGGAAAACCATATTGGTAGGTGGGCTGAATGCAGGTGGTCGCGGCTACTATGCATTGGACGTGACTAACCCAACATCACCCAATTTACTTTGGGAGTTCACCACCACAGCAGGTTCTGGTAGTGTGAAAGATGATGATATTGGCTACAGTTATGGTCAACCTGTGGTGACTAGGAAGGCAGACGGCACATGGGTGGTGCTAGTCACTTCTGGGTATAACAATGTGAGCCCAGGCGATGGTAAAGGTTACTTATATGTGCTTAATGCTGCAACAGGCGCCATTATCAGTAAAATTACCACCAACGTGGGTACAACAGGAGCACCTTCTGGCTTAGCTAAAATTGCTGGTTATAACAACGAAATTGGCGGCAACGCAGCAAGCTATATTTATGGAGGTGATTTGCTAGGTAATATTTGGCGTTTTGATATCAATGCCTCTACTACCACAGCAACCATTGGTACGGGTGCCGCAGTCAAATTTGCAACGCTATACTCAGATGCCGCGGGGACAAATCCCCAAGCTATAACGACTACACCTATTTTAGGTAAGATTGCAGGTAGTCGAGTGGTATTTGTGGGTACAGGTAAATATTTAGAAGTCTCTGACTTAACCACCACGCAAAAGCAAAGTGTCTATGCCATTAAAGATGATGGTACAAGCACTACGCTGATCAATCCACGCACTACCTTAGTCCAACAAGTGATGACTGACAATACAGATGTGAATAATACGGGAACTCGCGTAGTGACCAGTGCAAACCCAGTGAATTTCTTTACGGGTAGAGGCTGGTATGTAGACTTTCCTGTGACTGGTGAGCGTGTCAATGTGGAAGGTAAGCTGAACTTGGGTGCCCTACAATTCCCAACCACTATTCCATCCAATACTGCGTGTTCACCAGGTGGTTATAGTTATAATAACTTTTTTGATTTCGCGACAGGTGCCTCATTGGGTAATGGTATTGTGTCTACACGATACGACTCTGTGATTGTTGGTTTACATGTCTTGTATGTAGACGGGCTGCCTGTGTCAGGTGTTGTGACAGCAGATAACCCAACGCCTGTGCGTGAGAAAAACCTTGAAATACCAGCTTCACAAGGTACGTTCTCTGGCAAACGCACACTTTGGCGAGAGCTGCTAGAGTAAAGAGTGATGGCAATACAAAAGGGCGGTTATACCGCCCTTTTTGCTTTTGTAATGTAAGTTAACGGAGCAATTTTGCCGTAATTAAACCGTTAATCAGCCCAAAAAATAATGCAGCCAGCGCAAATACGGGAATAAGTACTGCCACGCTAGCATGCGGGATAAGTAACAGTCTGACCACCATAAGTTGACCAGCAATATGCGCAAACGCGGCCAATATGCTAATACTCACTACACTAAAGTAACGATGAGGCAATCGGTCTGCCAAAGCCAAGGCTAATAAACTCAAGGTGGCGCCGCTTAAACTTAATAAAAACGTAGGCGTGAGAAACTGACCCAGCAATAAGCTACTGGCGAATACGCGCAGTATGCTGACCCAAGTTGCAGTACCAATGCCGTAGCGCTTAAGTACATAAAGGGTAATGATATTGGCAATGCCAGGTTTCACGCCTGGTAATGGCGATGGGAAAGCAGATTCAACCATATGTAAGCCAATCGCAAAGGCGGTGAGTTTGGCTACCTTGTGGTCTTCTTCGGTAGATTGAAAATAAATGAGGGCCATTAGTAATTCAGCGTATCAAATGCTGGGCTAGCACCCATTAATTCAATACTGATTTGATTGGGAATACAAATAGCTGCTTGGTGCGCGTGCGTCAGCCAGCCTTGATGCACACAATATTGGTTGTGGCAGGGTGAATGCTTAAAGCGCACCTTGCCTTGTTGAATCTCAATAGTGGCTTTGCCTGCACTGCCTGATACGGTCAGTAATTTTGTTTGCATTAAGCTGTATTCACCCAACACTGTGCTGCCAACGCGTACACGCAGCGTCGCCGCTGGTTGATGTGACCACAACGTCAGAAAGCTGACCACTACCAACCCTAAGCTCACTAGGACTATGCACCAGTCTCCTATTAATAACTTTGGGAAATTACTGAAGCGTGCCAACACGTTGTTTTGCTTCTTGGTCTAACCACTGCAGGCGTTGCTGCATACTTGGCGTAGCCAGTATCTGGCCATCTTCCTGTATCACTAGCACGTGTGATACGCCCATTTTTTTTGCAAAAGCTGCTTTTTCGCCGAGCGCACTAATGAAAATAGGTTTAGACGCTACATCGGACAACACCCCTGCGTGTGGCCCTGGAGGAATTAACACAGTGACAGACTGTGTGCCTTGTGCTGGTTGACCCGTGCGTGGATCAATAATATGGCAGTACCGTTTGCCGTCGTGCATAAAAAACCGTTGGTAATCGCCAGAAGTGCCAATGGCCCAACCACTTTCTAGGGCAATGGTTGCTATTGCATCAGGTTTTCTTGGATGTTGAATGCCTATTGTCCAAGGATTTTCACCATGTTTGCCAAGTGCGATGACGTTACCACCAATGTTAATGAGTGCATGTTTAACTTGGAATTCACGTAGGATTTTCATGCCAGCATCTAGCGCATAGCCTTTGGCATAGCCGCCTAAATCTAGTTTGACATGAGGGTTGTTGCTGATGATTTGATGCCCATTGATGACGATATCGGTCATTTTTGGTTGTTCTGCCAACAATGCATCTAAAGTGGGTTGATCAGGCAAGTCAGCCGTGAATTCATCGCGCTGAAATCCCCAAGCTTGGATGAGCTTACCGATGGCAGGGTTGAACAAACCTTCAGATTGGATGGAAAGCTTGGTGGCGTCCTCTATTATTTGCGCAATATCAGGTTCAATGAGCTTGGGTCTGTTATCTGCAAAGGTTTTATTGATGCCGTTGAGTTCGCTTGGTTTCCAAGCATGTAGGCGGTTATGGATATTTTGAAACTCGCGCGTAATCTGGCTGCTCATCAGTTGCGCTTCAGATTCTTCTTCGCCATAAATTGAGATGTCTACCAAAGTACCAAACACATAGCTTTGGCTGTGGTAGAGAGGATCTAAAGGTGTGCAACTGATTTGAGTAAAGAAAGCAAACAGCAGAATGTAATAGCGCATAAACGCTATGATAGCTGGACTGCGCCTAACCTTCCAGCGCTTCTATCCAGATATTTGCTGGGTTGCAGTTTGTTTGTGCGGCAATCTCTACCATGCCAGTTGGGCTGGTCACATTAATTTCTGTGAGATGTTCGCCTATCACATCTAACCCGACTAAAAATAAGCCTTCCGCTTTGAGCGTTTTACCCACCGTAGTCGCAATTTCAATATCACGCTCTGTGAGAGGTTGCGCAACCCCTTTTCCGCCCGCGGCTAAATTGCCGCGTGTTTCGCCTGCTTTAGGGATGCGTGCCAGTGCATAGGGCACAGGCTCACCGTGAATCACCAAAATACGTTTGTCTCCTTGCGCAATCGCAGGTAAGTAACGTTGCGCCATGATGGTACGTTGCCCATATTGCGTGCTTGTTTCTAAGATTGCGCCAATGTTCGGGTCGCGTTCAGTCAGCCTAAATATGCCGCTGCCGCCCATGCCATCTAAAGGCTTCACCACAATATCTTGGTAGTGACTTAAAAATGCACGAATACGGTCGCTATCATTGGTGACCAGAAACTCAGGCGCAAATTGTGGGAATTTAGCGACCGATAACTTTTCATTCCAGCTTCTAATGGCAGTTGGGTGGTTAAGCACGCGCGCACCCTGTTGTACCGCCAGCTCTAATAAATAAGTGCTGTATAGGTATTCATTATCAAACGGTGGGTCTTTGCGCATCAACACCGCGTCAAACGTGTTAGGCAAATAATCTTGAGCATCGCCTAGCGTGTACCATCGCTCACCATCATTTAGGGCAATGGATTGCGCATTGATATGCACCGTTGCCTGTTCAAGATAGATATCATGTTGCTCACAGATGAATAACTGATGGCCACGTGCAGCAGCAGCCCGCATCATGGCAATGCTGGTATCTTTGTAATGCTTTAGGCCCATAATGGGGTCGATAATAAACAGCAGTTTCATAGCGTGTGCTGTCATGAAGATTGGTTCAGCGGGTCTTGTTCTTGTAGCTCAATTGCCGCGGCAAGCAACGCTAGCCTTGCCACTACCCCATATGCATAAAAACGATTAGGGGGTGCATCGGGTAGGCCCGCGCAATCAGGTAACGTACAAGGCTTTTCAAATGCAAGTGGTACAAAGTGCATGCCAGGTGCATTCAAGTTCTCATCGGCCGCTCGGCCAGTGTGCACACGATAAAAACCACCAATTACAAAGTGATCCATCATATACACCACAGGTTCAGCTACAGCATCATTAATATTCTCGAAGGTGTAGACGCCTTCTTGAATAATCACTTCTGACACTTGCAAACCTTCTTTTACGACAGACATTTTGTTACGTGCTTTACGATTTAAGTCGCGCACATCATCGGGTGATTTCACTGTCATGATGCCCATACCATAGGTGCCAGCATCGGCCTTCACAATCACAAACGGATCTTGCGTAATGCCGTACTCAGCATATTTTTTCTTGATTTTTTCGAGTAAGAGTTCCACTTTTTGCGCTAAACACTCTTCACCAGTTCGCGCATGGAAGTCTATTTCGCCACAAGTTTCAAAATACGGGTTCAAAATCCACTCATCAATATCCAGCAGCTTTGCAAAATCGGCTACCACGCGGTTATAAGCTTCAAAGTGCTGGGATTTTCGACGAGTAGACCAGCCTGCATGCAGTGGCGGCATGAGGTTTTGCTCTAGGTTTTCAAGAATGGGCGGGATACCGCCAGATAAATCGTTATTCAGCAAAATTGCACAACTATCAAATGCAGGGTAAGTCACACCATCCAGTGTGCTTTCTTTTAAGCCGATACGATTTTTTTCGCGCACCACAGGTTCTAGCACAATGCTGTGACCATCATGCGTTTCTAAGCGTGTAATTGTGGTGATTTCAGGTGAAATGCTGCCAATTCTGACATCTAAACCAGCGGCACGCATAATGCTACACAGCTCAAATACATTGCGTAAATAGAACGAATTACGTGTATGGTTTTCAGGAATAATCAGCAAGCGCTTGGCTTCTGGACATATTTTTTCTACCGCAATTTGCGCAGCTTGCACACTCAAACTCAAAAACTCAGGGTTGAGATTGTTAAACCCACCTGGGAACAAATTGGTATCGACTGGCGCCAGTTTGAAGCCTGCATTGCGTAAATCGACACTGGCGTAAAACGGGGATGGATATTCCTGCCATTGGCAACGAAACCAATGCTCAATTTGAGGCATGGCGTCGAGCATGCGCTTTTCTAGTGTAAGCAAATGTCCGTTAAGCGCAGTGGTTAAATGTGGCACCATAGTGTAAATATCCAAAAATATTGTATTGAGTGTGTATCGCTAGTATGACATGTACTTTACATGGCTAGATTACGCGCATTATTCACGCTAGACCACTGCATGTGCTTGTAAATCTGCATGATAACTACTTCTTACCATGGGGCCACTGGCGGCATTTTCAAACCCCATGCGATCGGCTTGGTCTTTTAAATGTGCAAAAGTTGCGGGCTCTACATAGCGCATCACAGGCAAATGATGCACGCTGGGTTGTAAATACTGCCCTAGCGTGAGCATTTTCACATCATGATGACGCAAATCTTGCATGACACCCAGAATTTCATCGTCTGTTTCGCCCAAACCCAACATCAAGCCAGACTTAGTGGGAATATGCGGATACATGTCACTAAAAGCTTTAAGCAGGTTGAGCGAGTTTTGGTAGTCAGAACCTGGACGCGCTTGCTTGTACAAGCGCGGTACAGTTTCAAGATTGTGATTCATGACATCTGGCGGTGCTTTGCGCAGTATCTCAAGTGCGATGTCGAGACGGCCACGGAAATCAGGTACTAAAATTTCAATTTTAATATGTGGCGAGTGTTGGCGAATGGCCTGTATACAATCCACAAAGTGTTGTGCCCCGCCATCCTTTAAATCATCACGATCGACCGAGGTGATGACCACGTACTTTAAGCCCATTTGCGCAATGGTACGTGCAAGATTTTCTGGCTCATTGATGTCAGGTGGTAGAGGTTTGCCGTGGGCCACATCGCAGAATGGACAGCGTCGCGTGCAAATATCACCCAGTATCATAAAGGTGGCGGTGCCACCGCTGAAGCACTCGCCTATATTGGGGCAACTGGCTTCTTCACAAACGGTATGCAGGTTGTTTTCCCGCAATACTTTTTTAATCTCTTGAAAGCGCGTGGAGTCAGGCACTTTCATGCGTATCCATTCTGGTTTACGCAGCATAGGCTGGGGAATAATTTTGATAGGAATGCGCGCTGTTTTGGCAGCGTCAATTTCTTTGACGCCAGCCACTTTTTTGCTAGGCGTCACTGGTTTTATTGGGTCAGACATGTATTGAGTTTTTCTTCCAACACAGCAAGCAATTGCTCGCTGATTTCCGTAAATGTTGCAGTCACGCCTAAGTCTTTCGTTTGCGTCATGCTTAAGCCTGCGTAACCGCAAGGGTCTATCGCTAAGAAAGGACTTAAATCCATGTCCACGTTTAAGCTCAGTCCATGATAGCAACATTGGTTTTTTAAACGCAAGCCAAGCGAGGCAATTTTTTGCGATTGCACATAGACACCAGGGGCATCATGTCGCGCATGCGCTGGCACGCCATCACTTGCGAGCACTTCAATTAAACTAGTTTCTAAGATGGAGACAAGTTGTCGCACATTCAAGCCTCGCCGTCTTAAATCGATTAAGCAATAAATAACCACTTGACCAGGGCCGTGATAGGTAATTTTGCCACCTCGATCGACCATTACCACAGGAATGTCACTCTCTGGCAAGCGGACATCTTTGCGGTTTAAGCCCAAGGTATACACAGGTGGGTGCTCAGTCAACCACAATTCATCGGGTGTATTTTCATCGCGTGTTGCCGTAAATGCTTGCATGGCTATCAGTGTGGTTTGGTAATCGGTCATGCCCAAACGTTTACGCTGAATTTGCATGCAAGAAGTGTTTGCAGACATGCTTTTGGGTCTAAATTACAAGACGACTTTGACCATTGGATGTGAGGTGAGCGCTAAATAAATAGCATCCAATTGTGGTTTTGAGGTCACATATACCATGCAGGTCAGGCTGATATATTTTCCGCCAGCACTGCCGCGCAATTCGATTAAATGCGTATCAAATGCTGGGATATGTTGCTGAATGATGTGAGTAATCACTGCAGTAAAGTCTACATGCGTTTCTCCCATCACTTTGATGGGGAAATTGCATGGGAATTCAATCAGTGTTTCTTGCGGGGTTGAGGGTGTCTCAGCCATATTATTGCAACATCAATTTAATGCTATCTATCATGCGGCTAAAAAAGCCACCTGCTTCTATCGGCTTTGCGGCAATTAAAGCACGCTCGGCAATTTTTTTGCCATCTAGGGTAAAGGTGATTTTACCTACCACCTGCTTGGCTTTTACAGGCGCAATCAACGGTTGTTGGCTTGTCATATTGGCTTTGACGCGTGCATAGTCACCTTTAGGAAGTGCGAGGTAGAGGTCTTGCGCGAGTGCAGCGTTGACTAGTTTTTCATTCCCTTTCCATACACGTAGTGCATTGATGGGTTGACCTTGTCTGTACACCAAAGTTGTTTCAAAAAACTGAAAGCCATAATTGAGTAGCTTTTGACTTTCGATCGCGCGTGATGTCTCTGACACGGCACCTAATACCACCGAAATTAAACGGGTATCGCTACGTTTAGACGAAGCAATTAAGCAGTAGCCTGCAGATTCCGTGTGACCAGTTTTCATGCCGTCGACATTGGCATCCAGCCAAAGTAAACGGTTACGGTTAGGCTGTTTAATCTTGTTGTAGGTGTATTCTTTGACTGAATACAAACGCTTGTAATCCAACGGGAAATCGCGAATCAGCGCGCTGGCTAAAATAGCTAGGTCAAATGCAGTAGTGTAGTGCTGCGTATCTGGCAGACCAGTGGAGTTCACATAATGCGTGTTTTTCATGCCCAATTTGGCAGCTTTTTTATTCATGAGGTCAGCAAACTGCTCTTCTGAACCAGCTATCCCTTCTGCCAATGTGATAGAAGCATCGTTGCCAGACTGAATAATTAAGCCATGCAGCAATTCATCTACAGTCACTGGTCTGTTTGGCTCGATAAACATTTTTGAGCCTTCAATTTTCCAAGCTTTTTCGCTGACAGGTAATGACTGGTCTAACTTGAGATAGCGGTTTTGTATCGCTTCAAAAGTCAGATAAGCCGTCATGATTTTGGTGAGTGATGCAGGTTCAAAACGCTCATTTTCTTTGTACCCAGCGACCACTGCGCCACTATTAAAGTCTTTTAATATATAAGAATTCACAGCCAAATTCGGCGGAGGCGTGACTTCAGCGTAACTGATATTGGTGATTAATAAGCTCGTTACAAATAGTAGGAGTGAAATAAGTGGTCGCATAATGTAGTGAGTTGTCGGCTAATTTATTGTGTATGAATAAGACTGTTGATGTTCAATCGCTGTTTGATGTCGGTTGCAATTTGACTGGCTTTGCTCCGAGAGGCATATGGGCCTAACTTCAATCGATGCAGATGACTATTATACACATGGTTAATGTCGTTGCTGTTTGCAATGCCGAGGTTTTGGATTTTTTGCTTGAGTGCATTGGCATTTTCTTCTAACTTAAATGCGCCTACTTGTACAAAAAACTGTTGCACCGCCTTTTGAAAACTACCATCCGGCGCTGATTGCAAAGGCGTTGTGGTGTTTGGCGCAGAACTAGCGTTATTGCTTTGCGCCACAAAACTTGCAGCATTCACTGCTTCTATTTCGACATGCGCGCTGCCGCGCTCCAATATGCGCAGCTTGTGCGCAGCTGCATACGATAAATCAATAATACGGCTATGCTTGAATGGTCCGCGGTCATTCACTCTCACCACCACGGTGCGTCCATTAGCGGGATTGGTCACTTTGACATAGCTTGGCAATGGTAAAGTGGGATGTGCAGCAGTCATGCCATACATATCATAAGTTTCGCCATTGGCGGTTTTACGCCCGTGAAAGCGTTTGCCATACCAAGAAGCAATCCCTGCTTGCTTAAACGGCTGATAGCCTTTCATAGGGACATAGGTTTCGCCTAATGCTTGGTAAGGGCGGGTCGCAGCGGGGTGTATTGTTTCAGCTTTTGGCACCGCATCCGGAATATCGTCTAGATTGCTTGGTGGATTGGCTTCTGGACCGTCGTCCATGTAATAGCCACCAGGAGTGTCTGTCTCAGTTTGTGGCTGCTGGCTTGGGCTAGGTGCAGGTGACTTTTGACCTTCAACAGGAGGCTTGGGTGGTGTTGGCCGCGTAGTTTGCTGGCCACCACAAGCCGTGAGTAGCGCTGTAATGACGAATGTGAATAGAAACTTATGCATTGTGTTGACCGTTCGTTATCCAGTGGCGACTAATCTTTTGTGCGTCTGTATGCTCATTAATAAGCCAAAGCCTAGTCCTAAAGTCAGCATAGAAGTGCCACCGTAACTGATGAGTGGCAAGGGTACGCCTACCACTGGCAAAATGCCACTGACCATGCCCATATTCACAAAGCAATAGGTAAAAAATGTCATGGAAATGCTGCCAGCCAATAGTCTTGAGAAGGTGCTTTTTGCTTGCGCCGCGATGACAAAACCACGCGCGATAATGATGGCAAAAAGGAGCAGTAAAAGCATATTGCCTATCATGCCAAACTCCTCGCCAAACACTGCAAAGATAAAGTCTGTTGTACGCTCAGGCAAAAAATCTAGCTGGGTTTGTGTGCCATTTAACCAACCTTTGCCTGTCATGCCACCTGAACCAATGGCGATGGTGGATTGAATAATATGATAGCCAGATCCCAATGGGTCTTGGGTGGGGTCAATCAGTATTTCAATCCGCCGCCGTTGGTAATCATGCAGTAAAGACCAAAATACAGGGCTGAGAGCTCCTACCAATGCGATGCCGCCAAGGATAAACCGCCAACTTAGCCCCGCAAAAAAAATCACATAAAATCCAGAGGCAGTCACCAGCATTGCAGTGCCCAAGTCGGGTTGCTTCATGATCAGCAACACAGGCACAGCTAAAATAAGCGCTGCAATAAAGAAATCGATGGCGGTGAGATTAGACTCACGCTTAGAAAAATACCAAGCAAGCATAATGGGTGAAGCCAACTTTAACAGCTCCGAGGGTTGGATTTTGGTAATGCCAATATTGAGCCAACGCCTAGCGCCATGACTAATGTCTCCAAACAATGCAACTGCAATTAATAGCAAGACCCCAACAATATAGGCAGGAATTGCGATACGTTCAATTTGCTGAGGTGGAATATTGGCCACCACCCACATAGCAACCAGCGCTACAGACATATTAATCATCTGCGCGCTCACCCTGCTAAACTCTTGGCCAGAGGCGCTATAAAGTACCAGCAAGCCTACTAGCATGGCAAATAACACGCAGGCAAGTAGCACCGAGTCGATATGTTTAAACAAAGCAGAAAGGAATTTGCTAATCATAATGTTCTTCTTCTGCATTCACGACGGTTGAGGCTTCACCAAGTGCTGTGGTCGGCAGAGGTAGTTCTGCTTTAGGCGCATCTTCTGGCGGTTCTTTACCTAGTAGGAAGTAATCCATGACTTTACGCGCTATCGGCCCTGCCGCCGAGCCACCATGCCCGCCATTCTCAACAATTACTGCCAATGCAATTTTCGGGTCATCAGCGGGCGCATAAGCAATAAACAGTGCATGGTCGCGATGACGTTCATTGATGGATTTTTCGTTGTATTTTTCGTTCTGTTTAATGCCAATCACCTGTGCTGTACCGGTCTTAGCGGCAATGCTGTAACCCGCATTTGCGCCAACAGAAGCTGCTGTACCACCGGGTAGTGTCACGTCGACCATGCCAGCTTTTACTATTTCTAGGTTTTGCATTTTGAGATCAATTTTATCCAGCACAGTATGTGGAATAGGGGTGACCACATGCGTTTTAGAGTTCACCACGGCATTCACAATATGTGGGCGTATTGCTGTGCCCTGATTGGCAAGTGTGGCGGTGGCATAAGCCAATTGCATGGGCGTGGTTAAAGTATAACCCTGTCCGATTCCGACAATGACGGTTTCACCCATGTACCAAGGTTGTTTAAATCGACGTTTTTTCCACTCAGGTGTGGGTAATAACCCAGTTACTTCACCACGAATATCAATCTCAGTTTTTTGCCCAAACCCAAAATGTCTGACAAAATCGGTCAGGCGTTCAATCCCCAACTCCATCGCAAGGCCGTAGAAAAACGTATCACAGGAAATCGTAATCGCTTTGCGCATATCGACCGTGCCATGCCCGCTGGGTTTCCAGTCGCGATAGCGGTGTCGGCTATTGGGTAACGTGTAATATCCTGCATCTTGGATGCTATAAGGTGGTTCGCGCTTACCATTTTCTAAGCCAGCCAATGCTACGAAAGGTTTAAATGTAGAGCCAGGCGGATAAATACCTTTCAGCGCGCGATTGATCAGTGGTTTATCTAGTGAGTTGTTGAGCAGGTTCCAATTATCGTAATCAATACCGTCCACAAATAAATTGGGATTGAAGGTGGGCATGCTGACGAAGCCTAGCACTTCTCCCGTTTTCGGTTGAATCGCCACCAATGAGCCTCGACGCTCACCAAATGCTTTTTCGGCAATGGCTTGCAGTTTGGCGTCGATGGAGAGCACGATATTATTGCCAGAGGTAGGGGCTGCGCTTGAGAGTACCCGCACAGCCTTGCCATCGGCATTAATCTCAACTTGTTGAAACCCTGTGGTGCCGTGCAACTCACGCTCGTAAGCTTGTTCTACACCACCTTTGCCAATATGGTCTGTGCCTTTGTAGTTGGAGATGACATTGTCTTCTTTAAGTTGTGCCAAATCACGCTCATTAATCCGGCTGATGTAACCCACAGCGTGCGTGCCCAGTTCGCCTTGTGGATAATGGCGATACAATCTTGATTTAAGCTCCACGCCAGGAAAACGGTAGCGATTGACTGCAAATTTAGCCGCTTCAATTTCGTTTAGGTGGGTGCGGATAGGCACGCTTTCAAACGAGTGGCTTTCTGCTTTGAGTTTCTTAAACCGTTTGAGGTCAATGGCGCTGATTTCTACCATTTGCCCAAGGTCTGCAATGGTGGTGTCTAAATTACTTATTTTAGACGGGGTTACTTCTAAGGTGTATACAAAGAAATTGTGCGCGAGTACAACCCCATTGCGGTCTAGGATTAAGCCTCGGTTGGGTGAAATAGGCACAATCGAAATCCGATTGCTTTCAGCCAAGGTATGGTAATAATCGTAGCGATTGACTTGTAAATAATAGAAGCGTAACCCCAGCGCAGAGAATGTAACGAGCGCTATCAACGCTGCAATGGTCAGCCTGACACGAAAATTGTGCTGTTCATTTTGGTGGTTACGGAGTTCTGTACTGTATGCCATACCAATATGTAGTTAATGCCTAGGGCGTGTAGGTGCGCCAAACATCAATACCATCAACTGCCATAAAATTAAAGTCGTAATTACCGGCCAGAAATAAGAAAGCCCAGGATTCTCGTTATCAGCAAATAGTTTCAGCATCAGTACAATGGCGCGCTCAGTGATGAGTAGCGCAAATACATAGACAGTCAATTGCCAGCGATTAAACAGAACCAAGCGCCGTTGATATAGCAATGCTAAAAATGCGGCAAATCCAAAAGCCAAGGCATGTTGCCCCAGCAAACTACCCGTGGATAGATCAACAATCAAACCAGCAAACCAGGCGATGCCCACATTAATTAAATGCGGCGCGCGAATCACCCAATAAAGGGTAACGACTAACAGGAAATCTGGGCGAAGAATGACGCCTTGCCCAGACCAAGGATAGAGTTGGAAAGTCAACGCAACAATAAGCGTGAGTAGCACAGTGGTCAAATTAACGGGACGCATTTGGCTTGTTCTCTATACTTGGTTTAGCGGTCGGTGATGGCGATGTTGTGGGTGCGGGTTTGGCAGTTTCTGTCTTGACTTGAGTTGCTTCGGTGGGCATTGCCGACTGTTGCGATTCCGGTAAGCTGAGAATGAGCAATTGCAGGTGATTATTCACCCCTGCAATTGGGGTGCTGACGATTTTTGCAAAGGGCGAATCAGGACTTTGGCGCACTTCTGTCACTGTAGCTACCGCCAAGCCCGCAGGGTAGACGCCGTCAATCCCTGAAGTGACTAAGCGGTCACCCACTTTTATGTCTACGCTGGTTGGCAAGAAAGGTAAGTCAATCGTGTTGCTTTTGCCTTCGCCAAACGCAATGGCGCGTAACTGGTTGCGCTCAACTTGAATGGGGATAGCGAGATTGTCATCCGTAATCAGGGTGACTTCTGCGCTGAATGGGAATGCGCGAGTGACTTGGCCAATCACGCCTTCTGCATCCACCACCGCTTGGCCTGCTTTCACATCGTGATGAGTACCACGATTCACAACTATGACATTGCTAAATGGGTCGCGCCCCATGTGCAAAATTTCGCCCAAAATAGCCTTGGGGATGATGGGCGCATTGCCCTGAAGCAATGTGCGGAGATGCGCATTTTCGAGTTCTATCATCTGCAAACGTTGCAACATGACTTTGTGTTGTACAGCTTCTTGTTTGAGGGCTTGGTTTTCATCCAGCAGTCGACCATGGGCGGTGAAATAGTGTCGGATATTCATGCCCCAGTCGCTAGGCGCTTGGGCAATCAATTCTAGCGGATGGAGTGCAGCAATGAAGGTTTGACGAAATTGTGCGAGGTAGTTTAATCGCGAATCGACCGCCATCAAGACGATCGACAACGCGCAGAAGAACATCATGCGCGAAAAAGGGCTGGGTCCACGAACAAAAAAAGCTGGGGATTCTTGCGGCTCTAGTTTTTGGTGTACACCCTTAAGCATGCCAGCACATGAATAATTTGAGTTGAGGAATCAATAGCACAGTTAAGCCGTTACTCGTTAGCGAATACGTTGCCTAGCTTGTCCATGTCTTCCAGTGCCCGCCCGCAACCGCGTGCCACACAAGTGAGTGGGTCTTCTGCCACAATTACTGGTAAACCGGTTTCTTCCATTAGCAGACGGTCAAGATCGCGCAACAATGCGCCACCACCCGTCAGTACCATGCCTTTTTCTGCAATATCAGCACCTAATTCTGGTGGTGTTTGCTCTAATGCACCTTTTACGGCGCCCACAATTGAATTGAGTGGCTCTGTAAGTGCCTCTAATATTTCGTTGCTGGAAATAGTAAATTTACGCGGCAAGCCTTCTGCTAAATTGCGACCGGTTACTTCCATTTCTAGTACTTCTGAACCTGGGAAAGCCGAGCCAATTTTTTTCTTGATGGCTTCTGCAGTGGGTTCTGAAATTTGCATGCCGTAGTTACGGCGGATGTAGTCAATAATGGCTTGGTCAAATTTATCGCCACCCACACGTTCGGATTTTGCGTAAACGATACCGCCCAACGAAATCACACCCACCTCTGTCGTACCACCGCCAATGTCTACCACCATGCTGCCTGTCGCTTCAGCCACTGGCATGTCAGCACCAATCGCAGCTGCCATCGGTTCTTCAATTAAAAACACCTGTTTGGCACCTGCGCGTTCGGCGGATTCTTTAATCGCACGGCGTTCAACTTGCGTAGAGCCAACAGGCACGCAAATGATGATACGTGGGCTTGGAGAAAACCAACGAGATTCGTGTACTTTGCGAATGAAATATTTGAGCATTTGCTCAGTGATGGTGAAGTCTGCAATCACGCCGTCTTTCATGGGTCGAATCGCCTGAATGTTGGCTGGTGCACGACCGAGCATCCCTTTGGCGTCTGAACCTACTGCTAGCAATACTTTTTTGCCGTTTGGTCCGCCTTCTAAGCGGATGGCAACCACAGATGGCTCGTCTAATACGATGCCTTTGCCTCGCGCGTAAATCAGTGTGTTTGCAGTGCCTAAGTCAATGGCTAAATCATTAGAAAAGTAACTGTTTATTGAACCGAACATGTTTTATCCCGATATTGACGAATGTGATTCACATTTAATCGTTTTGCACTTATAAGGTGTGAATTGAAACAAGGTATAATAGCTTAAATCACATCTAAATTTAAGATGTAATTGCAGATTGTTACAAACAAACGATAGAAAAACCGTATGGCACTCAACATAGAAGATATCAAGCGAATTGCGCATTTAGCCCGCATTGAAATTAACGAACAGGAAGCGGCTTCCACGCTCACAAAACTCTCCGGTATTCTTGGCTTAATCGAGCAAATGCAAGCCGTGAATACCGAGGGTATTGTCCCCATGTCGCATTCTCAAGATTTAGCGCAACGCTTGCGCGAGGATGTAGTGACGGAAGTCAATCAACGCGAGACTTTCCAAGCCATCGCCCCCATGACCGAACATGGGTTATATCTCGTGCCTAAAGTCATCGAATAATAGTTTACATATATGATCAACAGTAGCTTAATTAACTCTAGCTTGACCCAGCTTAGCCAGATGCTGGCAAGCAAACAAATCTCCAGTGTGGAAATGACACAAAGTTTCCTCGTGCGTATTCAACAATACAACCCCACCATCAACGCCTACATTGCGCTGGATGAAGAAAAAACCATGGCACAGGCTGCTGCTGCTGATGCAAGAATTGCTGCAGGAAATGCCGAGCCTCTGACTGGGATTCCGTTTGCGCAAAAAGATATCTTTTGTGCCAAAGGTTGGAAAACCACGTGTGGCTCTAAAATGTTGGCGAACTTTGTAGCACCCTACGATGCGCACGTGATTAGCCAATTTGATGCCGCAGGTGCTGTGAATTTGGGCAAAACCAATATGGATGAATTCGCCATGGGCTCATCCAACGAAACCAGTTATTTTGGTGGCGTGAAAAATCCTTGGGATTTTGACCGCGTACCTGGCGGCAGTTCTGGTGGTTCAGCAGCTGCTGTTGCGGCAAGGCTGTGTGCGGCGGCGACTGGCACAGATACAGGTGGTTCCATTCGTCAACCTGCTAGCTTGTGTGGATTTACTGGTTTAAAACCCACCTATGGCTTGGTGTCACGTTACGGCATGATTGCGTTTGCATCCAGCTTAGACCAAGCTGGACCGATGGCAAAAAGTGCTGAAGATTGTGCGCTGATGATGAACGTAATGGCAGGCTTTGATGCCCGTGATTCCACCAGCCTAGACCGCCCAAAAGAAGACTACACGCGCGGTTTAAATGCATTGTCTGGCGATCAGCCACTCAAAGGTTTACGGATTGGCTTGCCTAAAGAGTATTTTGCTGAGGGCTTGGATGCCAATGTGGCTAAAGTGGTGCAGGACGCTATCGCCGAATACCGTAAATTGGGCGCAGAGACAGTGGACATTTCACTGCCGAATAGTCAGTTGTCGATTCCTGTCTATTACGTGTTAGCCCCTGCCGAGGCCAGCTCAAATCTATCTCGTTATGATGGCGTGCGCTATGGCCATCGTGCTGCCGAGTATGACGACTTGATGGACATGTACATGAAAAGCCGTGCCGAAGGGTTTGGTGCAGAGGTGAAGCGTCGTATTTTGATTGGCACCTATGTATTGAGTGCAGGCTATTACGATGCCTACTATCTTAAAGCACAGCAAATTCGCCGACTGATCGCACAAGACTTCACGGAAGCGTTTAAGCAATGCGATATCATTATGGGCCCCACCGCACCATCAACCGCATTTAAAGCAGGCGAAAAAGCTGATGATCCAGTGGCCATGTATCTGCAGGACGTCTATACCATTGCCACCAACTTGGCTGGCTTACCTGGTATGAGCATTCCTGCTGGTTTTGCTACTAACAGTGGTGACAAAGCATTGCCTGTAGGCTTGCAAATTATTGGTAATTACTTTGACGAGGCGCGCATGTTGGATGTGGCGCATGCTTATCAATTAACGACGGATTGGCATACACAAATGCCAGCAGGGTTGGAGTAACACATGGAATGGGAAGTCGTGATTGGGTTAGAAACCCACACCCAATTAAAAACAAATACTAAGATTTTTAGTGGTGCGTCTACTACTTATGGCGCAGAACCAAACACACAAGCGTGTGAGGTGAGCATTGCGTTGCCTGGTGTGCTGCCGGTGCTAAACAAACAAGCGGTGGAATGTGCAATTCAATTCGGTTTAGCGATAGATGCAGATATTGCGCCGCGTTCTGTGTTTGCACGTAAAAATTACTTTTATCCTGATTTACCCAAAGGGTATCAAATTAGCCAGTACGAGTTACCAGTGGTGGGTAAAGGCAAACTTACCATACAAGTACCCGCAGGTAAACATAACGATGCTTACGAGAAAACCATCCATATCACCCGCGCGCATTTGGAAGAAGATGCAGGAAAATCTGTGCACGGTGCAGTTGAGGGCATGTCTGGCATCGACTTAAATCGTGCTGGTACACCTTTGCTAGAAATTGTGACTGAGCCAGACATGCGGAGCGCAGCTGAAGCCGTGGCCTATGCAAAAAAATTACATGAACTGGTGCAGTGGATTGGCATTTGTGATGGCAACATGCAGGAAGGTAGCTTCCGTTGCGATGTCAACGTGTCTGTGCGCCCCAAAGGTACCGAAAAGTTAGGTACGCGCCGCGAAATTAAAAACCTCAACTCATTCAAGTTTATGCAGCAAGCCATTGAGTATGAAACGCAATGGCAAATCGATACGCTTGAAGATGGCGGCAAGATACAACAAGCCACAGTGTTGTTTAACCCAGATACTGGCGAAACGCGTGCCATGCGCTCGAAGGAAGAAGCAAACGATTATCGCTACTTCCCTGATCCTGATTTGTTGCCGTTGATTGTCACAGAAGAGGACAAAGCCCGGGTTAAAGCAACCATGCCAGAATTGCCAGAGGCGATGAAAGCTAGATTTGAAGCGGACTATGGTCTAAGCGCTTACGATGCTGCTGCGTTGACTGCCAGCCGTGACATGGCAGATTATTTTGTTGCTGCCGTGCAATCTGGTGCAGAAGCCAAGCCTGCAGCGAACTGGGTAATGGGCACACTCTCAGCAAAATTAAATGCAGAAGAAAAAGCGATAGCAGATTCGCCTGTCTCAGCACAGCAATTAGCGCAACTACTCAAACGTATTCAAGACAATACGATTTCCAACAACGCGGCTAAGCAGGTATTTGAAGCATTGTGGCTGGCCGAAGGTGAGGTAGACGAGATCATTGCATCCAAAGGCCTTAAGCAGGAGTCTGACAGTGGTGCGATAGAAGCGATTATCGATGGGGTTTTGGCAGCAAATCCAGCCATGGTGGAAGAATTTAAAGCAGGAAAAGAAAAAGCTTTTAACGCGTTGGTGGGTCAAGCCATGAAAGCGTCTAAAGGTAAGGCAAACCCCGCACAAGTGAATGAGATTTTGAAGAAGAAATTAACCTAAACGATCATGTGGCCCTCTAGGGACATTAATTTTGTTTAGGCGGTTTGATGGCGTTTTTGATGCTGTTGGGCGTATAGCCTTGCGCTTTAAGTTCTAGATAGCGTTGTTTGTCGTCGTCGTAACGCTGACGTAATTTCTCTATATCTTGTTTTTTTGCCAAAATTTGACGGTCGGTCTCATTGATCTCATTTAGATTTTTCTGTTTTTCCTCGATCAGCAATTTGGGTATGGCCTGCTTGTTTTTGGTCAAAGTGTCTATTTTACTTTGGTTCTTTTGTTGGGTTTCTTGCAGATTGCTGCGCATTTGTTGCAGATTGGCTAACGAAAATTCATCAATTTTGGTGTTGCGATCACGTGCAATATCTATCTCATCAGCATTGCTATAAGACGCAAGTAAGGCTGCATCCTGCCTTGATTGCTGAGAAGCTAGCGCTTCTGCTTGCTGATTTATTTGAGGTGGTTGGATTTTTTTGATGGTCATGCCATCTTTGTTGAGCACGCTGGAGCGATCGGTGTCGGTGGGCATTGGCGCTTTGTCGCCATAGTGCGTAATGCCGTCTTTATCCACCCATTTCACAATAGGCTTGCCATCTGCATGGCTGTAGGTGGTGCTACTTAAAAGTGCGATACAACATACAACAGCTTTAATTATTTTCATGGTCGCCAAAGTATTTAGACACAGTATTGTTGTCGATAGTGATCGACCTTATGCAAATACTGTGCCAAATCATGGCTGTTTTCAATATATTTGAGTAAATCCGAGAGCTTGGCGATGCTAGAAACAGGAATATTGTTGTTTTTTTCAACTTCTTGTACAGCAGATAACTCAGTCAGGCCTTTTTCTTGGCGGTCTAATGCAATACTCACGCCACAGGGTGTTGCGTGTTGTGATTCAATAAGCGTTACCGACTCGCGAATGGAAGTGCCCGCTGAAATCACATCATCAATAATCAGTACGTTACCTTGAATTGGAGAGCCCACTAAGGTGCCGCCTTCGCCATGGTCTTTCGCCTCTTTACGGTTGTAGGCATACGGATAGTTTTTGCCCTCACGTGCAAAAGCGATACTGATGGCGGCGACCAACGGAATACCCTTATAGGCAGGCCCAAACAACATGTCGAATTGAATGCCAGAAGCTTGGATGCTTTTGGCGTAAAATTCGCCAAGTTTTAATAAACTTTCGCCATCGTTAAATAATCCCGCGTTAAAAAAATAAGGGCTTAGACGCCCCGCTTTGGTTTTAAACTCACCAAATCTCAACACCTGTTTTTTAACAGAAAACGCGATAAACTCTTGGCTAAAATCATTCATTGGAATCAAAAAAGAAAGTAAATAATGCGCATTATAACGTTGAATTTAAATGGAATACGCTCCGCGGCAAATAAAGGATTTTATCCATGGTTGCAGCAAATGCAGCCAGATATTCTCTGCATGCAAGAGATCAAAGCACAAGCCACTGACATGACCGCTGAGATGCTCGCACCTGAGGGTTATCATGGGTATTTTCACTACGCGGATAAAAAGGGCTACAGCGGCGTAGGTATCTACAGCAAGCAAAAACCTGATGCAGTAATTGAGGGCTTGGGGATTGCTGATATAGATGCTGAAGGCCGATATTTAGAGTGCCGTTTTGGTCACTTATGTGTCATTTCTTTGTACCTGCCAAGTGGCTCTAGTGGCGAAGAACGGCAACAATTCAAGTTTAGCGTAATGGCACGCTTCATGCTTCATCTAGAACAGCTGATCAAGTCTGGTTATGAAGTAGTGATTTGCGGCGATTGGAATATTGCGCACCAAGAAATTGATTTAAGGAATTACAAAGGCAACAAGAAAAATTCTGGGTTTTTGCCAGAAGAACGTGCATGGATGACGGACTTGTTTAGTCGTGTTGGTTGGGTGGATGTGTATCGACGTTTGCATCCAAATACCACAGATGAATGCTATACCTGGTGGAGTAATCGCGGCCAGGCTTGGGCAAAGAATGTAGGTTGGCGTATTGATTACCAAATTGCTACGCCAGCATTTGCAGAAAAAGCCACACAAGCCAGTATTTACAAGACAGCACGCTTTAGTGACCATGCGCCACTGATCATTGATTACCGATGTTAGCTTAAGCTAAACGATAGAAAGGAGATGTGATGTTAGAAGTGTTATTGAAATTTTTAGCCATTCTCATCATGCTCACCTTGTCTCCCTTTGCATTGGGCATTGCCTATGCAGAAGGTGATTCACTTACACGCAATATCAGTGCGTTCTACTCAGATATTGATATGCAAATGAGTCTAGCCACCGAGCAAAATGCAATGGCCTGTGTGGACCAAGAATGTCTTGAGCGCGAAGCGTTTGACGAACGGGTACACACGCTAGGTGCTAAGTTGGTCACTGCGGCTTATGCTGTTTATCCAGAATTACAAAAGAGAACGCCTAGCTTTCAATTTGATATTGTAGATAAAGTGAATGCCGCGACTGCCTCTACTGCCAATGGACGTGTTATTGTGTTTAGGGGCTTGCAACAATTAGCCCTTGGAGATGAAGCGTTAAGTTACGTGTTGGCGCGTGAAATGGGGCATGTCATTGGTCAGCACCATACGCAGAACATCACCACCAAACTGATGATTTCTGCAATCGCCAGCATCATTTTCCCTGCGTTAGCTATTGTCAGCGCCTCATCTACTGCAGCTCAAGCGTCTACTGCCACGTCTTTAATTACTAGCGCAGCCTCTTCAGTCACTAGTTTTGTCGGGTCAGAAGTGGCGATCAAAAAAGCGAAGCCTAACCAATTGGCACAATCCGATAATATCGCTTTAAATCTCATGCTCTACCAAGCTTACGATATACAGATGGTGCTGGAAGACATCCCAGTGGATGATGCTTCAGATACCGCTTGGCTAAACGATTTACAATTAAGCGCAGTGAATCTAGAGAGTGCTATGCATGAGCAGACCATGGATTTAGCAGCAGCGCCCATTTAGGGACTACAAAATTTCAACGCCAGACTTTGTAATATTTCACCTGTTTGACTGTTTTGCACAAATATCACAGCCCCACCATCGCGTTGATGCCAAAACTTGTTCAAAGTAAATTGCTTGTTGAATTCTAGTTGTTTATTCATTTGGTAAGCGCCAAAAAAGTCTCGTACCACATAGTCATGCTTTAATTCTTTGCCATTATTTTCACCTGCGTTGATCTTGCTCACCAGAGTGTTTTCATACAAGGCTATAAAAATATCGGATTGTTTGGCAACATCATTCTCTTGTGCGCTGGCAATTGCATGCAGCGAAATATCACCATTGCTGAGTGGAACAAAATCTAATTGTAGTTGTGCGCGAGCCAACTGCTGTTTGGATTTTTCTGCCGCTTGGCGTAATCGGCTGTTATCCCAACCTTTAAAGTCTTTACCATTCAGCACAAACTGAGGGGTATAGACAAATCCAGCAGAGTTAAAGGTGGCTATTTTACGTTGGCGGTTGCTATACTCTGCTTTGGAAAATCTATCCTGCCAGCCGATATAGTTCCAATAGTCGACATGAAATGCCAGAGGTGTGACTTTGATGGACGCTGTGTTTAATGCGCTCAACCACTTATCTGCAGGTGGGCAACTACTACACCCTTCTGAAGTGTAAAGCTCTAGCAAAGGCACAATCTGAGGACCGCTTTGCGCATTACATTCAGCAGCATAGACGTGGCTGAAGTTCAACAAGGATGCAAGTGCAAAGGTGAAAAGTGGAATATGGCGCATGCAGTTTCTCCTAACCAAAGTCAACATTAGTCGAAAAAAGTAGGCTGGCCTTACAGCGGTGCTTCGTTTTCCTTGATGCTATTCCATGGCGCGATTTTGTACAGCAGTAGCATGCCGGGGATGGCAAGTAAAAAACAAGCAATATAAAAATTGAACCAACCCAAGTGTTCCACCATAAAACCCGTACCAGCATTGGCAACGGTTCTAGGCACGGCGGCTAAACTGGTGAATAAAGCGAACTGTGTAGCCGTGTATAAAGGATTGGTAGTCAGTGCGATATAGGCAACAAAAGCGGCTGTACCAAGGCCTACGCCAAACGCTTCAAAGCCAATCACCAACGCCAGTACCACCACATCGTGCCCGACCACTGCCAACCAAGCAAAGCCCAAAATGGCGACCATTTGTACGATGCCGAATAACCAGAGTGCACGATTAATGCCCAACTGTACCATCCAAATGCCGCCTAAAATACCCCCCGCCACACTTGACCAAAGCCCGGCATTTTTAGCGACTAAGCCAATTTCGGTTTTACTGAATCCCATGTCTAAATAAAATGGGGTTGCCAGTGCTGTCGCCATACTATCGCCTAATTTATACAGAAAAATAAAAGCCAGTATTGTTAACGCAGCACGCACACCATTGCGCGAGATGAACTCATGAAATGGCTCCACAACCGCTTGTCTCAAGGTTTTGGGCGTGCCATATTTCAGTGGTGGTTCTTTAACCACGATAGTCATGATGAGGCCAGGTAATATAAATAATGCAGTGATGACAAATACGCTATGCCAAGGTAGGTGGTCTGCCAAAATCAACGAGATAGAGCCAGGCACCAAGCCCGCAATTTTGTATGCATTCACGTGGATGACATTGCCTAAGCCTAATTCGATATCAGGCAGTATTTCACGGCGATAAGCGTCGAGTACGATGTCTTGGCTGGCACTAAAAAAAGCCACTACGGCCGCTAAATAAGCCACCGTCCAAATGTCTAGTTGCGCATGTAGATATCCAAATGCTGGAATGCTGAAGAGTAACGCTAATTGGGTGATCAACAACCAACCACGTCTACGTCCCAAAGGCGGTGAGAAGCGGTCAAATAATGGTGCCCAAATAAATTTCCAAGTAAAAGGTAGGCTAATTAACGAAAATAAACCAATGGCTTTTAGGTCAACGCCTTCTGAGCGCAACCATGCTGGTAAAAGGCTAATTAAGATATAGAGAGGCAGACCTGAGCTAAAGCCCGTGAATACGCAAATCAGCATGCGTCTGTTAAATAATATTTCTTTAAATTTTCCCACTCAAGACACTCATAGATTCTTAGTTTTGAAGGAGAACATTACCATATAGCAAGCTTGCCAATAAGAAGTAGGCGTAACTATTTTTAGTGCTCACCACCATGGTCACATATTCATATGATGTCAACAAAAAAATGAGAGAAAAAAGAGCCAAACCGTTTAAAGTTTGGCTCAAGCTCGGAGATCAATCCTAGAGAAGTTTAAAACCGTACTATATCAATACTGATGATTGTTAAATCTATAGAGATAAAATCCATTGTACGATCGTCTTAATATCATCATCTTTTACTTGCGGGCTATTCGCTGGCATGGGCATGTTGCCCCACGCCCCACTGCCGCCAACTTTCACTTTTGTAATGAGCTTAGACTCAGCGCTTTTATCGCCTTTGTATTTAGCGGCGACGTCCTTATAAGAAGGACCAAGAATTTTTTGGCTGATACCATGGCAGGCTAAGCAACCACTTTTCTGGGCCAGTGCCTCTGCTGGATTGACAGCGGCATAGGCAAGGTTACATCCAAGCGCAAAGCAAGCGCCTAAGATGAGTCGATTCAATAACAGATGCATATTTATTCCCCTCGATTAAAGACTGAACACATTCATCGCACCACCACCGGGTGCTGCATTGTATTTCACCAACTCTTTATAACCACCTGCTGCGCCAAGGCCGTCTGTTTCGTTGGTTAAGCCCATATTCATCGCTACACCTGCCCAACCGCCTACACCAGAAAGTACGCCTACGTATTGTTTGCCTTTGTGTCCGTAAGTGATGAAGTTGCCGACAACGCCAGAGCCTACTTGGAATTTCCACAGTTGTTTACCCGTTTGCGCGTCTAACGCCTTTACCCAACGATCTAATGTGCCGTAAAACACCAAATCTGTGGATGTCACTAACGCGCCGCCCCATGCTGAAAACTTCTCTTTGTTGTACCACTTCGCCTTCCCTTTTAAACCATCCCAAGCCATAAATCCACCCATCACGCCATCAGGACCCGCAAACATGGTCAAGGTTGCGCCTACCCATGGTTGGCCAGCTACGTATTTGGACTCAACAGGTTCATAGGTCATGCATACGTGGTTTAGCGGCACATAGAACATTTTATTTTTGGGTGAAAATGCAGCGGGCTGCTCATCCTTGACTCCCAGTGCAGAGGGGCAAATACCTTTGGCGTTGTAGTCCTGATGCGTGGAGTACTTGGGATCTTTCACAGGAACGCCAGTTTTTAAATCCACTTTGGTTGCCCAGTTCACAAATGGATGCATTTTTTCGGCTACCAACAATGTGCCATTGGTACGATCAAAGGTATAACCAAATCCATTGCGATCAAAGTGCGAAGCCAGTTGTTTACCGTTGGCTTCCCACAAGATAATTTCATTCATGCCGTCGTAATCCCACTCATCATGCGGTGTCATCTGGTAGCCCCATTTGGCCTCTCCAGAATCTAGATCACGTGCAAAAATTGTCATGGACCATTTGTTATCGCCAGGACGAACATCTGGGTTCCACGTGCCTGGGTTACCAGTGCCATAGTACATTAAGTTTAATTTTGGATCATATGAGCACCAACCCCAAGTCGGGCCGCCGCCATTCTGCCATCCATCTTTACGCGCTTGCGGTTTTAGCCACGTTCTAACACCCAACTCTTTTTCTGGAAATTGCAACTTGTCGTGAGGGATATTTCTAAATGAACCCCCTTGTACGTTGCCACCGTTTACATCTTCGTAAACAGACAAAGCGCTGTAGTGAGGATTGGCTTGGTTAAAGTCTTTACCAATTAATACCTCAGCATCAGGCCCCGTGCTGTATGCACGCCAGAACAGTGAACCATCTTTAATGTTGTAAGCTGAAATATGACAACGCACACCAAACTCACCGCCAGAACAGCCAGTGATGACCTTGTTTTTAAATACATGAGGCACATTTGTGTTGGATGCACCTGTTTTTGGATCATTTACTTCAACATCCCAAATTTTCTGCCCTGTTTTAGCGTCTAAAGCCACCAAGACACCATTATTTTGTTGTAAGAAAATTTTACCATCACCATAACCCAAGCCTTTGTTGACATTGTCACAGCACATTACAGCTTGCACGTCAGGGCTTTGTTTTGGGAAATATGACCAAAGTATTTTTTGATTATCGTTTAAATCCAATGCATATACATTGTTAGGGAATGCAGTATGGATATACATGACGTTATTGATGACCAATGGCGCACCTTCATGACCACGGTTAACACCTGTTGAGAATGACCATGCATATTTCAATTTGCCAACGTTTGATTTGTTGATTTGAGATAAGCGGCTATAGCCAGTATTGGCATAATCTTTACGTGCTTGCGCCCATTGGTTTTCGTCCTTCATGAGCTTGTCTAGTTCAGGATTCGCCATTAATGATGTGCTCATCATGCCGAAAATAGCGGCGCTTATCGCGCACTTTAGCGTTTGGTGCATGTATACCTCCAAAGTATCAATCTAATGAATTAAAGCTTAGTAATTTATAATGAGCTGGCAATGTGTAAGCATGCTCACTCACTCCATATCGCAAGCCGTATGCCAATCCTAATTTCAGAAGGATTTATTTTGAAAAATATAATAAAAACATATGGTTAAACAGAGTTTTAAATTTTTTGTAACATGATTGATACAATCGTCATTGTGTTCAATAGTGTGTCAGAATTGAGCGTATGTTCAGTGTGGTTACACCTACAGGATGGGTTTGAAGATGAAAAGTTTATCTAGCGCCAAAGCGCAAACAGATGCATTAGCCAGGCAAGAGTTTTTGTCACGCGGTAGGGTTCAAGAAGGTGCTATTGCTGAAGCGATTGAGCGTTCATGGCGCCGATGTTTAAGTAACGGTATGGATGTTGAAACACCGCAAGAACTCATGATGATTAGCGCGCAAGACTTAGAACAACGCAAAGCTAAAAATCATTTGTTGCTGACACATGCAGAACCAGAAATGATGACTTTGAGTGAGCAAATTGCACACACAAGAAGCCAAGTGGTGTTGACCGATTGTGAGGGGGTGATATTACGCAGCATGGGTGATATTATCGTCAATGATTCAGCGCAGCGTACAGCCCTATTGCCGGGCGTTTCTTGGAGTGAAGCGCATCGGGGCACAAATGCCATTGGTACCGCACTGATTGAACAGTCTGCAATATCGGTACAAGGTGCCGAACATTTCATGACCCATCACCACGCCTTAAGTTGTTCAGCGGTCCCCATTTTTGGCGCGCAAAGTGATTTACTGGCAACCTTGGATGTCTCCAATGATTTGAGTGCGCCACAACAACACACGCTCGCTTTAGTGAAAATGGCAGCACAAATGATTGAAAATCGTTTGTTTCGCGCTAGTCATCACGCTGAAATAACCGTTCACTTTCATGCTAGGCCTGAGTTTATCGGCACGCTTTGGGAAGGCATTGCCATGTTCTCATCGGATGGACAGTTATTGGCAATGAACCGTAGTGGACAATTTCAGTTTGGATTGAATTTACAATCACGCAATTTATCATTGCTGGATATGCGGTTTGAGCATTTGTTTGATATGACGACCTCCGCTCTAGTTAATCAAGTGTCCAATAGCCACTCTTTGGCTTTCCCCATCCGCTTGCATTCCGGCGCACGGATATATGCCAAAATAGAGATGAATAGTGCAATCAAGCCCGCTCTGAACCCTTCTAACCCTATTAAGCGCAGTAGTGCGGCAAGTTTGGATATGCTCAATAGTGGTGATCCAAACATGGCACTGGCTATTCAGCAAGTCAAGCGTGTCATTAATCGTGACATCCCAATATTGATACAAGGTGAAACGGGTACAGGCAAAGAACTGTTTGCACGGGCGATCCATGATGCAAGTTTGCGCCACAATAAGCCATGGATCGCGGTGAATTGTGCCTCTTTGCCTGAGGGGTTGATTGAGGCTGAGTTATTTGGATATGAGGAAGGTGCTTTTACCGGCGCTAAGCGCAAAGGTAGCCCGGGCAAGATAGAGCAGGCCGATGGGGGCACATTGTTTTTGGATGAAATTGGCGATATGCCATTGCCTTTGCAGGCGCGTTTGTTGAGAGTGTTACAAGAGCGTGTGGTGACACCCTTAGGGAGTACCAAATCTATTCCCGTTAACTTTACGTTGATTAGTGCGACTAACCAAAAGCTAAAGCAAAAAGTAGCCTTGGGTGAATTTAGAAGCGACTTGTATTACCGACTCAATGGGCTCAATGTCAATTTACCAGCGTTGCGTGAACGTAAAGATTTGCAACAGTTGATAGCCCTTATTTTACAGATCGAGCAAGTGAGTGATGCAGACATTTCGCCACAGGCGAAATCGATAATGGAGCAACACCCTTGGCCTGGTAACATCAGGCAACTGCATAATGTGATACGTACAGCACTAGCGCTATCAGATGGCGCAACCATAACACCCCATCACTTTACACTGGATTTTATTGAAGAAATCCACGCAGAACTGCCTCATGAGAAACAGGATTTGACAGATTTCCCATCACATCACATGACTATGCAGATGACGTCACCGCAGCAAGAGCTACAAAAAGTAGCGGATGATGCAATTAAAATGGGTATGCAACAACATGCAGGGAATGTATCGGCGGTGGCGCGTCAATTGGGCATTAGCCGTAATACACTATATAGAAAACTCAGATTACTGGGTTTGGCTTAAATTTACTTTTTGTGAAGACGATACATCGCCAAATTGCCTAGTAAGTTAGGCAAGAAGTTCACCATATTGCCTTCGGTAATCACTTTACGTTCGATGACCTCAATGTCGTGGTTTTGGCAAAACGCATCAAAGTCGTGAATGGTACAAAGGTGAACATTCGGTGTGTTGTACCATTCGTAAGGCAAGGTTTTAGACACAGGCATTTGCCCAAACAAAATTTGCGTGCGGTTACGCCAATAACCAAAGTTGGGGAACGTCACAATCGCTTCACGACCAACGCGCAACATCTCTTTGACGATGCCTTCTGTATTGTGCATGGCTTGTAATGTTTGCGAGAGAATTACCGTGTCAAACGATTGATCTTCAAAGCCTGATAGACCCGATTCCAAGTCCATTTGCAATACATCTACACCGTTTTCCATGGCAGTGAGCCAATTCTTGTCGTCCTTTTCAACACCATAGCCACGTATATCATGCTGGCGATGTAAATGGGTAAGCAGTTCACCGTCGCCGCAGCCTAAGTCCAGCACTTTTGCCTGCGGCTTCACCCACTGGCTGATTAAGGCAAAGTCTGGGCGGATTGTTGTGTTGTCTTTCATGGTGGTTGTGGGATGATTCATAAGACTCATACTTTTATTTTTGCCAAATAACTACGCATAATGGCATGGTAATGTGGGTCTGGCATTAGGAACGCATCGTGACCATGCGCAGCAGTTACTTCAGCGTAACGCACGGAAATTTCATTGTCGAGCAATGCTTTAACAATTTCTTTAGAGCGTGCGGGAGAAAAACGCCAATCGCTGGTGAACGAAACAACCAAAAATTTGGATTTCACATTAGCAAGTGCCGCAGACAAGTTACCACCATGCGGCAAAGCGGGATCAAAGTAATCCAAGGCGCGTGTCATGCGTAAATAGGTATTGGCATCAAACTCACCAGCGAATTTATCGCCCTGGTAACGCAAGTAAGATTCCATTTCAAATTCCACATCAAAGCTATATTTGATGGTGCCATCACGCAGTTTGCGGCCAAATTTTGCACCCATTACATCGTCCGACAGGTAAGTGATATGGCCTAGCATACGTGCAATACGCAAGCCGCGACGTGGCACTACGCCATGGTTGTAATAATCACCGCCATGAAACTCGGGGTCAGTAATAATGGCTTGGCGTGCCACTTCGTTAAATGCCATATTCTGCGCGGTTAAATTGGGGGCAGACGCAATTACCAGTGCGTGTCGGATGCGATCAGGAAACGCAATACTCCATTGCAACGCTTGCATACCACCCAAGCTACCGCCGATGACGGCTGCAAGTTGTTCAATCCCTAAGTAATCCATCAAACGTGCTTGGGAGTTCACCCAGTCTTCCACCGTGACTACTGGGAATGTTGCGCTATAAGGGCGATCTGTGGCTGGATTGGTATTCGATGGACCGCTACTACCATGACAGCCTCCCAGATTATTCACGCCGATCACAAAAAATTTATTAGTATCGAGTGGTCTACCTGGGCCGACT
>ENA-UOXP01000221-UOXP01000221.1-mixed-culture-metagenome-genome-assembly--contig:-NODE-221-length-42446-cov-31.801279_pt1 | contig 42446 bp, 28 predicted proteins | sample MGYA00238161_ERZ761639 | MGnify/ENA primary metagenome ERZ761639 (study PRJEB28913, sample SAMN08776760) | mixed culture metagenome | isolation source: Freshwater growth medium | place: USA...
CGGTGGTGGAGTGAGCGTGGAGGGACCGCGAAGAAACTGAACTGAACTGAACTGACACGGCACATCTGATGCACATGCATGTGCACATGGCGCGTGCATTGGGCGCGTGCTCGTACATACGTGCGAGCGTCCCCACATGCCGACTTTGGGTCCCCACATGCCAACTTGGTTTGCATTGTACAATGGGGAACTGACTGCTTACAAGTACAATGCAAGCACTTCCATGGGTCGCCTTCCATTTAGGAAAACCGAGCGCGCTCTTCTCGGAATGCTCGTGGCAATGTCGTGTGGCAGGCCGCCCGCCATCGAAGCTGACCACCCAAACAGCAAGCAACAAACCGGAGCGGCCGTTGCTGGTAACGTCGCCTGGCTCGGCGCTGGCAGCGTGACCTGGCGTGCGGGGGTGGTGGCAGCGGAGTGCGGCTCTGCTCTTGAAGGCGCGAAGCTCGAGGCGGAGCTCGCCGCGCTGCTACCAAGGGCGGCGGCAGCGCGTGGCTTCGTGCGGGCGTGCCTTCGCGCCAAACGGTACCAGCTGGACAAGGCGCACACGCTCGCATGTAACTATATCGCCTTCCGAGAGCGCGTCGGCTGGCACGTCCCTGGCGCCGTGTGTGCCGCGGCGGTCGCTCCGGCGCTGCGCTCCGGCTTCAACACGCTCCTAACCGCACGCGATCGGTACGGGCACGTTGTACTCACGCAGTCGATGCACCGCTTCGATCCTGCCAATGGCACACTCGAAGCACACCAAAGATCAGGATACTACTTGCTCCATCGCGCGCTCCAGCGACCGGGTGCACAGACAAATGGCATCGCACTGCTGCTCGACTTCCGTGGCTTCGGGATACGCCTCTTCTCGCGGTTCGGGAGAGCTGACGTCGCACGCGGCGTCGCGATCCTACAGGACTGCTTCCCCGCGCGTGTGGCGGTTCTCTACGTCTTGCACGAGCCGCGTTTCCTCAAGTCAGTCTTCACACTGCTCCGCCCCTTTCTCAAGGCCGACTCCCTCTCCACCAAGTTCGTGCTCGTCGGGAGCGAGTACAGCCGGCTGTACGAGCATCTGCCGTGCGAGGCGGTGCCCGAGGCCATTCTAGCGGGAAGGCCGGCCGATGATGCGTGGTGTGCCTTGGTCGACTCGTGGGTGGCAGAGGAGGCGGCGACTGACTGCACTGAGTCCAGCACTGACGACTATGATCGGGATCCCGGGGTCGCCCAGTTGTTCCCGATGTGTTATCTGTAATTTAAAGCGAAGTAACGTACGTATCGTATCAATTTGCAATCACGATGTGCCCACTGGCCTCCCCGGACCCCGGGCAGTCGATTTCGTCGCACTGCCGCACGACACACACAGGTCATGCTTTATTGAGCGGCATTTGACATCCCTCGTGCACATAACGATGTTGCGCCGCGCGTCACGTGTAGACACGCGGCTGGGTCGTGTAGTGCCTCGGTGACGAGTAGAGGCGCAGGCGAGAGGCTTTCCTATCCTTGGGCGTCATCGACGCCTTCACCTCCTTACGCCGCTCTATCCACCGACGCGATGAGCTCATCCAGTGGCGTCGGCGGCTCGAGTGGAACTTTTTGGAGTCGACAGAGCGTAGCTCGTGCTTCATGCGCAGTCGCTCCTCCCACTCGCGGTCGTGGTGCCGGCGTGCCGCCATCGAGTCGGGGAGCGTCTCCATTGGCAACGGCTCCCAGGCATTGGATGGGCCGCGATCCGAGGTCGCTCCGCCGTGCGCGCCGGCTTCCCGCGCCTTTTGTGTGGCCAGGAAGAGATCGAGATTCGGATTCGTGCTCGACCCGGCGCGAGCGCCTAGCCGGCCGTCCGCACTCCCGAGGGAGAACTTTGAGATGAAGCCGGGCATGGAACGCGTCGACAACACCGCCGAGCGCGCAGAAGAGAAATCCGTGCGAGCAGAGCCGCGCACGGAGCTCTTGGCGCCCTGTGTGCGCGCCGAGCCGTCATAGTTCGCCACATCGGCTGCCCACCGGGCATTCTGATGAGCTGCCTCGTCACCTGGGAGAGGTCCCTCGTCGGCCATCTGGCCCTTGGTCGGGGCGGCAGCGCCGGGAAGCGCCTGTGTGGGCTGTGTGGGCGACGGAGTGCGCTTGCTCATCGCGCCGAACGTACGCGCGAACCAACCGCCGCCGCCGCCGCCGCCGCCGCCGCCATCCTCATCAGCACCGGCTCCTCCTGCAGAGGCACTCGAGGCACTTGCCGCGTCCCTGATGGCCTTCTCCCCCTTCGTGGGCTTCGCGCGCGACGAGAGGAAGCCGCGGCGCGGCGCCGTCACTGCCGAGCGCACGGAGAGGATGCCCTTGCTGATTGCCGATGATGGCTTCGGCTTGCTGCCGCTGCCGCTGCTCCCTACCGGTCGAAGACCCGTAGCCGGTGGAGTGCCCGAGACGACGCTTGTCGCGGAGGACGAGGCGAAGCTGCCCGAGACGGCGCTGCTGATGCCCGAGACGGCGCTGCTGATACCGCTCGCGCTGCTGACGCTCGAGGCGGTGGAGGTGGTGGTGGAGGACTTGGCGGACGCCTTCGTTGGGCTCAGCACAGGCGCCGCAGCGGGCGCGCCCGCGACCGGCGCAAGCCCGTGCTTTTGCGCCACCGCTGCTGGTAGGGCTCCTTTGCGCGAGGAGAGCACGCCGAAGCCAATGGGACCGATGCGACGGAAGGGCGCGCGGTTGTGGCGCGCGGAGCCGACGGCCTCATGGCTCGACGTGGGCACGGCGTACGACGGCCCTGCGAACGAGGTACTTGAACATGCCGTCTCCCGTCGCGCGCTGCTCGTCGCACTGCGTGCGCTCGCGTCGTACGACGCGTCCACCGCCGCATCGGCGCCAGGCTGGTAACGCGCGCCGTCGATGGCACCGCCGGCACTGCTGGGGCTGCCAGAGCTCATCTTACCCGCTATCGCCGCCCGATGCGCCTCGCGCTCGCGCAGCATCTCCATGCGCCAGTCACGCCGCTCGTGCGCGTGCTTGCGCACGAGGATGGCCACATGCTTGTGCCCGCGCGCCTCGGCCCACGCGAGCGCATCGCGCCCGAAGGCGTCGCTGATGTCGATCGGCGCGTCAACACTCAGCAGCAGCTTAACCATCTCCACATGGCCGGCCATCGCCGCCAGGATGATGGCTGTCCGTCCGTAGCAATTGACCAGGCCGACGCTTGCGCCGCGGCGGAGCAGGATCCGAGCGGCGTCGACGTTGCCCTCCATGGCGGCGAGCATGAGTGCGGTGATGCCAATACTGTTGGCCACGAGCTCCAGGTCCTTGTCGTACCCCTCACGGAATTGGTTGCTGCCGTACCAGAACTGTGCGTATCCGACGCTCCATCGAGTCGTGCACGATTCGAGAAGGATTTTGTCTATGCGCTGGTCCACATCGTGGGGAAAGGTTTCGCTCACCATGGCCAGTGGGAAGGCATCGCGGACGGCCTGCATGCGGCTGCGTTGGGTTTTTTATGGAGTCAAGTGGATTGGACTGCACGCATCGTGCGAGGCAATCTTGACACTACGCTTCGCTTTGGGGGACGTTTCGTGGGAACGCATTTCGTTTCGTGTTTCGTCGGATGAAAAAGTAAGTGCTTGAGGGTTGCGTTATGGACGGCTCGGCGTTCGGAGACTTGAAAAACAAACCATCACCCAACACGCTGTTGACGACGAGCCCAGCAAGAGCATAAAAGGAACCCGACCCAGCCGCGGGTTGCACTGACCACTGTCTCATGGTTGCACTGCGGCGCGCCGCGCCGTTCGCATCTGGCTGATGGCACGTCGAACCGCGCGAAAAACGGCCAGAGGGGCTTCGTGCGCCCTCCCCTGTGGGAGCTCTGTAGAGTTTCGTCATGTGAGCACCTGTGATGTAAAGTTTCGTCATGGGAGCTCTGTAGAGTTTCGTCATATGAGCACTGTAGAGTTTCGTCATGGGAGCTCTGTAGAGTTTCGTCATGTGAGCACCTGGCCCCTTCGCGCTGCTGCTGCCGCTCGTCGCCATCGCGTCCTCCATCTGTGCCTCAGCCCTCCCAGTCCCCTCAGCCCTCCCAGTCCCCACAGCCCTCCCAGTCCCCACAACCCTCCCAGTCCCCACAGCCTGAGCACCACCGTCATGCCAACGACGGTGCGCGCGCGCGCGCCCGCGGCGGCGCCTCCCACTCCCCCTCGGTCGTGGCGGGTGGCTCCGGCATGCATGTAAGTGCTCACCTCGGCGCCTCTCTCCCATTCGGTCGTGGCGGGTGGCTCCGGCATGCATGTAAGTGCTCACCTCGGCGCCTCACTCCCACTCGGTCGTGGCGGGCGGCTTCGGCATGCATGTAAGTGCTCACCTCGGCGCCTCACTCCCACTCGGTCGTGGCGGGCGGCTTCGGCGTGATGTCCAGCGCCACACGCGCAACACCCTCGATGGCGCAGATCTGGGCCACCATCTCGTCCAGGCACTCCAGAGGCACGTCCTTGCCGGGGCAGGCGGGACGCCCCGTCATAAAGTCACGCGTAATGAAGGCACGGATGCCAATGGAGCGGCCCCCCGCCAGGCCAAAGCCCACCGGGAAGAGCGTCACTGGCACCTGTGCGAGCGAGCGCAGTAGCCCATACTTGAGCAACAGGTCGTTGACGACCTTGTCGGCTGCGCGGAGTTGCTCTAGGGGCGCGAAGCCGTTGGCGCTATACAAGCACGTGGGCGTGATCTCGCGAGGAGGTTCGTCGAGCGGCGCGCCCATCAGGAAGCACACGCGGTTGACCTGATGCACCTTGGTCGGCAGCAGCTGAGCGAGCTCAAGTAGCTGAGGCCATGAACCGTGCGGCGAGTGCGCCATCGTCAACGCAGCGAGGTAAGAATACGAGCGCCCGTCGCCTTGCACGCCCACAGTACGTACCTGATGAGGGACGCGATCAGCATGCCATCAGTCGGTGCGCTTCGTCAACCACGTCGCCTTGCACGCCCACAGTACGCACCGGCAGTAGGACCGGCTTGACAGGGAGCGAGGAGCACGCGGCGCATTCGGCGACGAGCTTCGCCTGCACGGCGTCAAAGTCGGGCGTGATGTACGGCGCATCGGCGCACAGCACGCGGATAGCGAGACCCGGCCCGGGGAAAGGTTGACGCCAGACGAGTGCCGTCGGCAAGCCGAGCGCCTCGCCAAGCTCTCGCACCTGATGAAGGACGCCATCAAACGCCATCAGGCGCCATCCGATGCAATCAGATGATGCAACCAGAGGCCATTAGACGCAATCAATGGTGCTCAGGAGCGCGTCTAGAGAGAGTCATTAGACGCAATCAATGGTGCTCAGGAGCGCGTCTAGAGAGAGTCACACGCACCTCGTCCTTGTGATAGTCACGCAGTGGCTCGAGGACGCGTCCCTCATCGCGCAGCTGGCGCACGAGCTGCGTGTCGTTATGGTGCGTCTTGATGCACTCGGCGTTCGTGGAGACGAGCGTGGAGGCCGACTCGATCAGGTCCGGGCGCAGCGTACCTGTGGGAAGAGGGGCGCGCGCCGTGGTGAGCACTTGCATGCCTCGGAGTCCATCGAGCCGACTCGATCAGGTCCGGGCGCAGCGTACCCTGTGCTAGGAAGACATCGGCAGCCTGAAGACCCTTCTTCTCACAGAGCTGCTGCGTGACTACCATGAAGGTGTCGCCGATGATCTTGCGCTTGTCCTCGGGAGAGACGGTGTGCTGTAGCTCGCCCGTCCGAGCACCCTTGATATCCGTTGTCGCGCATGCAAACGTTGAGCTCGCGTCGAGGACTTCTATAGGCACGCCGAGGGCGGACAGCGCCTTGACGACTGTGGCTGACTCGTCGTGTCGCATAAAGCCATGATCGATGTGCAGGCAGATCAGTCGCTCGGGGCCAACAGCCTTGTTGATCAATGCTGCACATACGGAAGAGTCGACACCGCCAGAGACGAGGCATAAGACCTTCTTCGACGGCCCGACCACCTCGTTGATGTAGCTGATGGCAAGCTGCTCACGGTGGACGGGTGAGTACAGGCCATGTAGGCCACACACGCCATACAGAAAGTTGCGTAGCATCGCGATGCCGTCGATCGACAGGTCCACCTGAGGGAAGCAAGCAGAAGCTCATCAGAAGCTCATCAGAAGCTCATCAGGTCCACCCGAGGAGGGAAGCAATCAGAAGCTCATCAGAAGCTCTTAAAAGGCTCATCAGAGGCTCGTCAGAACCTCATCAGTGCCAATCAGCCCAAGAGGACACGCACTTCGGGGTGGAATTGCACGCCATACAGCTGGCGCTCAGCACACTCGATCCCAGCGATCAAGTCGCCCGAGCGCGCGATGACGCGGAAGCCCTCGGGCACCTGATCGACGCTGTCGCCGTGCGTGAGCAGCACCTGCGTGCTCGTGCCTAGGCCCTTGAATAGAGCGCAGCCCTCGGCGATGTCGATCGTGAATTGACCATCCTCGCGCTTGGCCTTCTTCTCGACCGTGCCGCCGAGGGCATAATTTAGCAGCTGCAGCCCGTAGCAGATGCCGAGCAGCGGCTTGCCGAGCTTGAAGATGGCGGGGTCGTAGGCGGGCGCGTCGGCCGCGTTTACCGACTTCGGGCCGCCCGAGACGATGATGGCCGCATACTCGCCCAGCTTAGACGCCGGCGTGTCCAGTGGCAGCAGGTCGCACTCGATGGAGAGCTCGCGGACCCGCCGGTCGATCACCTTGCCGTATTGCGCGCCGGCATCTAGGATGACGACCTTCTCAGACGATCGCGGGGCGTTGACGCGGGGACGCTTGGCCAGGATGTCGCAAATGGCCAGGATGGGGTTGGCGGGGTGAGTGCTCAGCACCTCGGCCACAGCCGCGGCCAACGCCTCCTGGACGCCGTGCGCAGCAAGATACTCGCGGCCCGACTGATCTGACATTGGAGTTTAGGATTGCTGGAGTCGCCGTCGAGCGGAAGAGACCGTGGCAGGGGCCGAGACCTCGGCGACGGCATTGAGGCCACGGAGTTCATTCGCGCTCACGACGTGCACTCGCGACGGCGCTTCCGCCGTGTTGGTAGAGATCTCTGCATTTCGGCTCATGCCCTCGAAAATGTGAGAGTTGGTTGCTCGTACTCGAACTGTCGTCCATTATAGTTTCGGCGCGTCGCACTGATAAGAGCGCAACGCGTCTGACCTCTCCGGAGACATCGAAGTTTGGAGTTGTCCGGACCGATCATCGTCGGCCTCCCCCCGAAGAGGACGAGAGCGTCAGCACGTCGTTGCCCGCTGCTCATCGCCATTCTCGGACATGTGGGCGAACGGTCTGCACCGGTTACGTACGGAAGATGCAGCAAGGCAAGGTTTTGATTCGATCGTGGATCTGATATGTGGCGATGCAGAACATGCCGCCGTGCTCGCCACCGATGGCAGGCGCGCATTGAAATACTCAGAGCTGAGGCGTTTTGTCGGCGAGACTGACGTTGGCCGATTCGGGATCGCCGCTACTGACCGAATGGCTGTCTGCATCCCCAACGGACCAGAGGCTGCCACCGCCTTCCTCTCGCTTGCCAGCCGATGTGGGTATGGTCCGCTCAACCCTCAGATGACTGTTGCTGAACTCTCTTTTGAGCTGGAAGATCTTCCCGCCAAGGCGGTTGTGATCCAAAGCGGCGTGAACAATGAGGCTGTTCTGGAGGCTGCTAAGGCGCTCAACGTGTCTATCATCGAGCTCACACCAGACGTTGGTGTGGCCGGTCGTTTCTCGCTACGGGCTTGTCGTCTTCTCAACAGCTCCGATTCCCTCCCTGTGCTGATTGCAAGCAAGCGCCAAGACACGTGCCTTTTGCTACACACGAGTGGCACGACGGCGAAACCCAAGGTCGTTCCCCTCACCCACGAGAATGTCGGCGTGGGTGCCCAGTGTATCGCGAGCACCCTCAAGCTCAGTCGTGTCATGGTAAACCTCAACCTGATGCCGCTCTTTCACATCCACGGACTTTCGATAAACGTGCTCGCGAGTTTGTCGTCGGGCTCAAGTATCATCGCCACCAGTGGATTCAATGCACAGAGTGTCTTTGGAAGTTGGCTTCAATCCAACCCAGCGCCAACGTGGTTCAGCGCAGTGCCCACCATCTTCCAGCTACTCTTGCAAGAACACCGGGTGCGCCCGACGCCGGTGTGCTTGCACCAGTTGTGCTTCCTACGCAGCGAAAGTGCCGTACTGCCCCTGAGCGTGGGTGAAGCCATCGAAGAACTCTTTGGTTGCTACATCGCGCAGACTTACGCGATGACCGAGAGCATGCCAATCGCCGCCAATCCGCTCGGCCCGGGTCGCAAGATTGGGAGCGTGGGTCCATCAGCTGGCCCGACGATCACGCTGTGCGATGAAAGCGGCAAACCAACGATTCAAGGCCAACGCGGCGAGGTCTGTGTCAAGGGTGCATGTGTCACACGAGGCTATGAGCTCCGTGCTCACATGGCGATCGACCCCAACAAGGAAAGCTTCAACGTGCTCCATGGACTGCGAACTGGCGACGCGGGTGTCATCGATGCCGACGGCCACCTAGTTCTCGCGGGCCGTTTCAAGGAGATCGTAAACCGTGGCGGGGAGAAGATATCTCCTTTTCAGATTGAGCATGTTCTTCGCCGCCATCCGGCTGTCCGAGATCTCATCGTCTTTGCAATTCCGCATGCTCAACTAGGGGAGACAGTTGGTGTGGGAGTTGTGCTCTCGATGCCGTGCGCTCCGCTCTCACTGGATGAACTCTGTCGCTTTGCTGAACGCGATCTATCGCGCAAATGGCTGCCCGAAGCGATGGTCCTCCTCGAGACTATACCCAAGGGTGGGACGGGAAAGCCTCTTCGCATCGGACTTGCGGCTAAGCTTGGAGTCGAGGCGATTCCTTGCGAGATGGGCGCTGACGATCAACGTACCACATCTGACATTGGTTCGTCCTCTTCGGCATTGTTGTACGGACATAACAACACGTCATCAGTGCACGACTCTCTTGCGCTCAGCAGTCACAAGGTCCCAGGCTGCCTCGACAAGGGCGACACCTTCACGCAAAGCCTCACCGCCATTCGTGGGCTTATAGGTCTTCTCATTCTCATCGACCACATTGTCAACCACGGCTCGAGTGCGCCGGCTGCTACCGCGAGCAGAGCCCCGCCAAACGCTGGTGTGACGGCGCTCATCATCGCCTCTGGATTTACGAGCACGACCATGCTGGGTATGGAGCCGCTCTGGCGTTCGATAGAGGGTCGACAGCGTCTTCGCAACTGGCTTTTGAGCCGTCTGGACGTTGTCCTCTTCACCGCTTGGTCTACGATGCTCATGGACTACTTGATCCTCGACGTCACTGGCCGTGCATCGGAGCGCGAATCCAGCCTCAATCTGATCGACTTTCATTTGCCCACTTCTCCGTTGGACTTCCTGGGCTGCACAACCTTTCTGATCTACTTTTACGACCCAGCTATGCAATGTCCCAACGCTGCCGTCTGGACTGTCAGTGCATTGCTATTTTCATGGGTGCTGCTGCCTCTTGTGCTTCTGCGATTTACGCACGGCGTGGCAAGCGCAGCAAACGATCGCGGCCTGCTCGTTGCGGCTGCTGCTTTGCAGTTACTTCAGACTGGTGTGGCTGTGCCCACTTTCCATGGGCCGCTAGCTCCGTTTTGGCACTTTTCGCCACCGTTCTTCCTTGTCCCCTTCATGCTTGGAGTCATCTCTGGCACCCTCGCATTGCGCCACAAGATGCATGCATCAAGATCTATTTGTTTGCGAGTCATTGGGGTGTCCTGCTGGATAATGCTGCCTGCCACATACTTCTCCCTCCCTATGGCTCACGAGAGGCTATTAAGCGTAGCAGCCACAGCCAGCAGCGGCTTTGTTGCCTTCATCTTGTATGACCTCTCCCTGGGTGGCTTTTTGGCGCGCCAGCTGGGCGACCAGACGATTCTGATCGCGGTTGGCCAACACAGCTTTGAGCTTTACTTGTTGCAGGGGCCATTGTGGAGCCTCTTCCGCCTGCTGGGCGCCAAGAGTTTATCAGAAGAGCTGTCACTCCAGATGATGCTACTCTACGTGCTCGCGTGCATGACGTTCCCCGTGATCTGGGCCCGAGAGATTCAACACCCATGCTCATTGTGGTTTCGCCGGCAGCGCAAACGCCTATCAAGGCCCTCATTGAACCGCATGTGTGCGTTCTGTAGCAGTTCGTGGTTCGAACGTGGACAGGACCGCGCTTCCCTTGCAACTCCCTCTATGCCTGTGGAGGCCCGCACGCCGCCAACCCATGCGGGTTCGAGCGAGCTCGCTGTGTGAACGGAAGCTGCATGGTTGTGAACGACCGCTGTGCGCTGACTGGTTTCGGGGAATGACACGTCAGGCCACAAAAGTCCGTTGTGAACGACCGCTGACGCCCCGGCGGTGCGTCGTCAGAGCCACTCAGTGTCTGACTCAGTGAGTCGAGTGTTTTCCGCCCCCGGTCAAAAGGTCGCCTGGGCCTGCGGTGCAGGGGCCTGTGCACATCGTCAGATCGTAGGCTGTGCTGTCCGCACGCTGTCGCGGCTAACACGGCTCTCCGGGAACCGTAGTCTCACCTTCGGTTTTGGGTTTACATGATTGTGACTCGACTCGACTATGCGTACGTACCGGCCCAAGCCCCAACCACCGCACGACCGGACGATCGACGTTCACAAATCATGAACACATCGTATACCCCGTACACAGTAGTACAACTACTACGTACGTTCCCTATAACTACGAAGTAAGAAAGCACCGACGTCTCGCCACCTGCGTACCGTACCCTGATCACTCAAGGGCCCTCTGGTTCGCTCGGTTCAATATTCTCTTCCTTGTCTTCCTTGTCTTCCTTGGCAACCTCTTCAATCCTGCTCATCCTTCTGAGCCCTAGGAATCCTAAGGTTGGAACACTGTCAACCGCTTGCTCTAATAGGGTGCGACGTGAGCTCGGCGCAGGCGACGGCGGCGGCAACGTCTTCGGCGGCGACGTGTACTCGAGCAGCAGCGGCTGCCGCACCTCATCACCTTCCGCCGCCGAGGTCTGCCGACGGCGAGGCTCTTCCGAGTTGGACATGTTCTCTTCCGCACGCGCGGCCAGGATCGCGGGCCCACCGATGGCCATGAGCTGAGGCTTACTAGTGGCTGAGCTCCTGAACGATATTGGGCTTCGCCGAGAAGGGCTCCGCTCAGAGCGAGGTGCTCCTCCGTCAGGCCATGCAGATTCCGGGCTGCCACGTGGAGGGCTGCCACGTGGAGGGCTGCCAGTGGCCGCCATGTGGCCGCCACGTGGAGCCTCCGCCTGAGGGCTGCCAGTGCTCCTCGCGGTGTCGCTGTCATCGTCGGGCTTCTTCTTCCCCATGAGCTGCCATACAGGGAATGCCTCTCGTAGCTGCCACACGGGGAACCCCGCCTTGCGGATGTCTTCCAGCTGCACGCCGCCCTCCTTGAGCTCCTTGGGCCGAAAGCCTATGATCTTCAGCTCATGCACGCCAAAGCCCGCCCGGAGCATCTCTTCGCAGCAGAAGCTGACGAGTCCAAGCTCCTCGGGCATGAAACCGCCCTCCTTGAGCTCGATCGCCCCGAAGCCCGCCTCTTCCAGCTCGACTGCCGAGAAGCCGGCATCCTTGAGCTTTGCCGGGCTGTACCCAATATTTTTCAGCTCCTTGGCGGTGAACCCACTCGATCTGAACTCCTTTCCTGTGAAGCCGGCATGTTCGAGGGCGGCCGGACCGAAGCCTACAGAGCGGAGCTGCTTCGCTGTGAAGCCGGCGGCGCGAAATTCGCTCGTGGTGAAGGGCACAGGCGCCTCGACCTCCTTGAGTTCTTTCAGCTTGAAGCCGCCATCCCTGAGCATTGTGAGCGTACAGCCCGCCTTCTTGAGGTCCTCTGCATTGAAACCCAAGGTGCGCATCTCCTTTACTGGCACCAAGATCCCGAGCAGTTCGATAGCTGATACGTTCGCCGCCTTGAGCTCCGCTACCGAAAAGCCTGCATCTCTGAGCTCCTTGGTGGTGCACTTGGCGCCCTCCCTGAGCGAGTACAGTGAGTAGCCCGCCAAGTGCAGGTCGCTTACACGGAAACCCTGGTCCCTCATCACGTGGGCCGGGAAGCCCGCCTCGCGCAACTCGCTAAGCTCATAGCCAGCCTTGGTCAGCTCGACAGGGCCGTGCCCGGTGGAGCGCAACTGGCTGGCGCGAAAACCGCCTTCTCGTAGCTCGGCCAGGGTTACGCCCGCCTCCTTGAGCTCCTCAATGGTGAATTCGGCTCTGCGAAGCTGCTCGATGTTGAAACCCGTGCGAATGAGCTCCTTGGGCTCTTTGCCAGCGTCCTTCATCTCCTTCAGCGTATAAAAGTCGCGGACATCCCTTAGAAAGAAGCCCTCATCCAAGACCTCCTTACAAGTGAAGCCGTCAGTCTTCAACTCGCCGAGCGTGAAGGCGAGCGAGCACTTGAGGCCGCACTCGCGCAGGTCGCGGCTGGTGAAGCCGGCCACCTTGAGCTGGTTGATGGAGTACCCCGCTAGCTCAAGCGTCTTCACGTTGTAGCCCGCCTGGCGCAGCTCGACGAGGGTGAAACCCGCGTCCTTGAGCTTCTCCGCTGAGAAGCCAATCCGTCGCAGCTCGGCCGCAGGGAAGCCCGCCTGAGCCAGCATTGTGGCGCTTGCACCCGCTGTCTTGAGCTCCTCCGCACTCGCACCTGCTGTCTTGAGCTGCTCGTCCGTTGCTCCGATGGAGCGCATGGCCACCCACGAGAACCCTGCCGCCTTGAGTTCCTCGGCCGAGAACTTCGCGTTCCAGAGCTGTGCGATCGTGATGCCCAGCGTGGCCAGGTCGACCGCGCTGAACCCGGCCTTGCGCAGCTCGTTGGCGTTGAACTTACTCTGCTTATACAGCTCGTCGGCTGTAAAGCCCACTGCCTTCATCTCCTCGATCGTGACCCCAATGCTCCGGAGGACCTTGGCATTGATGCGGCATCTCTTCAATTCCATCGCCGTTAAGCCCTTGCCCTTGTTGTACAGGTCTGCGGGGTTGAACCCCGCGTCCAAGAGCTCTTGGCCCGTGAAACCCGTTGCCTTGAGTGCCATCGCATTGAAGCCCGCGGCGCGCAGCTGCGGGGCTTTCAGGTCGGTCGCGCGCAGCTCGGACGCCGAGAAGCCACCCTCGCGGAGCTGTGCGACGGAGAAGCCGCCAGCCAACAGCTCCTCGGCGGTGAAACCACCTTTCTTGAGCGTGCGTGCGTTGTAGTTACCTTCCTTGAGGTCGCGCACCGTGCATCCAGCCTCGCTGAGCTCCTTGGCGCTCTCATAGCCTGCGTCCTTGAGGTCCTTCGCCGTAAAGCCGACGGCGATGAGCTCGCGCGCTTGAAAGTTGGCGGCATGCAGTTCGACCACGGTGAACCCTGCCTTCTTGAGCTCCTCGAGAGCGTAGCCTGCCTCCTTCATCTCTATGAGTGACATACCCTCTGCCTTGAGGCCGATCGCCGAGATGCCCGCCGTCTTGAGATCGGCCACCGACGATCCCGCCGAGGTCAGCTCGGCAAGCGACGTGCCCGCGGCGCGTAGCTCTTCGGGCGTGTATCCCACTGCTTGCAGCTCGGCGGTTGAGTAGCCCGCGCCACGAAGGTCCTGCAGGCTGAAGCCGACGGCTTTCATGTCGCTCGCGGGGCACTTGGCCGCGCGGAGCTCGCCAGCCTCGTACCCGGCGTCCTTGAGAACCTCAATGCTCCAACCCACCTCAAGCGCTTGCGCGGCGTCGTACCCTGCAGCCTTGACACGCTTGGCGGTGAAGCCTACCTCCTTCATCTCCATCGCCGTGTATCCGGCCGTCCTCATCTCGGTGCCCGCGTAATCAGCGCGCTTCAAGTCGGCCGCCTGGAAGCCCACCACCCGCATCTCGGCCGCTGAGTATTTGGCCGCATGGAGGTCTGTGGCCGTGTACTCGCCGTCCTTGAGCTGAAGCAGCGTGAAGTGGACATCGCGCAGATCGGACGCCTCAAAGCCGGCGAGCCGCAGCTCGAGCGCCGAGTACTTGAGGGGCTTGAGGTCGCGCGCGACAAAGCCACCCTCGCGCATCTCTCGCGCCGTGTACCCACTGTCTTTGAGCGTCTCCGGCGAGTAGCCCACCTCCTTCATCTCCTTGGCCAAGTAGCCGCCCGCCTTCATCTCGGCGGGCGTAAAATTGCTTGCCTTCAGGTCCTTGGCTTTATAGCCGCCATCCCGCAATTTCGAGGGGTCGTAACCACCTTCCTTGAGCTCGCTCGCCTTGAGCCCGAGTGCGCGCAGCTGCGCGGCAGGGTAGCCGCCTTCGCACAGCGTCCTGATCGAGTGACCCGTGGCCATCAGCTCCGCAGCTGAGAAGCCCACCAGCCGCAGAATCTCGGCGGTGATCATGCTCTGCAGGTGCCCACGTCGAATCTCGCCCTCGAAGATCATGCGAGTGAAAGTCTCCTCCCACTGTGAACGCTTGAGCTTACCCGCCTGCGCGATTGCGAGGAGACGGACCACACTTTCAGAATCATCGCCTTTGCCCTTGCGAAGCAGGTCGCTCATGAAAAGGATCTCCTGACGTCTCGGCCCGTCGGCCGAGAAGAAGGGCGCCGCGCGTATAGCCTCGAGGGCGGTGCTCGGCTCGCGGAGCTTTGCCACAGGGATCTCATAGCCCTCTGGTCGGATCACCAGCCTCTCTAGCGAAGCGAGAGTCGCGGAGTTGCGCGCCATTTGCTCGACCAGCGGCATCCCGGGCGTCCCGGGCGCATTCCACAAGATCCCGCTCTGGCCCAGGTTGAGGTACACGAGGCTGGTGTTTTTGCTGAGCGCATCGATGAGCGGATCCACCTCGGAAAGGTCGAGTCTGTATGAGCAATGCCACTCGACGATGGCGCCCTTTTTGAGTGCGTCGAGCGGCAAGCCGGCGCCCACGTTCCAAAGCTGCCGTGCCTTGTCGATGACCGTCAGCCCCGCTTCACGGGCCGCGTGTACGAGCTCGATCCAGGTCTTTAGGGTACACAAGGTCGAGATTAGGATGGACGCTGGCATTAGCATAACAGAGGGGAGGATAGCAATCTCGCCAGGCGATGCCGTGCCCGCCCTGGTGTGGAAGACCACCGAGACGTAGATGAACGCCTGCAGCATGCTCTGCGGCAGCGACTCGATGACCACCTCGGCGATGACGCGCGTGGCCTTGTACGCCGGCAGAAATTGCTTCATCCAGGACGGCAGAGGCATGGTGGCGAGCAGGCCAAAGGGCTCGAGGAACATGAGAATATCCAGGAAGATCAGACCAAATGGGAAACCCAGCACGACGAAGCCCAGGTAGATGGGAGAGGACGACCCGAAGGTAGAGCGCAAGTATGGCTGGACGCGCAAGTAGACGATGACGAACTGGATCACGAGTAAGAAGATGGACATAGCTGCCCATGCCCAGTTCCGCGTGTCCAGGAGCAGCTGAATGACCTTAACATCCGATAACACGTCGGCGAAGTACAAGCAGATGGCAAGTACGCCCGTGACCATGTTGATGACTTGGGTCATGCACGGACCCAAAATCTTGGCGAGCTGGTTGGCAGCCCTAGCCCCAATGCCCCCGCGCTTCTTGGAGGGCCCTTCCTCGGCCATGATGCCCTCTCCAACTTCCCCGCCCTCGCTGTCCGCGGCCTCCTTCGCCTTCTCCTTGCCACTCACGAGACGCTGCAGCTCATTCCGCCGCTCCAGGAGTTTATCCAGCTCCTCTCCGAAGCCATTCGATGTCGGAGCCGAACCCCTCTTGAGCACCCGCGTCTTGATCTGGAGCTCCTCTACCTTATCAGTGACGAGAAGCAGCTCTTTAGTCAGCTCGGCACGCGAGAGCACCGCTTCGCTCTTCGCTTCAACCTGCAAGATAGCTGGACCCAGCGCTGTCTCCATATCCTCGACAGTCTCTGGAAGCTTCTGGTATCCCTTCTTGCCCTCCGCCTGGCGAGCAGCGGTACGCCTGGCCTCAAACCAATCGTTGATGTCCTTCATGAATAACACTATGAGGCCGATTACAAAGGCAACGGAGTAGTCGAGAACGAGGTACGAGATCGGCTCTTCCTCGGCGAAGCGCAGTATCTCTCGGCCCGCAATTGCGACGGGGTCTGGGGCCAAAGGTGGCGGCGGCGGTGCGGGCGGGAAGAACGGAGGCAGCGGGCGAGGAGCAGTGAGCGTGTCATAGAGCTGCTCAAGCGCGTACCAACCCACAAACGCGATGAGAATGAGATAAAAGAGCATGCCCAGTTCGAATGCAGTGTAGAAAAACTCAAACGTCTGGCTAACAATGAAGATCATGCCGCAACCGATATGCTGGGGCGTCTTGTCAGCTTCGATGGCCGTCACCGGTGTGGCGGGCATGGGCGCCTGGATCACTTTTTTCTGTTTGATTGGCCGTCCAAGGTGATCGACACCCGCCATCGCTGTGAGTGGATTCGCCATAAACCCAGACGATGTTTTCTTGGGAGCCATCACGACTTACAGTGTCGACAGGGCCGATTGCGCATGCGGCTCCGCGCCCGATGGCCAGTACCTCTGCGATCACCGAGGTTGCAAACCGCGCTCGTGGAGAAAGGGCCTAACGTCGATGATCGAAGGGGTAGAAGGGAGCCAAAAGTGGCGTGCACCTCACGCGCAAGTCGTTGTGGACGGGAAACTTGGAACACTTTGGGTGCTCGTCTCGGATTCGCTTTTTCGTTTCCGCCTTGAGAACATACCGAGTCTTACCATGCTGCCAAATTTACTGAGAACTCATTATTGTCAACTTAGTGGAGACAGGTGTTCCTATCGCTGCAGGCAGCAGGTTTTTCTCACATCGTATGCCGGTTTGGGGTGTACGGACTACCCCGACGAGCGACGTACCGAGATCGAGGCCGTAATTGCGCTGCCGCAGTCTGCATCTCAAGCTCTCGGCCATCCGAGCGCCGTGCGCGGCCGAGGTATTGAGGGCGCTGCTGCGGGCCGCGCATTACTGGGGCGAGGCCGCGAGATGAGCGAGGGGGGTGCCATGCCTGGTGCCATGCCTGATGCCATGCCGGGCTGCGTCTGTGCCGCCCGCTGCGCGAGGTCTCGGGGGCTCTGCGCGGCGATCGTCGACTCTCGAGCAATGTAGCCGGAATGTAGGGTGTGCGCCCCCCCCGTGCGCCGCGCTCTCGAAGGCCTTGCCGTCTGCGCCGCCGAACCGCCGCTCGGTGCGCAAGGCGTTGCTGCCATCCTCGGCGAGTGGCGTGGGCTCAGTGGCTGGTTGAGCACTGTCAGCCGTCGGCGCTCGACGTCGAGGAGGTCTTGCCTGAGCTCCTCGAAAGGGCCTCGAGGAAGTCTCGAAGATATTTCGCTTGAAGGTGCGCGTGGCGAGGGTGGCAGAGGATAGCGCGCCGATATGGGGCGCGGGCGCGGCCGTTGGTTCTCACTCCGCTCGCGGTAGCGGAACCGTCGCTGGCCGTCAAAGGGCAAGGGCTCCTTTTCCCAGAACGTGAGCGCATTGGTCTCAAAGCGCAGCTCATCATACTCACGCAGCTGCGCGCAGTATTGTGCCACCTCATGCAGGTGCAAATGCAGTGCCTGCTGCTTCTCGGCTTGCAGCCGCATCTCGACCTGCTGCGTCGGCTGCACGCTGTAGCCGCTTTCGGGCTCGGCGATCAGCACTGTCTTGGCCGCAAAGGGCCTCAGGTCTGGTACGGGCGGAGCCACCATCGTTGTTGCCCAGCGGCGGCGTTTTCGCCGTCTCAGTCGCAGCGGCGCGACTTCATGTTGAAATGAAGATGCTCGGACACCGAACGATCGTGTGAAAGTCTATCGACTGAAATACATGTATCATGTAATCCGCGGAGCCTCACAGAGCCAACACGGGGATCTCAGCGTTGGTGTTCACGCACTGTTCACGCCCATCCCACGAACGACGCCCAGGATTGCGCGCGGCTTTTGCATCCGGACGCCCATCGAAGCACGCAGAGCCTCGAATGGTCTCAATCCTCGACCTTCCACTCGACGCGTTGCTGCACTTGCTCGAGCACCTCGACATCTCCTCGCTTACCGCCTGCGAAGGCACGTGCAAGGGCCTGCGCAATGTCTCCCGACAGGATGGCTGTCGATTCTGGCAGCACCTGGTGCGGCAGCGCTGGGGCCCCGTCTGTCTGCCGAGCACGTGGTCCAACGCCATAGGTCTCACATGGGGCCTCAAGATGCCTACCTGCGCAGTCGATATAGCTGTTGGGCCACGCGACTGGCGCACGTTGCTCATCTACCTGGAGGTCGTGGCGATGGGTTGCCTTCGCCGGAGTGTCAAGCAGATGGTCGACCTGATCAGGCTGCAGGGCATCATCTCGCCCGAGTGCGGCCACTCCGCCCTCGAGGACTGGCACGAGACCTTACGCACACTCCTCCGCTGGATTCCTCTCAACGAGAAGCGGCGCCTTGCGGCCTTCGTGTGCGCCGACTGGCAGCCTCGGACAACTCTCACACGCTTCCTGAGCCCGATACCAATCGTTGGGTCGACACCACTGATCGCCCTGCGGGCGCTCCTGCTCCGCTTCCCGTTTCTGCCCATAGACGCGGGATCTGGCGCCGATCGCGTCATTGGATGCTTTGCGCGCAGTTGGGTCACTCAGAATGCGCACTGCCTCGCAGACCTCGGAATCGGCCTTGGCGTCGCTGAGCAGCCGCAGCCTGCGACAGCGACGACGCCCACGTCGGACAGCGAGGGTGGCGACGATCCCGACCACGATGAGGTCTTTGTTTCGATCGACGACCGTGAGTGTCCGCCGTCGGGCACGGCGGCGGCGATCGGGCTGAGCGCCGTCTTGAGCGAATCCGAGCTCAAGACGGCGCGCGATGCGGTGTATACCCTCATCTACTCCCTCATCATGCTCAACACCGACCTGCACAACCCGGCGATAAGCCCCAAGATCCAGCCGCGACAGTGCGTGCATGCTCATTGCCTCTCTGATGGCCTCGGATTGCGCCTCTCACATACCGTACCGTGTGAACGTACCGTGTGAACATTCCGTGTTTTTGCGCTCAGATACGTCGACTCGGTCCACCGGTGCGTGCCGCTGCGCGCGGTGCCCGATACGGCGCTGCTCGCCCTCTACGCGAGCATCGCGCACGAGCCGCTCCGGATCTCGGAGCGAATCTCGGAGCGAATCTCGGAGCGAATCTCGGAGCGAATCTCGGAGCGCGTCCAGCCGCCCATCTCTGTGCAGGAGGATGGCGCTCAGGATGGCGCCAATTACGCCGTCTACTCGAGCGTCCGGCCGCAGGGTGCATCCCTTGGGGCCACATCCATTGGGGCTGATCATGGTGGTGCTGCGGCTGCGGCTGCTGGGGCTGCTGCTCTTGCCGCTGTCCCCGCCGCTTCCGCCGAGGCCGTCGCCATCGAGGCGCTCGCTCTCCTTATGGCTGCCACCCAAACGGGCAGCGGCGCTAGCAGCGGCGACGTCGGCATACTCAGCGACGGCTCGCCTCCCGGTGCAGGATTGACAAGAGCACATGTCGTCAATCCACAGCGAAGACTCGTTGACAGGACGATCGATTGGCAGGTCGCGTACTACAACCTGCTCGACGGCGCGCGCCACCTTCGGCACGCGGTGGCCCGAGCCCTTGTGCCGTCCAGGCTCGCGCGCCATGCGCCCGCGACGGCGCTCTAGGTGCCGTCCAGGCTTGCGCGCCATGCGCCCGCGACGGCGCTCTAGGTGCGCACGCACATCGATGCGGCGCTCACCTTTCTGAGCATACGCGCGGCATCGGCGCTGTGCGTTCTGTGGCTGGCTTGGTAGGCGCAAGGGCTGCTTGCGACCCTGGCTGGCGCGGCGGGGCATTGAGGGGCGTGAAGAAGGTGCGTGGTCGAGGGGCGGGAATGAAGGGCGAGTGGTGCATGAGTGCTGTATGTGCTGAAAGCCGAGCGGAGTGAACAAGGAGAGAGGCATTCTCAGGCCGATCCCGAATCGGCGTTGTGGATTGGAAGTGTCCGCGGCCACAAGCTCGCTGCGGAGCTGCTCGACGGCGTCACGCACTCAAGTTACTTTTCCCTCCCAAAACGGCGCTTGCGGACTTCTTCAACCTTCCAGCGGGAGCGCCGACGGGCCCGTGTGTCGCCGCGAGCGTCGTGTTCTCTCCCGATTCGAAGTGCCGGCTCGCACCGAAGGCGTAACGCAATCTCCATCGATGCTCGTGGCGCTTCGCCACACTGGCGCGCGGCGGATCCTCGAGCTGAACGCGGTTGCACAGCGGAATCCGCTAAAGACAAGCCTTGGGGTCACCAGCGCCAAGGCATGCCTCGCCGATCTGTTCACACAGAACAAAATTGAGCGGCGCGAGCACGTGGACCCGCAGCGATTGGCAACGTTTACGTTGTTTGGCTTCGTGTACCAGGGTGGCATTCAGTACTGGATGGTCAATGTCCTCTGGGAACGCCTGTTTCCAGGGAGTGGATTGGTGCCGGCGGCGCAGAAAATCCTGGCCATGAACCTCATCTCCGACCCCGTCTTCTTCTTTCCTACCTTCTACACGATGCGCACTGTCCTTGCGAACCCGCACGACGCTCTCCATTCGCCGTACAGCGTCGTGAGCACAGCGCTGAGTCTATATAAGGAGCGCTGCTTTGAGGATTGGCGCAACTCTTGGGTAATATGGATCCCAGGGCACATGATCACATATGGTGTCATGCCGATGCACCTGCGCATGCCGTGGGTGGCCTCTTTGAGCTTCAGTTACATGTGCATCCTCTCGTACACAAGAGGTGACAAGGAGAGGTAACCACTCACTAGGAGGGGCTCTCCGCACTGTCAGTGTCCACTCGAAAATCTGCCCATGAAACAGCTGCGAGCTGCCATGCACCCAGCCTTGCACGGCATGCTCCTTGCATGAAGCTTTTGGCATGGCCACACACCATTATGATTACCTTTTCTATATTCGCACGCGACGACCCTTTCACGACACGAGAGCCTTATGCGCGGCACCCTTGCCGACCTCACAGTGGACACACTGGCGCATTAGAAGGCTCGAATTATGTTCGCACTATCGTCCGTGCGGCAATGCACAAATAATAGACCAGCACAAATAACAGGATCAAGCTTGCGCGGAAAGCTCGAGGGACAGCCGCACGCAAAACGAAACACGGGTACCGCCCGCACAAGCTCGGTCGGATCTATAATAGAGGCAGCATGCGCATCACGTGCACACACACACTGTTCGATTAGCAGCTCGCCTGCTGCACTTCCGCCCTCGCTGCTTCGCGTGCCGCAAGGAAGCTGCTCCGCTGGGACGAATTAGCGAAGCTGCCGAGCGAAGAGAAGGTGGAGGTGCAGGGCGACTCGTCGATGATGCCCACGCCCTGGTCGGCCAATTTGGCCATCAGGGTGCTCCTCTGCTTCGCGCTCCGCATCCGCATCAGCCGGTAAACGTCACCGCGCTGCTCCCAGATCTCCCTTAGCGTGCTAGCCTCCGGAAAGTTGAAGGTGACGGGCGCGAGCAGCACAGCGGCGAATGCCGTCGCCGCAGCGAGCGGCGTAGCTGCCGGCTCGGTCTTTGAACTGGCCACCTCAGCCTGGACGTGCGAGACTGGCGGCGACCAGGTCTCTGAGAGGTCCGACGCGCATCCGCCGGCCTTGCGCACCGCGAGCTTGGGAGTGGCCGGAGCGATGAGCACGGACGCGAACAGTGTCGTACCCTCGTCCTCGTCCTCTTCTGAAATGAGGTTTGCTTCGGTCCCGTCTGTAAGCACCTGATCTGCAGTCGTGGGAAGCCCTTTGAGCAGCTCAAAAGTACTTGGCACCCGATGTGACGCTGAGGCAGGATCAATGGTCTGCACATCGGTCGGATCCGTGGCTTGCTCGGTGGTCGGCGGCTTGCGAGTGGTAAGTGGCTTACGAGTAGCGAGCTTCTGGGAGAAGACGGGTTTCGGAGCTGGGGCGCGAGGAGGCAGCAGCGTGGTGAGGACAGCACGCTTGGACGTGCTCCCAAATCCGACCGGCTGCACCATCAGAGCGGGTGGCTGCACGCGCAGCCTCTGACCGACGTTCACTCGCGACACAGCAGCTCCAGGGCCAATTCCTGCAGCTCCGGGAGCTATGAGCGTCCGCTGAATGCGCATTCGCTGTGGCATGTTCGCACAGGAGGTGCGGCACATGAGTAGGAAATCGTCTTGGAAATCGTGCGCGAAGAAATGTTCCTCTCGAACGTTAGTTAATTACAGTCGCGACAACCGGTGCAACTGTTAGTGCCCGCTCCGAATACCACCTTAAATGACCCTCGGTGTGCGGCGGCGGTTAGGAGTCTTTAAAGGAATCCCACTCACTCCAAATTCTTCTTCCGTGAAAGTCGTCCGTCCACGCTCAAGCCATGCCAAGCCAAAGCCAAACCAAGCCAAAGCCCAAGTTTTCGGTATGTGTACAAATTTGTTCACAGTCCTCTTCACGCGCCCCGGCAATTTTCATGGCAGCCTCCTCTGCAACGCATGCCGTGCCTTTGCTCCACGCGTCGCATCCCTGGCCGCATCGGTGGCCAGGCCGCGTTGATTTGCGCTGCATGCATGGTGACAAGGAGGATTGGACGAATCGCACGGTGATCGTGCCGGCCGTGTACAGGGAGTGGCACGGGAAGGCGCCACCAGCCTGGCTCAGTGCGCAGTACCCGGTCTATTTGTACCAGCGCGAGAACGCGAGCCTGCCTTGCATGTGCCCGAATCGTGGCTACGAGTCAGGCGTCTATTTCACCTTCATCGCGCAGTTGTACAACCAGCTGCCCGCATTCACTGCGTTCATTCAGGCCGACTGGATCTTTTTGACGAAGACGAATGGTGGGCACGGGTTCCAGTTTTGGCAGCCGCGATGCTGCGAGCAAGGGGCGGGGCGACCGTGGAGCGACTACATGCCGCTCGGTGGCCGGCGGAGCGTCTGGCCACCGCGGTGTGTGTTCCGATCGACCGCGGTCTACGCCAAATGGGTTGGCCGGCGCAATGGTGCACTCGTGGAGGCCTGCCTGCGCGAGCTGCTGCGTGTGCTCGGCGTGCCCGTCGCCGTGCGCCCGTACAACCGCTCGCGCCCGCTCAATGTCACCTTCTACACCAACATGAACTTTGTCGTCTCGCGTCGACGCATCCGTTACTATACCCACACGGCGTGGCGCGCGCTCGCGACTCGGTTCATCGACGAGGGCGTGTGCTTGCCGCAGACGGTCGCGACGGCAGCGCCGAATGGGGGCGCCGTCGCGGGCGCACCGGCCCGTGGCGCGCTGCCGGCTGCCAGCTACGCCAGCGGGTACGGCGGCGACGTACCCGATGTGGAGGACGCGGCACGGCATGCAAAGTACACTCTAGGGATGGCAACAGAGATCATCTCGCAGACAATCTTCAACTTCAACCCGTTGGAGGAAGGGCCTGCGCCGCAGGTGCCGAGAGACCACGAGTGCGAGCGGCAAGCAAGCACAAGCTGCGCACACTCCAATCCGTGATGAGAGCGGAGACGGCTTGGGGCCCTCGCTGGTCACAACTAGCAGATAGAGTCAGCAGTGCTCAATTCGCAAGGCCTGTACTCGTGTAGTTGCATCATTACATCTTCAGCCACGACACACTAGAGTGCAAATTCTGACGATAAAAGTCATCAGAGCATCAGTAATTACACCGTAGAGCGCAGTCGCAACTCGTATGAATCCCCTCCGAGTGCTTATTAGAACATATATTCTTATGACTTATCCACTGTCCCGTCCGGCTCGTCGGGCGGACGTAAAAACTGACACCCCGTACGCTGTCTGGGTGCGGTTGGGCTGGGCGGAACCAACACCCTGTTTATTCACATTCCGCTGGGCTATTCACACCTCGAGACAATCGTGTAACAGACGCGCTTTTCGAAGTTCTCCAGACTTGCTCGGACGGCAACGGCCACAGGCAGCAACGGCCACCGTGGCCCAGCACGCGCCTTCGCAGCCTCCAATGCCTAGCAAGCCAGTTGGCCCTGGCGGCATGATGCCCGACGACTCGCAGGGCGCCTCGCTGAGCGACGCATCCGGACCGATCAACGCGCTCGAGGCCGACCGCTACTGCGAGGAGCTGCGCACCTTCGACTTCGGCGTGATGGGTAACCACGCGTGGATGAAGCAGCACGAGTTCTTGCAGAAGCTCAACCTGCAGGCGCACGTGAACGCGAGCCAGCAGCGCGACGAGTTCGTGCTCGAGGCGATGATCCTGCACGAGAAGTTGCCGCTCATCATCCGCGAGCTCATCGCATCCGAGCTGTGGAAGCAGAACGCGTACCCGCTCATCAAGGACTGGCTCGCGAAGAACAACTCGATCAAGGGCTACATGCTCCTGTTCCACGAGGGCGTGCTTGCGAACATGCTCGAGGCACTCCTCTACCACAAGCAGGGGTGCGATGCCGCTGGCGACGCAATCATCGAGCTCGTCGACTATTGCCACCGCAAGCTCATGTTCCTGCTGAACGCGCCGCCGCCGGCGCCGCTGGCCAAGGATCACGACGAGTTCAAGAAGCAGCTGCTAGCCGAAACGGACGAGGACCACAGCCGCGAGCAGGAGCACGCGATCAACATGAACTGCGCCTTCGCCTCCGTCTCCATCACACGTTTCCTCACGGACCACTTGGACACGCTGCCGCTCGCGGTGACGGCGCGCATTCTAGACACGTACGATCTTCTGATGGTGCTCTGCCCGCTGCTCGAGGCGCGGCCGTGGGAGCATGAGTCGACGGACAAGGAGGGCAACACGGTCGTGCGCCGCTACGTCCAGAACCACTGGCAGAAGGTGCCCCCGGGCGAGCTGCGTAAGATGCACAAGTGCGAGATCCAGATCTGGCTAGCGATCTACAACCTGATGCAAGATAAGGAGATTCGGCGCCGGTACCAGTTCAACACGTTCCGCAAGAACGCGGTGCTGCGGATCCGCAAGTTCTTGAACGAGGGCACTGTTGACCAGATCCCGATCCTGGTCGACCTCCAGCGCTCCCTCGACGAGATGACGTTGATGCAGGTGCCGCCCTCAGCCGAGGCCGCACCCGCGTACTTGCTCGAGCAGTTGCCGGAGATGCGCCAATCCCTCTCGCAGGGCGTGGACTGGAAGAAGGTGGTTGAGGAGCAGAAGGCGGGCGCGCTCAACGATTCAGAGGAGGAGAAGCGCCGCCAAGCTGCCGAGCTGTCTGGCCTCTTCGACCTGGACGGTATGGACGAGATCTTGTCAAAGGAGGTGGGCGCGCCGGTTGAGGAGGCCTTCCACTACTACACGCAGCTCACGGTGACGGGCGACGAGGGCGAGCAGATCGTGAGCTTCACGGCCGAGTCCGAGGGGACCGACCTGAGCCCGCAGGCGCCGTACCGCATCGAGGGTGACGACAAGAAACGCCTCATCCCCGCACGGTACAACAGCAACGCGGTGGTCACCGCGTCGCTCAACGGTGGCGGCGGCGCCAAGCCATGGCAGGTGAGCGGCCGTCTGTCGCTGCTCGAGGGGAAGAAGAAGCAGTGGCTGCAGCTCGGGTTCGATCCGTACGCTATGCGCGTCCAACTCCACGTGCTTGCCGAAGCCGACGGCTCTGGCTACCACCTGATTCACGCGCGGGTGACGCCGCCGCCGTCGTGCCAGCTCATCCTGCGCTTCACGCCGCGCAAGCAGGGGCAGCACGACGTGCTCGTGCGCGCGCGTGGGCGCGGCGTGGCCGCACAGACGCCGTTCGAAGTCGAAGTCGTGGACAGGGCGGTGCGCGTGCCCAAGCTGTGTTCGGCCTCGGCCGTCCTGCGAGTGGGCGAGGGTGAGAGCGTGGAGGAGGCCACGTGCGAGCCTGTAGACATGTCGCTCTCCGGGGCCTCCCAGATGGTGTGGCGTCAGCTCGGCAAGGAGCACACGGAGGTGCGCGTGCAGCTCAAGCTCGCACCCGCGGCCGAGGGAGGCTTCACGATCACCGCCATCCGCGTCACACCGCCCACCGTCTTCCGATCGAGTGGCGCGCGGGAGATAGCCACTGACAAGGAGAGCGCCGGCACCGATGTGGCCACTGGTGGCCGGCTCGTTGTCGCGTCGAGCGATGGCAGTGAGCCGGCGGCGCCACCCGCGCCGCCGCCGCCGTCGCAAAAGAAGAAGGAGAATGTGCCGCCGAAACCAACGACACCGCCGAGCGAGCCAGTTGCGAAGAGCACCGGCGCAGCAGCCAAAGCAGTCGAGGCTTCGTCAGCTTCATCGCAAAAGAAGCACGTGCGGCCCGAGTGGACGAAGATTGACGACGACGAGCCTCGGATCGTCGAGATCGTGCCTGAGCCCGCAGCGCCCACCCCGCCGCCGCCTGCGCCGCCCAAGGCGGCTGAGCCGGCCAAAGCGGCCGCACCGCCCGATGGCGACGGAGAGTTTCTCGAGGCGAGCGCCTTCGCGGGCGCCAAGGATGGCTACGTGTTCAAAAAGGGCAAGGCGGGGCTCGGCTATTACCGTGATGCGAAGGAGAGCGCCAAGAAAAAGGTGGCCTTCGCTGGCCCAGACTACAATGCGCCTGCGCCCGCGGCGGACAAGGTGGAGGTGAGCGAGCCAGCGACTCTGGAGGCGATGGAGGCCAAGAAGGCGGCGGACGCGCTCTTCTCCTCGGGCAACGTGGCGGCTGCGGCAGCTGCATACAGCGAGCTACTCAAGGAGCACGCACCCAAGACGATTCTGGGCCATGCGGCGCTCTGCAACCGCTCTGCGTGCTACCTCGCGATGCAGCATTGGTCGGAGTGCATCGCAGACTGCAGCGAGGGGATCGAGACGGCGCCTAAAGACACGAAGACCGAGGCGAAGAAGATCAAGCTGCATCTGCGCCGCGCCGAGGCACGGCTGGCGCTCGGGTTGCGCGAGCTCGCGCATGCAGATGTGCACACGGCCGATCGGCTCGTCACGAAGGACGATCTCGCGTCCGAGGCGCAGGTCAAAGCTTTCAAGGCTCGCCTTGCAGAGAAGCGATCTGCGGAGATGCCGGAGGATGCTCCCTCGATGCTCGCGCCTCGCGCGCAGGTGGCGCCAGCTGCCGCTGGGCAGCCGCCCGCGACCACGCTCGCGACGGCGCCCTCTGTCGAGCTGACAGTCACCGGCGAGGCGCCGTCGCGAACGGTGAGCGTCACGATCGTACTGCCGGGCGTCGCCAAGATCTCCGAGGTCGAGCTCGCGATCTCGCCGTACGAGGTCGCGGTGCACGGCGCCGGCTACGCGCTCACGCAGGCGCTCCCTTTCAAAGTGGACGACAGCCTCGCGTCCGCAAAGTTCTCGGCCAAAGCGGCGAGCCTGCGGGTCAAGGCGCCCGAGGCGAGCTAGGCGCCGTCATGTTCTGGAAATACTCTTGCTACCGGAGACGTAACGGACACAGTTGCGCGCCAGGGACGACACCGGGAGACTACAGGATTCCCGAGCGACACGCGCCCAGAACTCGCCCATATGGTTTCCTCCCACTCGCACGTCGTTCCTCTCGGTGAGCGCGGAGATATGCCTCAGCCTCACTCGAGCAAGTCCAAGTGCATCCCTACAGCTGTAGGGCCTGTAGCGCGTCTCCTGGTCGGTGAGAAACCTTAAGAAGTCGAAGAAACGAAAGCATAAGCAAGTTAACGATATTTGATAATTATATATCATTATCTATTATCAAATCGATGTAGAACCTAGAATGGAAGAAATCAAGAAGAAGCTAAAGCACCGGACCGCGAGCGAAGGGGCAAGCGAAGGGGTCGACAATAATCAAAATGTTGTACCGAACCGCGAACGCGTTCCTTGTGTTGCTGAATAGATAGCGCACGTTGTGTTCACAGGAACAGCTGCAAGGCCAAGGAACAGCAGTACAAATCAGGAGCGGTCCCTAGAAAAGCGTGCTGGCACGCGACGAGGCGACTCCGGCTGGATGGTCAGCAGCGTAGCGACGGCATTGGCTTGCTGCTTCTGTTGCGGCGTGGCCGAGTACGTGCGCCGGCAACGAGCAGCGCGCATGTTCGGGAACGATCAGCGCTACAAAGCCTTGTCAACAATGGATGCTACCAACGACGATGAGGACGACGACGATTACGACGGATTCGACACGGAGTTGCCCGAACCCTCTTTGCCCGAACCCTCCAAGAGGGAACCGATTGCCGACCCGAACTTGATGGACTTCTCGTCATCCAGCCTGCCGGTGACGCCCGGACCATCTGCCGGGCGGCCAAGCGTCTTGAGTGCTTCGAGGTGCGTGCCTTGCCCAAACGCAGGCGAAACCGCATTCTTGTCCGCACGGGAGGCGCTCACGCTCGCCCCCGCCGCGGCACTCGCAAGAGCCGTCCCTGCATGATACCTGCATGACTGTGCTCGCGCGTGCATTACCGTGTGCTCGTGCGTCAGTGCCTCGTGGGTTGACGAGATGAACGCTGAGCTAGCAGAGTTTGACGCGCTGACGGCCACGACACTCGACGAAAGCCGGGACGCAGGATGGGAGTTTGCCATGGACGACGAGCTACAGAACAAGCTTGCGACGCCGCGCAGGCGGTGATGCACGGCATCAGGCACCCCTCCAATGTGCTGACTGGTGCATGAGCATGCCATGCACCCAAATTCCCAAGCTACGGTACAGTTGTACGCTTGTCTCGACTGTCCAAAATTGAGTTACTCGAACTGGAACTCTCGCCGGGCCTGGTACATGCTACATCCCATCGCGTTTAGGCGTTTTTGAGTCTGAATGGAAAACTCCATACATGTAGTCGTAACTCATCGTGTGCGGGTGGCTAAGCGGGTGCGGAGACTGGTCGCTCAGCCCTTGGCTTAGCTGGAGACCTGTTGGCGGGTTGGGGGGTCTCTGGGCTCGCTCGCGTCGCTTCTCCGTTCTGGACGACTGCGTACCATTTCTTGCGGGTAGGTTCCTACCAATCCTACCAGGCTCCCGACTTGAGGCCGTTGGCCCCACGTTAGCCTTGGACGTCGTCCAGTCGCCGAGGAAATTGGCCTTCTCGGCGTCCCCTCGGCTTCGGGCCAGTCGAGATAGAACCTTTGCCTATTCACGCCCTTAATAAAATTCACAGTCCGACGAACTTTGAGCAGATCACTGGCTGTGCTCTCGTCGGTCAAACATGAGCGATGGTAGCGGCTCGATCGCTACGCTTGGCTCCATCCGTGGCATGCCCAACCTGCTCGACGACGTCGAGCGCATGCCGGAAAGGCCGTCGGTGCCCTCGCTCATTGCGCTGCTGCGCTCGACCGATGAGACGGAGCGCGACGACGCGCTGGCCTCGCTGGCCGAGCTGGTGGACGGAGCCTTTGGCGTGGATGGCGCCGAGCTGGGTCTCGCGGTGCGCGCCAACGGTGGCATCGCGCTGCTGAGCTGGCTGCTCGCGGACCCGTCTGCCGAGGTGCAGCAAATGGCGCTCATGATCCTCGGCAACCTGTGCTCCGACTCGGTCGACTCCAACTCGCGTGCGACCAAGGCGCTGCTGCTGCAGAGCGGTGGCGCGCGTGCGCTGCTGTCGTGCGTGCACACCGAGGACCCCGCCGTGCTGCTCTTTGCGTGCGGCGCGCTGCAGAACCTGTGCTTCGAGCCAGACTGGTCGGAGCTCGCGGTGGCGCATGACATCCACATCCGACTTCAGGGGCTGTTGTGCCACGAGGACGCGATGATCGTGCGCTACGCCTCGGGCTGCTTGCAGAACATTACGCGCTCGCTCCACATCGACGGCCTCTCCGAGCTCGCCGTCGAGGCTGTGAAGGAGCGCAACCTCGAGCACCGTCGCGAAGGCTGGCTGGAGCAGCGTGCGCGGATGCGCATCGCGCGCGCGCTGCTCGACATCCCAAGCGAGGTGCGCCTGACCCTAACCCTGACCCGAACCCTATCCCTATCCCTATCCCTAAGGGCGCTGATCGACATCCCAAGTGAGGTGCGCACGCGCCGGCACGCGGCGAGCCGACCGGATGACCAGCCTTGCATGCGTGTGCTCACCACGGCGCCTCGTCCACAGGTGCGCACGCGGCGGCACGCGGCGGGCGTGCGTCGGCGCCAGCGCGCCGCGAATCTCGGCGACTCGGACTCACGCCCCTCCTCAGCTGCCTCATCACGCTCAACGGGCTCGTATGTGTCTGCACGCTCCTCGTCCTCGTTCGCCGCACCCGCCGTCGTCTCGCCTGCCGTCCCCTCGCCTGCCGTCCCCTCGCCTGCCGCCTCGCCCAAGTGGTCAGCTAGCAATTGGTGAGGCAATACGGATGATCAGCAGCCGGCCGACCAGGATGTCGCCGGTTTGACCAACTCAGAGAAGCGTCTAGACGCGCCCCCTCCGACGCCGACAGAGCTCAGGAGCTCAGAGCGGTGATCATCTGGGTTAGTGCGGCGTTCAGCTGCGTGCGTGCGGGCTGCGCGGCCGCATTGTCCGGTCATAAGCGTCAAAACAGTGTTCGAAGATGATTTCATTTTTGGAGTTTGACTTCCAACCTGTAGTAGCACGCCTATAAACTTGAGAAGCCTCACGCCCGAAACTCATGTGCGCAATGCCCTCGCCAGAACCCAACTCGCCCCCGAGCCCAACACCAGCTATTCCGAGCGAATTGACCCGCGCACCCGCACACGCCTCCCCTGCACCCCTGCCTTGGCAACTTCTAACCGGAATCCCGCCAGCGCGGAAGTGGGTCGCAAGCGCGCGCGAACCACTCCAGCCCAGCTGCCCAAGGCACCGCACCTCCAACTTCCACTCGCACACGAGCACCAATCCCACGCGCGTGCACGGCGGGTGCGACGCCTTGCCATCCGTATCGCGTCTCTCTTTCCCCCAATCACCAGACGTTCGCCTTCCCACTCTCACAGAAGCGAGCAAGCACCAAAGGCACCACCAGCGTTACCCGAAGAACCTATCCAAATGCAATTTTCAAACTGGACTTATCCGCTTACTTTTGAATGGGACGCAGGCCAACCCGACATATCCGCGCCCGCTCCCGAGGCTACCACAAAGACGCTGGTCGTCGTGTCGGCGTTGTGCGCGAGCCCTCTTGGTGAGTTGGACATCGTGGCGTCGGCACTCGCGTCGCTGGGGCTCGACTTCAAGCTTGTTGTTACGCTCCCAGACCGCCCAGCGGCGGTCTTCTCCGTTACCGCCTCGGAGGACATATTAAATTACCTTCTCAGCGATGGTATCCGCGTGCAGGGCGTCGTCATGGGCGTCTCACGCGCGGGCGCATGTATCGCGTGCCTCGTCGGGGGCAAGGGTCGTGTTGCCCCCGACGTTGTCGCTCGAATCGTCAACGACGAGGAGGGCATCGTCCTCACCCCCCATCCCACGGACGCGGACACGGACATGCTCTTCCTCGCCCCCGATGCCGACAAGGCCCTCCAGCTCGTGCGCCGCCACAGATTTCAGGCCGGTGGGGGGGCTGGCTTCACCTTCACCTTCGCAAAGACGGCGCCTGTTTGGGGTCTTTGCGAGGGTGGCGACTTGACTTCCGAGATCAAGCGCAAGGTTCGAGACGAGGCTCGAGACGAGGTTCGAGACGAGGTTCGTTTCGAAGTGGCAGTCGCACTGGTGTACGCGAAAGAGAACCCTCACATCATTGGCGGCGGTAGGCCGAGGGCTCACGATAGCAACTCAACAGTCCAGGCGCTGTGGCGTCACACCGCAGTGCAGTGCGGCTTCTCGGAGCAGGAGAAGCCCGACCCGGTAGGAAGCAAGCTCACTAAGTTGACGAAGTATGCGCGGACGATCTTAACCAAGAAGTGGGACAAGATAGAGTTGCCGGATTTCAAGGCGTGGCGTGCGAAAGAATTCGTGTCCGATGATTTTGATTTTGTGTGTGGCTTTGAGAGCCTCATCGATGGATTCAACCCTGATGTTGCGAGGGCGCACGCACGAAGCTCCGACCCGAGATCTCAGGGCAAACGCCAATGCCTGGAGGCCACGGAGTGCGCGGGCGCGTCCGAGCTGTCCTCTAGCGCGGGCGCGTCCCACTCTGGCATGGGCGCCGGGGTGACGAGTCTCATGCCCACACCCGCGCAGCTCGAAATCGCCCTGAACGCGGAGCTCATGATCGACTACGAGTGCTTCGAACCGATCACCCCTGGGCGCCCGCCATCTCTCTGGGAGCTCGACGATGCGAGCGAAAAGGAGAGCTCCACGCCATCAATGGGCGCGTCTTCTTCTAGTTTGGGCGCCATGGTGGGCGCGCCCCTCATGCCGGCGTCTCCGCCCAAGCCCATGCAGGCGGAGTTACCTGTACCGCCTGCGTCGCTCATGCCAGCCATGCTCGTCACAGCCGGCACAGGCCACCCGTGGAGAATTCAGCAGGCGCAGCAGGCGCAGCAGGCCGATGCCGCGGTTCGAGATGTAGCGGACGATCTGTTTTTCGATGGGGTGTGGAGTGACGACACTGGCAGCCCCCTTCACAACCCCATCAGCGGAGTGGAGAGGTCGTACTGTGTCAAGATCGAGGATGAGCTCGATGACGAATCCAGTGAAGATGACGAAACCAGGGGGGCTCTGTGAAGATGACGTCATGACGAAACCAGGGGGCTCTATGAAGATGACGAAACCAGGGGGGCTCTGTGAAGATGACGAAACCAGGGGGCTCTGTGAAGATGACGAAACCAGTGAAGATGACGAAACCAGGGGGGCACGTGCCATCGATGAAACGGGGATAAAACTCGGGGGGTCGCCGGGATACAACTTATGTTTAAACACGCCATAGCGGTAACTACCTCGGAGTGTTGAAACCCTCCCCCAAGGTCAAAATCTCGCGCAGCGTGGCAGTACACCGTACACGACACTCGGTGACCTTCCCCAAACCTACTGGTAAGGACATGCAATACACTTGGTATCAAGCAGACTGCGAGCCCGGTATTTATCGTGCGCTGCTACGTGCTAGATTAAGTCCGTTGCGACGTGCTCCGGATTCACAAACTCGTACGCGCCTCTGACCACGCCTTTGACCACGAACATGCCGACGCGCTTGGCGTCCAGCCCCAAATCGAGCAGGTTGGGTGGCTGGGGGGGGGGCGGTCGTGACGGCGAGGGCGGTAGGCGCGGCGTGGGTGGCGGGGACTTGTGCGAGGGAGGCCTTGGAGATGGAGATGGTGGCACCGGAGCTGGCGGCGATTGCGGGGGCTCTGGCGGTGGCGGCGATGGCGGCGGTGGCACCGGAGGCGGCGGCGATGGCGGGGGTGGGACGGGCGGCGGTGGCGAGGGAGGCGGTGGCACAGGTGGTGGTGGTGAAGGAGGCGGCGGTGCTGGCGGCGGCGCTGACGGCGGCGGTGGCGCAGGTGGAGGCGGCGAAGGAGGTGGCGGTGTCGGCGGTGGAGGCGAGGGCGGTGACGGGGCCGGTGGCGGTGGCGAGAGCGGCGGCGGTGGAGGCGGTCGAGGCGAGGGAGAGGGATCAGGAGGTGGTGGCGATGGTGGCGAAGGAGGAAAGGAAGGCGGGGTCTCGGGCGGGGGAGACGGCGGTGACGCTGGCGATGGCGGTGAGTGCGGCTGAGGTGGTGCGAGTGGCGGCGGCGGAGGTTGCGGCGACGGATGCTGAGGCGGCAGTAACGGCGGCGGGGGTGGTAAAGCTGGCGGTGGCGACGGCGGCGGCGGCGGCTCAGGCGTGGAAATAGGAGTGTAGGGTGGCGGTGGCCGTTGAGGTGGTGGCGGGTGCGGGCTCGGAGGTGGTACCAATGGAGGTGGAGGCGGGTGCGGGCTCGGAGGTGGCAATGGAGGTGGAGGCAGAGGAGCCGGTGATGGAGATGAAGGAGGCAGCAGAGGCGGCGGTGATGGAGATGAAGGAGGCAGCAGAGGCGGCGGAGGCGGCCAAAGTGGCACTGGGGACGGCGGAGGCGGACTGCTCGGCCGCGGCGGCGCAATCGGCGACGGAGGAGCATCCGCTGGCACCGGTGATGTCGCGAAGAGGCTTGCTGCAATGAAAACCAAAACGCTAATGCCGAGCAAAACCAAGCATGGTCCGACAAACTTTGATGCAGATGGTGCCACAGTGGAGGTCAACGTGGCGTTGGCAGCGGCCTCGACGTCCTCTTCGTCGTTGAGCGTTTGGTAGCCGTTGGTCACGGTCGTCGTCGTGGCAAACTTTGACGCAGATGGTGCCACAGTGGAGGTCAACGTGGCGTTGGCAGCGGCCTCGACGTCCTCTTCGTCGTTGAGCGTTTGGTAGCCGTTGGTCACGGTCGTCGTCGTGGCAAACTTTGACGCAGATGGTGCCACAGTGGAGGTCAACGTGGCGTTGGCAGCGGCCTTGACGTCCTCTTCGTCGTTGAGCGTTTGGTAGCCGTTGGTCACGGTCGTCGTGGCCTTCTCGAGCTGCCTCTTGAGCATCGAGAACTCATATTCAGCATCGAGCTGCCTCTGCTCTCGAGCTTCTTTCGCTTGGATAGCCAGCTCCCGCCTCGCACGAGCCTCCTTCCGAGCCTCCCTCCGCTTTCGCACGTCTTTGAGGAAGTCCTGAATCCTCAAGATCGCCATGAGCCTCCTATTGGCTTCCATGATCTGCTGAAGCGCCTCCATGTCATCGACCGCCGAGGCAAAGCCACCGGCCATGAGCGGCATTCGCGGACTGCACTTACCCACCGGCTTTCGTGTCCATTTGTCTTTCGCCAAGTTCCGCAACGCGCCCAGGCGTGATGAAGGCAAATCAAGACGCGTCAAGTCAAGTCGCAAACCTTCACACCGCGGGGAGACGAGAAAACACACTGGACTCAACGTGAATAGTAGTGAAATCGGTGTGGTTCTTGAGACAAAATAGTGCATCTTTCACTGTGGAAAGAGATCCTGGGTCCCGTACCTCGCGAGGCTCCACCTCCCGAATCTCGCACTCGCGTCGCACAAAAAAAATGCTCTACCGCATCGTCGTCCTCGCCCTCTTCGCCACCGTCTCGGCGTTCAACGCCCCGGTGTCCGCCGTCGGTGCCTCGGCCATCGCGCGCGCTGCCATCCGCGCCCCCGCTGTCGTCGCCATGGCTGACGAGGTGGAGGACAAGGTGAAGGGCATCATCGCGGAGCAGCTGGGCGTCGAGCTCAACACCGTGCTGCCGGGCGCGTCCTTCACCGAGGACCTGGGCGCTGACTCCCTCGACGCCGTCGAGCTGATCATGGCGATCGAGGAGGCGTTCGACATCGAGATCCCCGATGAGGAGGCCGAGACGATGACGACCCCCGCCGACTGCGTGAAGGCGATCAAGGGCAAGCTGTAAGCCTCGCGCCACGCTGCGCATGCTGATGCACACGAGGCGTGTCGCCACGTGCGCCGCCATGGGAGGAGCTGTCATCACTCGTAGTGGTTTTGCGACCAGTGCTGACTCACGGGAGGGGAGTAGCGGGACAGTCGGGCAACTATAAAGGGTCCACCAACATTCCATGAGGTTAGCGTATGTGCGCGCTGTTGCCCTCAACATCAAGGGCCCAAGCCTATGTATTCAAGACGGACCGCGCGAAAATACGTCCGCTGCTGCATGCGGCTCGCTACCGCACCGCACTGGAGTTGCGACAAAAATGCGCACTCCCAAATGGTGAAACGAACGGGCAACGCGAAGACGGCTCACATTTTTCGTCTAAGAGTGTCACGGTGGCTCCTCTCAGATGTGCAGGCTTCTCGGCGTTTGACTGCACACCCCCACAGGGCGTCATACTTTCGACTTTTAAAAAAGTGTCGCGGGGTTCCACAATGGCTCCTCGTGTCGTGCTCGTCCTCGTGACGCTGGTGCGCGCGGCAGCGTACGTACCTATACACACTTGGTCGAGTGAGCGCTCGTGTCGGACAAGCCGAAGGCTACGTTGCTTGGTTGACGAATTGCCTGTGAACCCACCTGTTGGCCTCCGTTGCCTAAGCCGACAGGAGGTCGTGGACAAGCTCAACGCGGTGCCCGTGTTCAGCATCGTAAACGGAGCCGAACAGATGGTGCAGACGCCTGACAAGGAAAGTGGTGAGCTTGCATGCCGCTTCTATCTCGAAATCGACGACGCGAAGGCGGCCCTCCAGGAGCTGCGCAGCAACAACCCGAACGCCATGATTGACGTGGCAGTCACGCCTCTCGGCACAGCGTTCGCCCTGTGCGAGTGGCAGACGCCGATTGAGGAATCGCTGGGTGCCGCGGGGGCCGAAGACATTGCCGCCGACCTTGACGATGAGTATTTTGGCGACGACGACGACGACGACGACGACGACGACGACGGCTTTGGTGATGCAGGCAATGTCGCTGAGGCGAGCATAGAGGTGCGCCTTCAGGCGGCGCGCGCGGAGATGGAGAGCGTGCGCGGCTTGCTCAAGAAGTCGCCCGTGCCGCCGCTGCTGCGCCGGCGCAACGTGCTCCAGGGTCCAATTCCACTTTTTGGATCTGACCAGATCCGCTTCCAGCTTCCTCCAGATCCAGATCCAGATCCAGATCGAAGTCAGATCCGCTTTCAGCGTCCTGCAGGCACGGCTGCCGCTGCCGACGCCGCCGACGAGAAGGAGGAGGAGTCGACGATGCTGCCGCTCTTCTTCAGGCGGAGCGACCTGCTTGTGGCGTGGGTGGCGAGCGGGGGCTCGATCGACTCGCTGCCTGCGGTGCAGGTGACCGACCTGCGCACGATCGCCTGGCAGATGCAATTCGATCGAAACCAGGACTGGAGGCCAATGCTCTTCGTCGCACCCGAGCCAGCTATCGACTTTGTGAAGCAGCAGCAGCAGCAGCAGCAGCAGCAAGAGCAGGCGGCAGCGGCGGCGGCGGCAGCGGCACCGATTCTCTCCGCAGCGGACGTGCAGGGCCTCATCTTCGGCAGCGATGATGCGCCCGTGAGAGCTCGCCGCTCGTAAGTAGAGTAACACACGCCGCTGTGCGGCCAGGACTCGCGTGGCAAGGATCCTGGACCCAGGCATGCTGAGAGCCCGCCGCTAGCGATCCTGACGTCCTGAGACCTGAGGGCGAGCGAACAGCCAACAGGTGCTGTCTGGGTCGTTGTAAACGTGCACAGGTGGGAGGTGCCCGTGACGGGTGTCAGTGGATCGAACGGTCTTGATTTGGTATTCATCGTTACGTTCTGACGTGTCCGCGGGATTAACGATTATGAACCTACGCTGATCTCGCTGCGTATGACCCCACTTACTATGATTAGCTATCAGAACACACCTCATTGTCCAGAGCTCCAGACGGGGGGTCGGAGAGTCCAGAGCGTCGGGAGAAGGCGCGTGTGCAAGAGCGGTAGAGCTCGGACGGAGCGTCGTCGGTCTCGCTAGCTTTCGACTTCACACAGCGCACTCTGTTGGCGTGTTGAGCTAAAGCCGTACCGCGACCGCACGACGCGAGGCTGGTGCACCGCGGGTTACGGAGCCGTCGTCGCGCGCCATGAGTGCTCGGGCGCGATGAACCCGCGCGCGATCAGTTGGTTATGCTGCTCCTCGAGTAGAGCCTCAAGCTCCGCGAGCGAATCGAGGGACGATCGTTTCGGCGAGGTGGTGCCGCCGTTTGCCGCCCCCGCCGGCGAGACGGCGCCGCTCGAGACGGCGCCGCTCGGGGCTAAGGAGTCGCTACGTGCAGGCTGGGGTGGTCCGGCGCGGTGGGCGCCGTAGTGGGCGCCCCGAGGCTCCTCGAAGCGGCCGCACTTGAAGCGCGGCGGTGTGAGCGAGCCAGCTGGATCGGGAGCCGTCCATTCCATATTTGGAGCCGTCCCACGTGAGGGCGGCGAGGAGGGCGGCTGGGGCGAGGAGGGCGGCTGGGAGGGCGATCCAAATATGGAGTGCGAGGGCGGTTCGAGCGCTGCGGCGGGCGGCCTGCCGGTGGGAGGGCGATCCAAATATGGAAGCTTCGGTCGCTCAGGCGTCGGAATGAGCGGCTCGATGCTCTGGTACCAGTCGGAATGCTGGCGCAGCTTCTCGTTCCGGAGCTGCTCGACGCGACGGCGCAGCTGCAACTGGTGCTCCTGCAGCAGCGTGTCGAGCTCCTCCAGCCCCAGGAGCGAGGGGGCGCTCGCGGCGAGCTCAGCGCGGTCGCCTGCCGAGGGCCCTCTGCTCGACGCGCTGCTCGACGCGCGAGACGTCGCGTGCGCCACGGCCGCGGCGGGGAACGTCAGCGGCAACGGATGCGGCGCGGCCTCCGGCTGCCTGGGCATCGCTGCGCCCAGCAAGGGGTTCGATTGGAAGGACGGCACGGGCGGCGGCATTGGGAACGGAGATACGGCAGCCAGCGGCACGCCTGCTGGCGGCATCTCGGCCGCATCTCCGAGATGCCACGGCATCTCCGCGGCATCGCCCTCGAGGGCCGAAAGACCTTCACCTTCACCCGATGGTAGCAGGGAGATGAGGCTATTACTGGGCGGCGTCACGTGCGTGCATGTCACGTGCAAGCGCTCATCGGCCGCCTCGCACATAGCACGAAAAGTAGCATTGACGTCTGGTGGCGGTGGCGGCGATGGCTGGGCAGGCGCTCGCCGTGCCAGCTTGGCCGTCGCTATGAGCGATTGCGCCGTTGCAGCATCGTGTCGGCCAGGCGACCCTCCCATCGCCTTGGGCCGTTCTGCATGCAACATAACAGCCGCATCCTTGCGCTGGTTTACACGCGGAGGCGCGACAAGGCTGCTCGGCCGCCTCGCCACCCGGATGGCGCAGCCGATGTTCTCTGAGTACGGGTCGAAGCCGGCCCAGGTGCGGTAGTTCGGCGTCGCCGTCCTTTCTGTCCGAGCCTTGGGCTCTCGCACGCGCTGGTCATGCATGGATACCGCCCTCACCGCGGAAACTGGCTGTGAATGTGAATGTGAACGATCCACCGCTACTTTTAGATAAGATAAAACGCGTTCTTGTCCAGGGCGTGACTCCGTCGCAAGGCTCGTGATGAATAGAAAATCTAGAAATCTAGGTCCCACCCGCTCACCCGCCTCTACGCTACGCTTGTGAGACTAGTAGACTATTTGTCATCTTCTATCTACGCTCTGGTGGACGCAACTCGCAGCTCCGTTAACTGTTCGCCCACCGAGCCAAGTTCGGGGTCATCGCCCTGGACAGCCGGCGCTCGCGCTGCACGCAAGGGCTCGTCCAAAACGCGACTCCGCTTTCGCGCACCGCCTCCACCGTCCTCTGTCGTCTGCGCGGGAGCACATGCGAGCTGCGCAGCTATGACGACCTCGCCCCAATCACAGCCGAGCCCGAGCTTCTCCAGTCGAGTGGCGATGAGGGCATCCCAGTCTTCAAAGGCGGCTGCTTTGAAACTCAAGGGGCCAAGCACGCGATCTTGCACTGTGAGTTGCGACACAGTGTCAAGCTCTTGCGGCGGCGCAGGGCCAAGCTCGTGTAGTTCCCGTGCCGCTTCGTTCAACCAATCCTTATAGCCCCATGTGTGGCGTTCAGCTGGCATCTCCGCAAGCGTGTACGACCACTGGCGGAGCAGTGTGCTAACACCGCTGCATGTTAGAGGTCTTTCTGCATCCTTGGCCTGTCTGAGGTCCTCGATGAAAGCATCGACACTCGGAGCGGTCCCTTCGATGATGAGCAGCGCATGGATCCATGCTGCATCATCCGTGGGACGATAGTAGAGGCGTGCGGTGAGCTGCAGACGCTGGCACATCTTGGAAAAGGTGCGACCCACATCTCGGCACGCTCGTACGATGTTAACGACAGCGATGTGCGACATCCGCTGATCGTCTGTCTCTGTCAAGCCGAGCGACGCGCCACGCGGATCCGACAGTCAGCCCGACCGCCACACGAGAGAAGGGGCTTCTATGAAGAGGCATGTATGTGAAGAGGCCTCGGCTCGTTGACAACTACCGGTAAAAAGACAACGGGGGGAGCCGGGACACTCACGACACGGGACACACGGACGGCCGAACCTCACAACCATACCGTATGGATATTTTGAACTCTTCATGAAAAGACAAGAAACTCTCACATCGAGTAGTATGAATACATGTACTGCGCATACTCGCGAGGTGCGTGCTTGAGGTACATTGTAATCAGGCACGAGCGCCTCGAGGAGCGCGCCCTCGCCTGGAGCGCGTCGATCTTGACGTACGTATACACGTACACTGCTTTTTGTGGAGGCACGGCCGTCGGGCGAGCTCGACATGGAACTTGAACTTGAACATGAGCTCGTCATAGTGGAAAAGTTTTGAAACGTCAAGTCCCTGGGCGCACGCGCGGCTCTTCGTCGGTCGGGTCTCGCCTCTTGGCGGCCTCCTCCTGGAACCCTTGGCTGCCCTATGGTAGACCGCGTCGGATATGAGCGCGACGCGTTCATCTCAACGTTGTCGCGCTTACGCGCCGCATCATCGACGATGCGAAGCAAAGCCGCTCCTCACGTCTCGAGCGTTCACCGGGAGCTGATGGCGTCCATCACTGCGAGCCAGATGGGCCATTCTGCGCCATTACGGAATTACTGCCTGCTTCCCGACGTTCGAGGCGCACAGGTCAGCCCCATCGGCCGTGGTCGTGTGCCCGCGAGGCACGAAATCGGAGAGTTGGACGTATCATTGGACGCAGCCTTGCCCTTTGGTGCACCACAGGCAGCCTTGGAGAGAGCCTTGGCCGAGCTGGCAACGAGATGCGGCGAGCAAGGGGCGTCGAGCGAGCCAGTGCCGTGCGGTGACATCGCCATAACCGATTCACCAACAGAGGAGATTCGTCGACAGATTACACTCGAGCTCCAGAGCGCTCCATCATCGGCGTGGGCGACGCAGCTGCCGCGCTCGCTCTCGCCAGCACTGCTGCCGCCCCAGCACCTGCTTCAGCTGCCATTGCAGGAGCAACAGAACCTGTCGCAGTGGCCACAGCGACGGCACCTGTCACTGCAACAGCACCCGGCGCCACCGCCGATGCCGCTGTACCAATTGCTTCAGGAACCACTTCAGCAAATGCTTCAGCAACCGCCTCATCCACCGCCTCATCCACCGCCTCATCCACCTCCTCATCCACCAGCACAGCAACTGCTTCAGCAACCGCCTCAGCCGCCGCCAGCTCAATTTCGGCCACCGCAGCCACCGCAGACGCCAACGGCACTACCTGTGGAAGAGCGGCTTGCATCTCAGCGCAGCAGCATGGAAGGTTATCGAATCCGCGCCTCAAGAACCGAGCCGATGAAGATGACGGTCGACGCGAGCTCGTCCAGGTACTCGTCGGTCAGGGAAGCGGCCGCCGCAGTCAGTTCCACTGCGCCCATCGCCTCTCCACTCGCCTCAAGCTTCGTCGCCCCGAGAGGGCCGCACACCCGAATGTACATCGATCGGCCGTCTTTCAAGGCGATGTCGAATGCGGGCGGCGCTCCTGCCGCGAGCGCTGCCGCGAGCGCCAAAGCCCTTGACATGGCGAACGAGTGCTACAAATACTCGACGCCGTGGAACATCTATTGGGTGGATACGTCGGTGAGCCACGCGCGTGCGAGCGCATTGGGGCCCCTGCAGAAACTGAACCACTTTGTGGGCATGACGCTCATCTGTCGCAAGGCGTCCGCGGCGAGCGTGCTCAACCGTAACCTCCGCTTCTCGGCCCAAGCGTTCGACTTCTTCCCGGCCTCGTGGACATTGCCAAAGGACCAGGCGGAGCTCACGCGGCTGATGAAGGCGCACAAGCCGCCTGTGCTCATTGTCAAGCCGAGCAAGGGGAGCCAAGGCGCTGGGATCTCGATCTGCCGAAGTCACGAGGAGCTTCAGCACGTGATGCAGCAGAATGGGCGCTGGGCCGAGGGCGTCGCGCAAATGTACATTGACAGGCCGCTACTGCTCGAAGGGTACAAGTTCGATCTGCGCCTGTACGTGCTTGTGACCTCTTGCTCGCCGCTTCGCATCCACATTTACCGCGACGGGCTCGCGCGGCTCTGCACGGAGAAGTATCAGGTGGTCTCCTCCGGCGAGCAGCTCGACCTAACTGCAGCGGCCGGCATCGCCGCCGCCACGAGTGCGAGCGACTGGCGCAAGCGCCATCTGACCAACTATGCGATCAACAAGCAACACGAGGATTTCACCGCCGGGGTCGACGGCGCGAAGCGGCGGCTCGGGCATGTGTTCGACACGATCTCGCGCGAGGCTGGCTTCGACGTGGATGCGCTGTGGGGAGACTGCCAGCAACTGATCGTCAAGACTCTCATTGCTGTCCAGCCGGACCTCGCGCACGCCTACGCGTCGTGCCGGCCGTCGCACGATGCGCATCCCTTTTCGTGCTTTGAGCTGCTCGGGTTCGACTTGCTGATCGATCAGGTGCGATCTCCCTTGATGGGCCTTGATTGCCTCTGATTGCCATCTCATGCTCGGGTTCGACTTGCTGATCGACCAGTCCGGTAAGCCGTGGCTAGTGGAAGTGAATCACTCGCCCTCGCTCTCGTGCGACACGCCCATCGACAGCAGTCTCAAGACCAAGCTGCTCGCCGACACGATGCGCCTCGCCTCCTTCTCGGCTGCGGAGGAAGAGCTGCTCAGCATCATCAAGAATCATCATCCGCCGAGCCGAGCGATGAGCGGCAGCAGTGGCAGTCAAGTGAGCGCTGCGCTGGGCCCCACCTCCGCGCTCTCGACACCGGAATCTCACCCGTCGGCGGGCTCCCTCGAAAGTGCCCATTACAGCGCTCACCCGTCGGCGGGCTCCCCCGAAAGTGCCCATTACAG
>ENA-UOXP01000232-UOXP01000232.1-mixed-culture-metagenome-genome-assembly--contig:-NODE-232-length-41792-cov-33.325491_pt1 | contig 41792 bp, 30 predicted proteins | sample MGYA00238161_ERZ761639 | MGnify/ENA primary metagenome ERZ761639 (study PRJEB28913, sample SAMN08776760) | mixed culture metagenome | isolation source: Freshwater growth medium | place: USA...
GCCTTCTCGGCCGCCGCCTTCTCGGCCGCCGCCTTCTCGGCCGCCGCCTTCTCCGTCGCTTTTTGTGCCGCCAGCCGTATGGCCTCAAGCCGCTCCGCCTCCGCCTTTTCCGCTGACAGGCGATCAGCCTCCGCCTTCTCTGCTGCTGCCTTCTCAGCCGCTATGCGCTCCGCCTCAAGCCGCTCTGCCTCTGCCTGTTCAGCCGCGGCCTTCTCGGCAGCGGCCTTCTCGGCAGCGGCCTTCTCGGCAGCGGCCTTCTCGGCGGCGGCCTTCTCGGCCGCCGCCTTCACGGCCGTCACACGCACTTCCTCCTCCGCCTTCGCCTCTGCCTCCGCTTTGGCCTTGGCCTCCAGCTGCGACTTTGATCCTTTACGCCCGTCCTCCACCTTGGCCTTCGATGTTGTCTCCGTCGCATCGCGCTCGCGTCGATCGCGCTCGCGCCGCTCCGTGTCCGCACGGCTCTTCGCCTTCGCCTCCGCATCGGTCTTGGCCTTGGCCTCCGCCTTCTCCGCCACTGCCTTGTCAGCCGCCGCCTTCTCGGCCGCCGCCTTCTCAGATGCCGCCCTGTCGGCCGCCGCCTTCTCAGCTGCCGCCTTCTCAGCTGCCGCCTTCTCAGCCGCCGCCTTCTCAGCGGCCGCCTTTGCTTGCGCCTCGGCCGCGGCCGCCAACTCAGCGCGCGCCTGCGCTTCACGCGCCTCCTCGCGTGCCTTGCGCTGCACCTGCTCCATCGCCTCCGCCTCGCGTTCCGCCTCAGCTCGCTCGAGCTCCTCTCGCCGCTTCTGCGCCGCCTTCGCCTCATGCTGCTCCTTCTTGGCAACCTTGCGGCTCTCCTCGGCTAGTTGATCGCGCAATCGGCGCGCCTCCTTGAGCACGGCCGCCGTGCTCGTCGCATTCGGGTCCACCGCGCTCACGCATGCATTGATCGCCTGGCGCAGGTCGGCGAGGCGCATCGTGACGGGCACGCCCCCGGGCTCGTCGCACGCCGCCTTGCATGCGGCGCGAAGTACGCGCTCCGCAACCTCCGCAGCACTCTGCGACTGCTTCGCGCGCAGCTCGTCACGCCGATTGATCGCGCGCACCATCAAGCCGCCATCCGATATGAACGTTTGCACAGCAGCGGACGCCGGCGACGGCGACGGCAGCGGCGCCGTCAGCGACGGCGCAGAGCCGTCATGGCCGCTCGCAGCCTCCGTGCTTACGGCACGTGCATGTGCCTCGGTCACGGCGTCGATGGCCTTCTCGAGGCGTGCCAATGCATACTCCTCCGCAGTGCCGTTTGCACCAGAAGCGACGGCGCCGCGAACCCCCTCGCCCACGAGCGTCGTACCGAGCGCATTTGAGCTCTCGAGGGCTTCGCAAAGCTCCTCAACGGCCTGCCTGGCCTTCGCGATCGCGTCACGCACGCCCTGCTCACGCGCTCGGATCACACGCGCGCACTCCACCTTGCCGACCATGTCAGCGTGCTCATCCGCCTTGAGCCCAAATTGCGCCGACCTGCGCTTGCAGTCGGCTCCAAAGTCAAGGAGGACCTCGACACACGCTACACTGCCGGAGGTGGCCGCGAGCAGCAGCGGGAACCATCCGTTGTTATGCATGTTGTCGGGCTCGTTGGCGTCCGCGCGCGCCTTGAGCAGCCGCTGCGCCACGTTGTAGCTGCCGTAGAAGCAGGCCAGGTCGAGGGGGGTGAAGTTATCGCCGATGCATCGAGTGCCCACGCTATCGCGCCCGCCTTCGCGCAGCCACTTGGACACGTATGCGACGTCATCCATCTCGATGGCCACCTCGAGAGTAATCGTGAGCTGCTCCTCTGTCGCTTCAGGCGAGCGCCTCTGCTTGATGCCCATCTCGGTGAGCTCACGCTGCGCCGCCGACGTACCGAGCGAACCCACCCGCCTGCCCTGCGCGGTCTCGATGCGCTTCTCGCGCCGCTGGGCATACATACGCACCGCATGGTGACACTGGCGCGCGCGCTCGTCGCTGCCAAGCTCACAGAAGCCGAGGGCCGCGCGCGGTGAGCCTCTCGGCGCGCCGGCCCACTGCAGGTCTGGGCGCGCGTCGTACTCGAACAGGAGGTCGACCATGCGCTTATCGCTCACGGCGCACGCCGCCATCAGGGGCGTGATGGCCATGGTGCTCCCGTCCGAATGTACCCCATCGGGCGAGGCGCGCGCCTTGAGTAGCAAAATGGCGCATGCATGCGAGCCGCACCGGCATGCACACGCGAGCGGGGAGAGCCCCTCTGTGGTGTCGATGATATGGATCGGGAAGCCGTTTCGGATGAGCTCGGTGAGGAAATACAAGTTGCCATTGCCGGCGGCATACCAGACTGGCGAGCGCTGTTCATCGTCCACATGGGCTGCAATGAGCGCCTGCACCTCGGGTGGCAAGATTGTACGCAGCTCGAGCAGCCTCGCGATCTCCATGTCCTCGTCCAACTCAATGACCAAGCACAGCATGTGTGCGAGCACTTGTACCTGCCATGGTAGCATCCAGTTCCGGCTCACGATCCACTGCTGCTGCTGCTGCTGCTGCTGCTGCTGCTGCTGCTGCTGCTGCTGCTGCTGCTCGTGCGGCGCGTGCTGCATCCGATTCGAATCACCGGGCGCCGCCGCAGAGGCGCCATTCGCGCCGCCGGTGTCGAGCGCCCTGGCCGTGTGGACGGGCTCACGCAGGCGCACCGCCTCGTCAAGTGCAATCGCCACTGGCGCGACGGGCAGCCGTCCAAAGGGCGTGTCGAGTCGTTTGGCGAGCTGCCGCAGCCATCCTTTGATCAGCCCGGTGCCTTGCGGCTGACCGAGCGACTCCTCGTGTTGCGCGGCCTGACCCAAGAACCACTGGGCGCCTTGTAGGTCCTGCGACGAGCGCTGCACCTGCTTTTGGTATTCGCTGATGTCCTCGGCCACGTTGGCCGCTTGAGGCGGGATGCATTGCAGCACGCCCTGCGACGCGCCATTGGCCATAGAGAAGGCGTCGGCTGCATTCCCGGGCGATAGCGGCGCACTACTGGGGTTGCCGACACCCGTATCTTCTCCGGCGCCTTCGACGTCGTCCACTCCACGCACCTCGGTGAGCGCGGTCAGCGGCACAAAATGCGTACGCCAGTGGCCGTTCAACTCAACGGATACGCGGCAGCGCGCCGAGCTCACCTCGAACTCGAGTACCACGCCGCGCCGGCCGATGATGACGGGCACTTGAGATTGGTCGGAGATCTCGACCAGCTTGCCCTCGGGCAGCTTGCCATGCCGGAAGGCATTAAGGAGCAGGCGCACGCACTCGACGTCCCCACGCTCACGTGCGATCGCCATAGCGGTGCGCCCGTCCTGCGTGGTCATGCTCGGATCGGCCGCATGCTGCAGCAGCACCTTGACGCACGCGGCATGCCGGCTGTCCACCGCAATCATGAGCGGCAACAGTCGCGCCGAGATGGGCACCACGTTCGGGTCGGCTCGTTCATTCAGCAACAGCTCACACACGTTGGATGAGCCCTGCTGGCACGCGCAGTTGAGGAGCACCTGGCGTGCCTGCTCTCGAGTCGGCGCAAAAGGCTGCCCCATCACCACGAGCTGCGTGCAGGCCAGCCGCTGCTGCAAGTCCTGCATCTCGATCTTGGGATTGCGCGCATGCTTCGTGAGGGTCTCGAGCGCGTTCGCGAGGATCGTATTGTACAGACTCTCGTCCGTCGGCTTGCCGCCCGCATTGAGCAGCATGCTGACCAGCTGCGAGTCCCCGCGCGCAATCGCCGTCCGGAGGGCCACAAATTGATCTGGCCCGGGTTCGCTGCCGGGCAGGATGGGCGGCGCCTTCGCCTCGAGCAGCATCTGGACGCACCTCACGCGCCCGTGCAGCATGCCATGCGACGTAGGATTCACGGAGATGGCGGATTGAAGCAGGCTGAAGCCGTCCATGCCCGTGAGCAGCGGCGGCGACCGGGCGGGCGCACTCGCACTCACGCCCATGCGGACGCCGAATTGGAGCAATTGTGACAGCATCTGAGGGTCTGAACGGAGGCACGCATGGCGGAGCAAGTGCACGTACTCGCTCTCCGACGTCATCCCGTCCTCAATTCGGTCGATCGGCTCGGCGCATGGGTCGCGCTCGCTCTCCGCCAGCACGCCGTCGCCCTCAGCACCTGGGGGGGCGCTGCCCATCGTGAATGGGTCCATGCAGATCGGATCCGAAATCGAGAGGATACCGCGCCTTAGTAGCTCGTCGTCGTCCTCTTCTTCGAGCGTGCGCGCCCCTCCCCCCCCGGCAGGAGAAGCGCCTGAGGGGGAGGTTGCAGCGGCGGCGGCGGCATAGGGGGCAGCGGCTTGGCTGGCAGAGGAGACCCCGCTCGGTTCGGGCCCACCTCCCCCGCGGTACCGCCCCCCAGCCCCGGCGCGAATGAGCGGCCGCTTCTGCACCGTCACAGGCGATCCCTCGGGCGGCGGTACCGCGTCCACGGCGCCCAAGACGGCGCCCGAGACGGCGCCCGAGACGGCGCCCGAGACGGCGCCATCTGGGTCGACCACCTCCATCGGCGAGCCCGAAGGTGAGAGCGCCGTCGTGGGCGAGAGCGCCGTCGTGGGCGAGCCCGAAGGTGAGAGCGCCGTCGTGGGCGAGGCGGGCGGCGAGTCGTTGGGAGAGCCGTTCGGGGGCCCACGTTGTCGCCCGAGGGGCGGCGGCACGGGCGGCGCGTCGGCCGGTAGGATTCGCAGCGCATCCACACGCATGGCCAGCGGCTTCCTTTCGGCGTCCAATCGAATCGCGAGCCGCCCGATCCCCTGCCAACACTTGGTGCTCAGCACGACGCCTCGCTGCCCTACGAGCTCGGGGCGCGTGCGGAGTTCCTTCACCTCGACGCGCTGCCCCGCATGTCGCAGCGCCAGCAGCGCGTCCTCAATCATCCTCGCCGTGCCACCCAGGTCGCCAGCGCCGATGCCACTGTCGCCTCGCGCGAGCGCGTCGGCGACGGCCTGCTTCACCATGGGGATGGCAGGCGTCGGGTCTGCCCCGGCTTTGAGGAGGGCCTCGATGATGCGTGAGGAGACGCCGTGCGCCAGCGCGTACTCGAGCGGGTACGCGCTGTGCTTGCCCACCTGCCGCAGCGCGTCCGTCGAGATCCTCCCCTCATCGATCGCCGCCGCCGTGATCGCGGGGGAGAGCGCCCCAAGCGACCAACGCGTGTTTGGATCGATGCGCGCGGCCAGCAGGAGCTCGATGGCGGGCAGCGGGTCGTCGTCCGTATGCAGCGTGCCCGTGCCCACACACATGCACTGGAACAGGTCCGACACGTGGCGCTCGCTGAAGCCCGCAGGGTCGGAGGCGCGACTGCGGTCGAGCAGCTGCATCGCCACGTCGCGCGCGCCCTCGCGGTTGGCCGGGGTGAGATGGGCGGCGACGTGCGCCTTGAGCGCAAAGTTGAGCGCGCCCTCGCCGTCGAACCGGCCGCCGCGCACCTCCCCGTCGATGGGGTGGCCCTTGTCCAGCAAGAGGCGGGCACACGCGGGGTGCCCATACATGGCCGTCATCATGAGCGGGGTGAAGCGGCTTCCAGTCACCCTCCAGATGGAGGGCGCGTCGGGCGTGGCGCCGTAGCGCAGAAGGACGTCGACCACGCGCGCCCGTCCGTGCCTGCACGCCACCATCAAAGGCGTGCCACCCTCCTCAGCATCTTCGACAACTTGCTCGTCAACGCCCACACCAGCCTCCAGCAGGGAGATCACGACGGCGATGTCGTCCTTGGCGCACGCTCGCAGCAGCGTCGAGAAGAGATCGTTGTAGCCGTGATGCACCGGGCCTGGTTCTATAACCTTGGCCGGCATGGGCTTGGAGACTAGGCCCTCCGCGCGAGGACCGACGCGTGTTGCTTTTCCCGAGGCGAAGTTTGGAGATTTCGTTCTCTTCCTGCAACAAACGCCCCCTTTTCACACGCGCGGCGCATCCCTCATGAGGAGAGCGCGCGCATTCCATAATAGGCAGATAGCCCGGAATCATTTGGCTATTTCCTCGTGTTCATACCGAGAACGACTCGTGAACGTGATAATGGAGGAGCTATTCCCCGCTCTACGCCGCAGCTCGGCCGTGTACCTCAACGCGGCAGGGCGCACGCCGCTTCCCGCGCGCACGCTCGCAGTTGGCCTCAGCGCCATCGTGCGCAAGGCGGAGACGCCGTGGTCGATTGGTGACACCGAGGCAGACAAGGACCAAGTCCGCGAGCTTTTTGCAGAGATGCTCGGCGAGGGCGCGAGCGCCTCTGACGTCGCCGTCGTGCCCTGTTGCTCGTACGCGATGACCATGGCCGCGCGTAACCTCGCGCCAACCTTGCGCCAGCGTCCGGTCGGCCGACGACGCGTGCTCGTGCTGCAGGACCAGAACCCGTCAAATGTGTTGCAGTGGCAGCGGTTGTGCGAGGATGAGGGCGGCGAGCTGTGCGTCATCCCGCTCGACATGGACGTGCCGTTGGCCAACGCCATCGTCTGCGCGCTCGCCACCGGCACCGTCGCAGTTGCGGCGCTGCCTCCGTGCCATTGGTGCGACGGCTCGCTCGTCGACTTGGAACCTGTCGCCGCCGCTTGCAAGGCGCATGGCGTGCCGTTGGTGATTGACGCGACTCAATGGCTCGGCGCGGCGCCCTCGATCGACGTGGCTGCCCTTGGCATCACCTTCCTCGCGTGCTCCGTGCACAAGTGGCTGCTCGGCCCATACGGTGCGTGCCTGTGCTACGCGCCCGCGTCGTTCTGGGCGAGTGCCCGCCCCCTTGAGGACCATGATCGCAACCGCGACGGCGCTCAGCACGTCGAGTGCCTTCCCATGGACCCGCAGCACGGGTACCCGACCGCCTTCCAGCACGGCTGTCGGCGCCTCGACGGCGGCGGCCGCCCATCCTACATAGTGATGCCGATGCTTGTCGCATCGCTCACTCTCCTTGTGCGAGAGCTCGGCGTGCCACGTGTGACCGCCGTTTTGCGCGCTCTCACGGACGAGATCGGCAGGCGCGCGCGCGCTCTCGGCTTCCGCGTCCCCTCGCGCCACGCGCCGAACATCATCGGGCTTCGCCCGAGCGCACACATGCCCAGCGCCAAGGCCATCGTGGACGCTCTCAAGGCGCGCCCAATGCCTGTGCTCGTGGGCGAGCGTCTCGGCGCCATCCGCGTCTCGCCGTACGTGTACAATGGCGCCGCCGACATCGATCAGCTCTTCGAGGGGCTCCGAGAAGCGGTGCACCAGGGTACGCCGTCCCACTGCCGCCTGTGAAGTTCTGCTCGGCAGACTTGCGGGGACTACTCGAGTAAGTTAACTTCACTGTGCAGAAATAAGTAAGTTACAGTAATTCACGCCAACGGGACTACTCGTGCAGCTTGCCCACACAGCCCGGGACAAGTGCACACCGCCCCGAAAGACTCATTCCGAAACACAAGCCGAAACACCGAACTCAACAACGAACAAGCGCAAGAAAGGTGCAAATGTATCTTCCGTAGAAAGGTTTGCTTGAGTGACCGGACACATTAGCCTAGCGCGCGCGCACGGCGCCCCTGGAGCCTTCATAGGTAGGACGTTACACCCCCCTCTTGACGTATGATGTCGGGTGTTGTGTGAGGGGCAGATACATTAGGGGGGACGCCGAGTGCGCACTCACGATCTTGCGGCCATTTCTCGCTGAGGGTGAGGGTTGTCCAAAACGTATCATCGTGTCGTTAACGGGGCACACCGGGAGCTTAGTGGGAGACAGCCTCTAGGCGACTTGACTTGACTTGACTTGACTTGACTTCTTGGGAGAACACGGAGTAGAACACGTCATCGGTCATCGCCGATGTTGCTTCGCCTCGTGCTGCTTGCCCTTGCGGTGGGCGCCGAGCAGGTATTCGAGGACTCGCACGCGCTGACGTCGCTCTGGCAGGCCACATCGAGTGGATCGACGGAGGCGTTCATCAGCCAGCTCATTCAGAACCGCGAATACGCGCAGCACCGCGCCGCCGACGGGCGCGGCCCTGTCTTCTGGGCCTATGAGTTCAAGAATGTGGACACGCTCGCGCTGCTGATGCACCTGAACGTGGCACTGGCACAGGAAGATGTCGATGGCAAGAAACCCACAGAGTTCTTTGACGGATCGCCCGAGGAATTGAAAGGTGTGGCCCGATGCATCCCCAGCTCTCCGCTGCTGCTGCTGCACGGCACTCCGAGCGCACGACCTTTGCACGCACGCGCGCCCTCGCACTTGAGCTTGTGGCTCGCGCATCGTGGCCGCAGAGTTCGAGACCGACGCGAAAGCAAAGGTGGAGGAGCTCGCTGCCCTTCTCGCAGAGCGCGAGCGGGAGTTCTATGCGTACAAGCAGAGCGCGACCGATGCCGCGCAGGAGGACTATGAAGACGAGGAAGAGGGCACGACGGAGGGCGCCGCGAAGCCCAAGTCTAACGTCGACGAGATCGACTATGCCGACGACGAGGAGGAGGACGAGGACGTCAAGGACGAGATGTAGACAAACAGATGTACATACGGGATGTGACGAAGTGATGTGAGAGGGCGCGACTCGAGTCCCATTCTGGCCCCCGTTGGGACTTGGGAGTGGACTCGCAGATCCTCCTCGTCGCATTCCTTCCTACGCCGGCAACGCAGCGGCGAGTCCGACAGGTGCTGCTACCAGGATGTTTGGTGTCGCGGGTGTACGACGACATGTGGCTGCTTTAAGTTTCACGCCAAGACGCCATGGTCTGGCGCTGAGGCTCGCGCATCACTGGCCCATTCGCCCATACCTTGGTAGCGGGCCATAGCGGTGTGTGGTGAACACAAACCAGTTGCTGACGTCACAGACGTTAGGCCCGTGCTGCGCTCAATGGTGCAGCCTCTGTTCTTCCAACTTGTGAAAACATAACGTCAAATGCTCAAAGTCACCCCCGAGCTGCGAGCACGCGCGCCTCGGCACAGGCCACAGCCAGCCGGACGCGGCGCGCGCACCGCTGACGGCCCGACTGGTGAGACGGCGCGCCGACCTGGTGAGCCGCTCACCTATACATTCAATATCGACCTAAACGCTACTCGGCCGGGGAACCCCGCCCAGCGCGTCTCGCGCGAGGAGCCGTCCGTTGAGACTGTGGTGTGGTGGAGCCCGGGGGGTACCGCGAAGAAATGGTCGCACGGACTTTTTGACATGTTTTGAGGGCTTGACTTGACTTGACAAGCGGGAGATCCCGGGAAGTGTTCATGTTCATTGACGCGATGCAGCCGATCCTCCTCCTCGCGATCAGCTCCGCCACGTCGGCCCTCTCCGTTGGAGGTGTCGTCGTTCCGAATGACGCCTCGATGAGCGCTCCAGCGCGGGTGCGCGTCTCGCACATCCTCGTCGATAGCGAGGAGCTCGCGGAGCAGTGCGTCAGCCTACTCGCGAAGGGCGAATCGTTCGCTGCGCTCGCAGAGTCGGTGAGCATGTGCGAGAGCAAGGCGAAAGGCGGCGAGCTTGGCTGGATCACGCCCGGGCTTATGGTCCCCGAGTTTGATGCGGCGGCCTTCACCTACCCGCCCGGAGAGGTGGCGAAGGTGAACTCCGACTTCGGCTGGCACCTGGTGCGTGTCGAGGAGGCGTCCTATGTGCCCGGCGACATGGAGCCCGCCGAGCTGTACGATCGGCTGAAACGTGGCGACGCCGATGGTGAGTCGCCGTCAATTCAACTGGTCGATATTCGCGACGACGCGGAACGCGCGCAGGCGATGATCAAGGCGCCCTTCCGCCACTTGCCGTACAACGAGTGGCAGACGTGGGCCGAGGCGGCGATCGCCGGCACGCTGGAGCCGCCCATCTCCAAGGACATCGAGTGTCTCTTCATGGATCACCGCGGCGGGCGCGGCGAGCGCATCGCTGCATTCCTCGCGCAGCAGGGCTACGTGCGCGCACGCTTCTTGCGGGGCGGCATCAACTCGTATGCAGAGGAGGCAGATCCGAGTGTACCCCTTTACCTCGAGAGCGATGGCGACTGTCTCACCTGCAATGAGCACTGACCTTGACCTCAATAGGTTTGAGGCGTGAGGGCTCAGGGGCCGCCACATGGAGACAGCACCTGCACATGTACGATTTGATCGAGGACAGAGGGTCAATGAGACAAATGTTACTAGTGACGCTGACGGCACGCGCCCGCGCGCATCGGGCTCGAAGCGCCGTAGGACCGGACCCTGCTCTGATGAGAGATGATGTGTAATCTACCGTCGTCCAGTTTTCATGTACGAGGGCGACGCACGCTTCGAGCACTGGGAGCGATGACTGGGAGGGGGCGACAAAAAAAACCCCGGGGGCTGTTTCACAAAGAAGACTGTTACCGATCGGTCGAGGCGAGGTTCCTCACGACAAGCTCTCCGTTTTCAGTCTCGGCTGAGGCGGCTTGCGCGCGCGACATGACGACCACCAACCCGCGCAGCCAGTCCCTCCCCACGTCTACGCAGCACCTCCTGGTCGCCAACAAGGCGACGGCGCTGCGTGAGCTTCAGCGCTCGCACAAGATGCACCTTCAGAAGCTCGATACCATGAAGCCCTCGATCGACATGAAGGCGCCGGAGTCGTGCGGCATGGTTCACTTGCGGCAGAATGCCAAGCGCGTGCAGATGGAGGCGGAGCGCAATGCTTCGATCGAGCGCGAGAACAAGATTCTCCTCGGCAAGATGTACACGATCATGAACTCGGAGCCTGCGTACAAGACCGACGAAAAGGTGTCAGTCACGTCCCTCAACATGACGGTGCGCAAGCAAGAGTACGACCGCATTGCGCGCGAGAACCAGGCGATCATGCAGCGCATTCTGCAGCGTGAGCCATGCTTCAATACGAAGGCGCTCGACGATCAGTGGAAGGTCACGCAGCGCTATCTGCACAACATCTCTGAGTACCCATTCATCCTTGGGCACCTTCCCCCGGCTACGCGTAAGAAGACGCTCAAGCCGATCGCGGACTCGAGCGCATCCCTCCCGGGCGCCTCGAGCTCGCTGGACGAGATGGAGAAGGCGCCCTTGCCGCCGCCGCCGCCGCCGCCGCCGCCGCAAGCAGCGACGAATGCCGTTGCGACGGAGGCAGAGGCGGAGTCGGTGCCTACCGGAATGAAGAAGATCATGATCCTGTTCGGGCCGCCTGGCGCGGGCAAGGGCTCGCAGGCCCCCAAGATTGTCGAAACCCTCGGCATTCCACAGCTCTCGACGGGCGATATGCTTCGGGCGGCGGTGGCTGCCGGCACGGCGCTCGGCAAGGAGGCCGAAGGCGTGATGAAGAGCGGCGGCCTGGTCTCTGACGAGCTGGTGGTCAACCTCATCAGGGAGCGCATCGCGGCGGACGACTGCTCCAAGGGGTTCATCCTCGACGGCTTCCCGCGCACGATGGAGCAGACCCAGATGCTCGATGCGATGCTGGCGGAGGCCGGCGAGAAGGTCACTTACGTGGTGGCGCTCGACGTGCCCGATGAGGTGCTCACGGAGCGCATCTGCGGCCGTTGGGTACATAAGGAGTCAGGGCGCTCTTACCACATCAAGTTCGCCCCGCCCAAGAGCCTCGGCGAGCAGGAGCCTAGCGCAGAGACGATGCTGGACGATGAGACGGGCGAGCCCCTGATGCAGCGAAAGGACGACACCGAGGAGGCGCTCAAGTCGCGCCTCGAGAACTACCACGCCATGACGGTGCCCATCCTCGATCACTACGGGCCAGCGGGCGTCGTCCACAAGATTGACGCCAACCGGCCGCCACCGGAGGTGTGGGGCAGCATCGAGTCGGCCATTAAGAAATGAGTGTGCCAGCATCCCCTCGTGTGGCTCTCGATCGTGATGCCAAGCTGGTTGGCGTGCCTGGGTGTGAGCGGCACCAGCGCCGACGGCCGCGGCATCTGATGCGGCGAGGAGATGCGACGGAATGGAAGCCTGTGAAGCCGGGCACCCGAGACCCCGTGTGTGATTCAGCGACATGCCGCACATGGAACATGTACGTCAGAGGTCAGGAAAAAGGAATAAAACGGGGACTAGGCGCGCGTCGTTTGTGACCGGATCGCGCTGAATGACGTGCATGCTGTATGCAAATCGAGAAATCTTGACTTGACTTGACTTGACTTAGACGACTTGTCTTGTTTGTCTCGGATGGCAAGCACAGCACTCATCCTGGCGGCGCAGCGCGGCGACTCGTCAGAAGTGAAGCGTCTCCTAGCCGCGGACGCATCGGAAGACCTACCCAATGTCGGCGATGCCCGGCATAACATGACGGCCATCGCGTGGGCTGCAGCCAGTGATGAGGAGTCCACGGTTGCGGTGCTGCTGGCAGATCCCCGCACGGATGCCAGCGTGCGCTCATCTCACCGCATGACGCCGTTGCACCATGCAGCAGCAGCCGGCTCGCTTCGGACTCTTGTCCAGCTCGTGGATGCTACAAGTGATGCTGACGTGACCAACGAGTGGCTCGAGACACCGCTGCACCTCGCAGCTGCTGCTGGGCACCGCCAGGCGATCAAGACATTGCTTGCGGCCGGTGCCGACACCGCGCCTAGAGACCGCTGGGGTCGCACCGCGGCCATGGTCGCATACCAGCAAGGGCACGATCCGGAGGCCCTGGGCCTGCAGAAGCTGCCCGAGGCCGATGAGGCAGCGGCCAAGGTTGCGGTTTCCCGTCCAGTGGGACTGGAGACGGGTGGCCTTGGGGCCCTGGTTAATGAGCTCTCTCGGGTCGTGCTAGAGCGTGGCGGCGCGAGCAGCGCACCTCCAAACGTCATCGAGCGGCACATCTTCGAGTCCTCTAGCACGACGGTCAATGCGACTGCGCCGCCGCCGCCGCCGCCGCCGCCGCCGCGGCCACCGCCACCTCCACCGCGACCGCCGCCGCCGCCAGCCCCCGCATGCAGTACCGACGGTGCGGTAACGGTCGGACGCAACGACGACCTTCTCGCGGCGCTGCGGATTCGGGCGGCCAAGGCCGAGGAGTGCTCCGCAACGGCTGAGCAAGCAGTGGCGGAGCTCTCGGCTGCGTCCGCGGTCGCTGCTGTGCCTGCTTCGACGCGTCCGACTCTGCCGCGCAAGCCCGCCCTCTCCAAGCTGGTGGAATACCCGGGCGATGCCGCCGCCATTGCGGCTCTGCTCGCAGCCGGCTCGGTCGAACCGAGTGGCAGGGACTTGTATGGCCTCTCCGCGTTGCACAAGTTTGTCGCGTGGGACAAGAGAGATCTGTGTGAGATGCTTCTGCCGCACCTGGGTGCCGGTGATTCCAGCGCAGCGGGCGGCCCTGACCAGCAAACAGTGTTGCACGCGGCGGCGGACATGGGTGGCTGCCGCGCGCTGCAGCTGCTGCTTGAGCGCCACGCCGAAGGGAAGCTGTGGCTTGATCTTGAGGCGAAGGACAAGCACGGTCGCACCGCGCACGCCCTCGCCCTCGAGCGCGGGCACGAGGAGGTGGCGGCGCTGCTGGCAGCTGCTCACGCTCAAAAATTGTAAAAACGTCGTGCTGAGCGACTCGAATTTTGTCGAAGGCTGTTTTTTCCGAAACAGCCGCCGTCCTTCGGACCGCGAACCAGAAGACATTGGAGCTAGATGGTAGAAACACCACGCGGAGACGATGGATCAGTCGACATGACGGGCAGATATGTGGGCGAGGCAGACGCGCTGGGCAATTACGAGGGAAAAGGTAGGCTCAGATACGCAGACGGTGAGGTGTACGAGGGCGAATTCAAGGCGAATCTGTACCATGGGAAGGGTAAGCTCGAGTACGCAAACGGTGACGTATACGAAGGCGATTTTGTCTCTGCAAAGCAGAGTGGAAAGGGGACGTATCGGTGGAGCGCCAAGGGACCATCGGCCGGTGCTGTGTACACAGGCAGCTGGAAGGCGGGTGAGCGGCACGGGATTGGTAAGTTTGAGTTTGCTCCAGTTTACGCCGTGGGCGAGACCAATGGCGAGGTGTACGAGGGCGACTTCGAGATGGGGCAGCTCACGGGTCGAGGCATCTATCGCTATCCCAACGGCGACATGTTCGAGGGTGAGGTGCTGAACGGCGTTCGCCAGGGTCCCGGATATTACCTTTGGAGCTCAGGACGGCTCGACCTGACGGCGTTCCAGGCGAGCAAGTATGCTGGCAACGGGGTGCGCTGGTCCGCCGAGCGCGACTGCGCCTGGCGTCTCGTGGATGGCATTGAGACTGAGGCGATCTCTCTCGAGCAAGCTGAGGAGGAGAGGATCGTCCACGAGCAGCTGCTAGCTGACATCGTTGAGGCGCGCGAGAAGGCGAGGGCTGAAGCAGAGGAGGCCGCGGCGGCCGCCGCCGCGGCGGCAGCGGCCGGTGGGGGCAAAAAGGATGACAAGAAGGGCAAGAAGAAGTAGCCGAGTCGGTCAAGTACGTTTGATACCCGCGGTGAGCAGGTTCGTTGTCGTTCCGATCGTCGCGGGTCCTCTTCACACCCCGTGAGCCGTGACTGTGGGCTCAGCCCCAGCTGGCCGAGGCGCGCTCGCGGCTGCCCGGGGAGAGACCGTCAGGATTTCAGATAAATGTAGGACATCCTCAGCCTGTCATTGGTCTGACCCCATGTCAGTGGAGCGTGCACCGTTTCGATAAGTCTGTCTCTCGCGCGACCCGCGCGCCGTCCCGGCCGTGCCGCCGACCGCCGCGCGTCGGTCCCGTCCTGGGACGCCTCCGCGCTCCGGGCCTCACACCGCGGACCGTTTCAGAGATTCAGACGGCCGGTCTGCCCCGCTGCCCATACAAATCACGAGCAGTGGGACGAAATCGCGTGCGTCGCCCCTGCTCGCCACCGTCGCAATTCACATCATGCACAGTACCCGCCATGCGCGCGCACGCGTCGTCACCTCTCGCGCCGTTGTCTGACCCACCGCCAGCGATTGGCATGGCCATACGACTCAGGACCGACGCACGTGCTACATGAAGGCACACCCTCGCCCCTCCCTGTGTGAGGTGCGCCGATGGACGATCCGCACGACGGCCAGTTCAGTACTGATTAGATTACGCAGCTCGCGCGGCATGATTGCCCCTCCGCCGAGCTCTGCTCGAGACCAGTGACCACCACAACGCGCGCTTCCTGCGCTCAACACGGCGCTCAATAGGCGGGCGCGAACGAAGGGATCTTGCAGCCGGCCACCTGGATGATCTGACGCGCCGCGTAGTTGCCTGCGTTGACGCACGTCTCGAGGTCGCAGCCGCATGCGAGCTTCGCGAGGAAGCCACCCACAAACGCGTCGCCCGCACCGTTGGTGTCGACGAGCAGCTCCTTGGCGAGTGGGGGCACCGGGAATTTGTGCAGCACGCCGCCGCACGCGACGAGCGTCGGGTCCTTGCCCTGGGTGAACACAACGATGCGAGGGCGGGTGCCGCTCGCTTTGGGCATCGCGGCGATCTTGAGTGCGATCGTGCCCACGTCTGTGGTACCGCAGCCCCATCCCTCCATGGGCGTGCCGAACGACTTGCCCGAGCCGTACGAGGCCGCCTCCGTCTCGTTGCCGAAGAGGATGTCCACGTACGGCATGATCTCATTGTCGAGCGCCATGCGGAACGGCGGTACCTCGCAGATGAAGGGCGCCGACAGGTTCACGCACATCGTCTTGCCCGTGGCCGCGCAGTGCTTGCCGTTGGCCACGATCGTGGGCACAGAGACGGTGATGAAGAAGCCGGCCGAGTAGAAGATCTTGGCCGCGTTCACCATCGCCTGGATCGCAGGCGTCTCGTAGTGGCTCGTGTTGTACTCATTGGCAGCCCCGAGGCTGGTGCAGAGGGCGCGCTCGCCCGTCTTGCTGACGAGTACGGCGCACGTGCCTGTCGGGGTAGTTGGCTGCTTCATGTACTGCACGTTGACGCCGTCCTCGCGCGCGCACTTCTCGAGCATCGCACCATTCTCATCGGAGCCGGTCGAACCAACGTATGCAGTCGCGCCCGCTGCGCCGGTCATCCACTGGCACACGCGGATCGTGTTCTGCGTCGCGCCGCCCGCAATGTACTCGACCGGGTACTTGGCCATATATGCCTTGTACATCTCCGGCGTGGCGCCCACATCTGGGGCCAGCACGATGTCGCCCGGCTTGAGCTTCCAGTTTTCAAACTCGGAGTCCTCGACGACGGCCGAGATGTCAAGTAGCGGGTTGCCGAAGCCAATGACGCGCAGATTCGAGATGTCAGCCATTGCGAACGAGGCTCTGTGATAATCGAGGGTAACGCAGCACTGTCAATACACGACCACAGCGAGGAGGAGGAGGAGTAGAGGTGCACCTCGCCGACGACGCTCACCGATGATGCAGATGCGCTCTCGTCGTGTCGAATTCACAGACCTCACGTCGGTGTGATGACGGCGTGTGGGGACGAGGACGAAATTGACCGACTGGCTTCATGCATGCTTACGGTTTCCTCAGATGAAACCATGAGAAAAAACCTTCTCGATCGAACCTTTATGCTCGGTGCAGTAAGAAGACACCGGGGGAGCCGTTAACGAGAGAGAGTTGTAACTTACCAAGCTACCTACACATTGGCAGGACCCCCTGAATTGCGGTGGGGGAATTTGAAGGGGGGCGTGAGAGTATAATGGCGGCATGCGGCATGCGACACGGAGACATGGAGATCACATGGTGAAAGGCGGGACCCGGGCATGGAAACTTGCTTCTTCTCCCAGAAGGGCCTTCTCCCGCCGTTAAGAGCCGTTAAGAGCCGGGACACACTTAAAGGTACCGAGCAGGGCAGCGCCTTTCCCCCGCGGTCCCTGCACTCGCCACACAGCAAGCCACACAGTCCAATGACTCACAGTCATGACCAAGCGCACCCGCCCCTGGCGGATGTCGAACTTAGCTTGCGTGGAGTTACTTGCTTTGAAGATTTACAGCCTGGGCCGCATCCCATGTGGGTTCTCTCCGACAGGCTGCAATTTTGCCCTATTGCCCAAGGGGGGTGCTGCCCGTCCCGCCGTCCCGCCGACCCAGGCGGATCGAGAGGCGCACGCTCGGTCGGTCGGTCGGGGCCCTCAAGAGGAACTCAAGAGGGGACAGGCGGTTTTGGGGGGCTCGAAGTCCCGCCTCTCGCAGACGTTCCCGCGCAAGCCCAAGCGCCTCGTCGCACGCCGGCACGCGCATGCGCACGCACGCGGGGCCCCTTGCGCGGGGCCGCGCCTCGCGCGCCCGCGACCACGCCCACCCCGAAGTAGCGCCGTAGCGGGCGGCGGCGGCGGCGCGTGGCGCGCTGGCGCGCGCGGGCGTTGCCGGTTGAAGCGCGCGGGACGCCGGAAGGCCGGATGCGCGATCATGGCTGCAGCGTGCAGGCTGGTTCTTGGGTGGGACTCGGGCGCATCTTCGCGGCAAATTACTCGGTCGGAGCCTCGGTCGGTTGGTCGGTTGAGGAAATTTCGTAAGTGGGCCGAACGGCCGCCCAGATTTTTGCCCCTCACCCATGCGGAACGAAACTTTATACAGGAATTCGGCAGTGGGCAGCCTGCTGCAGGGCCCAGGTGGCAGGAGATTGATTGAGAAAGACATGGCTCGCTTCGTTCTGCTCGTCGCCGCCGTGCCCGCTGTTCTGGCCGGGTCCGTGGAGTTCAGCAGCACGGATCTCGTGGGGAAGAAGCCCTCGCTCGACAACGTGAAGGCGAGCTGGGGCACGAAATTCAGCGTGGCCGGCATGGACCTCAAGATTGACACCCAGTACGACCAGAAGGCAAAGCCCGACTTCCTCAAGGAGGCCACTCTGTCTGGTACGGTCGCTCCGGTGTCCTACTCGGTGACTCAGAACTTTGTCAGTGGCGCGAGCAAGCTCGCGCTGTCGACGAAGCAGGCCGGTGCCACGTTCAAGGCAGTGCTCTCGGGAAAGCTTGATGTTGGTGGCGCTTGGCTTGAGTCTGGCAAGCTCGACTCCGTCGCGATCACAAAGGCCGAGAAGTTCCAAGGCATCGACATCACGCTGGAGCCCTCGTACACTCCTGCCAAGCAGCTCGGCGAGCTCAAGGCGCAGGTCAAGAAGGCGCTCGGCAGCGGCCTCTCTGTGACCGGCGAGGCCGTGGCAACGACGGGCGGAGCGGTGAGCGTGAAGAAGGTCGAGCTTGCCCTGGCAAAGGAGCTGGACGGCCGGCCGGTCAAGGCTGTAGTCAGCCCGCTCTCCAAGGTGCTTGAGGTCCAGATTACTGACAAGGACTGGGGCGTCGCAACCGCCACCTATGCCCTTGGCACCAACCTACCCAAGGTCAACGTGAAGCGCAGCTTCAGCTTTTGAAGCTCGTATGACGAGGCCCGCGTAAACAGAGAACGCCCAGTCGTCATCTCGAGTGGTCAGAGTCTTCGGCCGACACCTTGAAGAGAGAGTTTAAGAGAGAGAGAGAGAGAGAGCGATGCTCGGCGTGTAAGGCTGAGTGCGACTGCGCGAGCAGGCGAGGTCCTGCTCGCTTATTTGGACCGGATCGCTTCTTGGCGTGCCGTACGGGGTATTGGAGAAGCGGAATTTCTTCGCTCTTTTCTACCAAAACGGAGCGCCCGATCGGACGGTACTCGACATCGTCATCGACGAACGGATCGAGGCGCGCTCGGCTCGGCCGAGACCGCGCGCGGCGCTCCGCTCCTTGGGCCGCCCCCACGCCCCCCACCATGCGCCCCACGCAGTGCGCGCACTCAGTGCGGGATCGGACCGTGACCGCTCGTGAGCTGCCGAAGGCGACTCGGTCCTTCGGCAGGTTGAGGTTCGACGGGTGGGACTGGAGGAGGCTTCAGGCGTTCAGGGTGTGGTGCAGTGCCGCAGCGGTGGATACCCGATGCTGCCCACTGACTGCATCTCTCTGCGCACTGCGGACTCGTTGCGCTCACAAGTTTCGACTTTGCGCGTGCGGAGGCCGAGCACGTGGGTGCGCTGCGCTCTAGCTGCGCCGGGCGTTGCTCGCGCAGGCGCAGCGGGTTCCAGGACAGCTGAGGCGCGATTTAGCAAGCACCGTCGCGGGTCAGTGATTGTCGAGTGACGCCCTGTTTTCTTACAAAAGTACTGTATTCGAGCGGCTGGGAGCGATGCTCCCTACACCTTGAGATACTCTGGGTGACGAGGCGCGGCCATAGGCACCACAGCAGCTGAGCGAGAGCCGAGAGATGTTTTACGGAAAATTCCTGCTTGCATGCTAAAAAATTTAGTTACTTCAACGGGATCCCAAACATGCCGATGCGCGTCATTCGAGCTGCGATCACCATTTTAGCGGCGATGGGGGCGGCCGTCGCACCCGATACGCATAGTCTCACACTAGCAGCTGTCACACTACTCGCGCTCGTCAAGCCTGTCGCTGCCAAGACGCGAAGTTGCCTACGAGCCGATGTGGAGACGGCGAGCGGTGGCTGGGACCTCTGGCAGTGTCACGAGTTGACCATTGATGTTCCATATTCTCCGAAATCGCTGAGACTGTCCTCTGCGAGCGTCGCGGCGCTTGCCGCTGCGGTTAAAGGCAACCGCGTCCTCGTAACGCTGAGGTTGAGGCAGGCTGGCGTGGGCGATGCTGGTGCGCTCGCGCTCGCAGATGCGCTGCGCACGGACGGTACGGCACTCACGACACTCGAGCTGTGGCGATCAGGCGTGGGCGTACTTGGCTGCTTAGCTCTTGCGGAGTCGCTCTCCTCCACACGACGCTCATCATCCAAGCGAGGCGCACGCCTCACGACGCTCGATCTGCGACATAATGCCGTGGGCAACGAGTGTGCCATCGCTCTCTCCACAGTGCTCAGCGAGCCCTCGAGCTCGCTCAAGGCCTTGCGCTTGCAGCACACAGAGATCACATCCATAGGCGCCCAGGCGCTCGCACGGAGCCTCAAGAGCAACGTTCAGCTCGTCTTGCTCGACCTTGGTGGCAATGACCTCGGCAAGGGGATGGAGGCGTTCAATGCGATGCTCGACACGAACACGAGACTTGAGGCGCTCGGCTTCAAGGGCTGCAAGGACGCCGACAAGGCCCTTGTGAGGTCGATCACACGCAAGCTCTTGTTGCGGCGACCACCTTCGTCACCGCCGCCGCAGCCCTCACCGCCGCCGCAGCCCTCACCGCTGCCGCAGCCCTCACCGCTGCCGCAGCCCTCACCGCCGCCGCCGCCGAGGCCACCGAGTGCGCCACCGCCGCCCTTGCCGAGCGCGCCGCCGCCGCCCTTTCCCTCGCCGCGGCCGCCCTCGCCGTCCTCGCCCTCCTCGCCCTCCTCGACGCCACAGCCGTTGATCGTCAGCTGGCTGCTCCACCACGGCCTGGAGCCTGTGGAAGAGTACCTTCCCCTTCTGCTCTCGATGGGACTTGAGCTGAGCGAGACTGATCCGCGTCGCATCGACAACGCTCTGCGCTACTTGTCTGCCTCGGCGCCGGTCGATGCTCTGGATCTCAAGGAGGAGCTCCGCCTCCGGCGGCGCCAGTGATTCACACCCGAGCCACGGAGCCACAGCCCGAGTGGCGGCGATTATCGGTCCTCCTCCTCGGACCTCGCGAAGCGGAAGATGTAACGGCAGGTGCGGAGTACTCTGCGATTTAAACATGGATTTAAACTTTATACTCTAAACTTTATTGTCGAGGTTCAACGCCAAACTCTTCCCTGCCACTTGCCAGACTTGAGCTCCGCCCTCGGCGCCACCCTTGATGCCGTCGACGCCGCCCTTGACACCGCCCAGGACGCCGCGCTCAACGCTGCCCTCGAAGCCGATTGTAGTTAGATTGTAGATGTAGTTCATTTGTGCTAATTGAAAAATTGGTAGTACCAACACAAACAAGATACATGCATGCACCACTGTCATCTCACGACACATCTCTCATCATCAACATCATCAAGACCGAGGAGGACACGGCGACAAAAGTTGCATGTAATCGGATCTGGGTCGTGTACGTGCCAAGAGTGCTGTACCGGCATTCATCCACTTTCAGATCTCGCTGGCAAGGTGCAAGGCCCCGCATGTTCACACCTCCAAGGTGTGAGCCAGGAGCCCTCCATCCATTGCCCGCTCACCCCGCCTCTCTGAATTGTGAATACATGGCTCTGCCCTGCCGCTCTGCCGTTCTGCCGCTCTGCCGCCATACCGGGCGCCTCCCCCGGCCGTACGCAGCGGCCACCGCGAGCGTGCCTCAGCCAAAGGTGAAGGATGAGAAGCCGCCCGGCGGCGCGTTCACCCGCGACGAGGAGCGGCCGCCGTGCAGGCCGTTGCCGTCGGCTGCCTGCCATGGAGCCCTGTTCTCTCCCGTGGGGTCGATGGCGCGCCGATAAGGTCCCTCAGTGTGCTCGAGAGCCTTGCCCGTGAACCCGCCGCCGTTGCGCTTCGCGATGTTATTGTAGCTCGCGTGGTGGTTGCCGCTCACGTCATTGTTCCAGCCGAAGCTGAACGTCGAGTTCCCGCCCGGCGGATTGATCGCCTGGCGGCGCATGCCTAGCCCAAGAGGATCTGCGGAGCCGAGCGCTTGGTGCGTCGGCATCGGCGGCAGGTAGGGCGCGGGCGTGGGTGCGGGCGCGAAGGATTTGGGCGCCATGGGCCCGTGCGCCCATGGTGCGGGGGCTCTCTGCTGCTGCTGCTGCTGCTGCTGCGCGACGAAATCGGTGAGCGAGTCGTCTGTCTGCCGCCGTGGCGGTGGCTGCTGCGAAGAGCCGTCGGCGAAGCTGAAGCTGGACGTGCCTCCGGGCGGCTGGCGGTAGTCCATCACCGGCACAGTCTGCGCACGAGTGTACACGCCGGTCGAGTTGTCGTCGAGGGTGAAGGACGAGCGGCCGCCAGGAGGCTGGCGGAAGTTGCTCGCAACATCGGGCTGGTCCATGACCGTCGGCGGCGGCGCGTGGTGGTCGATGCGACGCAGGCCGTTGGTGTGCCGGCGTTCAGGCTCCCCGCCCGGCCCACGGGCCGCGCTGTCGTCGAAGACGAAGGAGCCCCGCCCACCTGGTGGCTGAGCGATACGCGTGCTTGACTGTACGCCGCCCCTGCCGGGAATCGGCTCGGGCATCCGCCGGATGTCCGAGCCGTCGGCAAAGGAAAACGAGGTGTGGCCGCCGGGCGGCTGAGCGATGCGCGTGCTGCTCTCGTGGTAGACCATCTTCGCTGGGCTTGGCGCGTGCGTATTGAGTATCGGCTGGGTGGCGCCGACGCTCTGGCGTTGACCTTGAGGCGTTTGTTCAAAAAACGCTTGTACCGGTAAGTTGAACTTTCCTAACCGTCAAAACGACGCGCCACCAAACTCTCACCATGTTGCGTGCAAGGATTGCGGGCGAGTCTCGAGAGTCGAGTGATCGCGGCCGCGCTGGCGTCGTCTCCGCGTATGGTTCTCGAACGAAAAAGACTAAAAGAGCTAGCTGCGCTCCGTGAACGTGTGCGCTTGTGCGGAACTAACGGAACCGGTCGATAGCTTCTCGTACTATAAGAGTCGAATCAAAGTAGAGAGTTACTAAAGCTGCCTCGTTCAGTAGAGGCTAGTTCGTCGAAAACAACACTTACTGTACGCTCTCTGCGCGGGGGTGCGCAGAAACTTGCAACTTTGAAACTTTGCAGCCAGCAAGGTTTATTTCGGGGACCAAGATGCCTCTCAACGTGGGCGACGTCGTGCGCGTCAAGCCGAGCGTGTCGAAGCCGGCCTACGGCTGGGGCAGCGTCACCCATAACTCCGTGGGGATCGTCATACGCGTCGACTCGGACGGTGACTTGAAGGTGGATTGGCCCAACTCGCCCGGTTGGAATGGGAAAAGCTCTGAGATGGAGTTGGTCACCGCCAACACTACGCAGGCGATCCAAGTGCCCCAGCATCAGCACATTCTCAAGTTTCACCGCCGTGAGCGGGGTTATAACTGCGACGTCTGCCGCCGTTCCTTCAGCGCCGGGGATCACAGCTACTACTGCAGCACCTGCGACTTTGACGCCTGCATTTCGTGCTCGTCGAAGTACTTCACACAGCCACCCACCGTCGCGAGTTCCCAGCCACCGGTCGGGCTGAGCCGGCTCGTCGAGTCGCTGAAAAAGGAGGGGGCGATCACCTCGCCCGCGGTCATCCAAGCCTTTCTCAGCGTGGACCGCAAGAAGTACTGCGTCGGTGCGAGCGACGACGAGGCTTATGCGGACCGGCCCTATCGATCCATGCAACGCAATGCCGTACATCTGTCGGCACCGAGCATCTACACGCGCTGCGTCGAGCATCTTGATCTCCAGCCGGGTTTGAGCTTCCTCAACGTCGGCAGCGGGACGGGGTACCTCTCTGCGGTGGTCGCGACGCTCATCGGTCCGAATGCGATCAACCACGGCATCGAGCTGCGCACGTCGAACGTCGAGCTGTCGCGCACCCTCGCAGCTGAGCGCGGGCTCTCGTCCATTGTGTTCCACAACCGCTCCATTCGTGCAGTCGATCCGAAGGCCTCGATGAAGTTTGACCGGATCTATGTTGGCGCGGCGGCGAATGCGGAGGAGCGCACGCTCGTGGCGCAGCTGCTCAAGATCGGCGGACTCTGCGTGGGCCCGTATGACAACGCGAGCGGCGGCCAGCAAATGCTGAAGCTCGAGCGATACGGCACGGAAGGCGAGGTGCGCTTGCGCGAAACAGTGTTGATGGGCGTGAACTTTTCCTCACTGCTGCGCGGGCGCGAGCTGACCGATGTCGCGCACGATACGCCCGCCAACCCGCTCGAGCCCCTAGCCCTGGGGTCGAAGTCGGTCCCGCAGCCATCCACTGTCGCGGGTTCCCGCCCACGGGTAGGGCAGAGCGTGCGTGTCGTCGACGGTCATCGAAAGGGACAAACAGGCACCCTCATCGAGGATGACGGCAGCCCTAACATGCCATTCAAGGTCAGGTTTTCGGACTCGGGCATATTATGGTTGAACCTGCTTGACGTTGAAGCAGTTGGTCCTGCTGGTGGGGGCGCCGTCATTGCGCTCGAAGGCGGCTCGCTTGCCGGCGGGTATCGTAAGGACGACCGCGTGACGGCTGGCGTCGCTTGTGGTAAAGTCGCGGTTGGAGACGCAGGCACGGTGATTGGCCCTTGCACCTCTGAGTGTGCCGATAAGGCGAGCCGTGTGTGCGTCGAGTTTGATGGCGGGAAGGGACAGATCAACTATGTCGCTTCGATCCAGATCAATCTGATAACGCTCGCCGGCGGGTACCGGAGGGGAGACCGTGTGACGGCTGCCGTTGCTCATGGTAAAGTCGCGGTTGGAGACGCAGGCACGGTGATTGGCCCTTGCACCGCTGAGTGTGCCGATAAGGCGAGCCGTGTGTGCGTCGAGTTTGATGGCGGGAAGGGACAGATCAACTATGTCGCTTCAAGCCAGATCAATCTGATAACGCTCGCCGGTGGGTACCGGAGGGGCGACCGTGTGGCGGCTGCCATCGCTCATGATAAAGTCGCGGTTGGAGATGCAGGCACGGTGATTGGACCTTGCAGCAATCAGGGTAACGAGCATGCACAGCGTGTTTGTGTCGAGTTTGATGGCGGGAAAGGACAGATCAACTACCTCGCTTCGTCTCAGCTTACCCTGATCACGCTCGCCGGCGGGTACCGGAGGGGCGACCGCGTGACGGCTGCCCAAGCTCATGACAAAGTCGCGGTTGGAGACGCAGGCACGGTGATTGGCCCTTGCAGCAATGAGTGTGCCGACAAGGCGAATCGTGTGTGCGTCGAGTTTGATGGCGGGAAGGGACAGATCAACTACCTCGCTTCGACTCAGCTTAATCTGTCAACGATCGCCGGCGGGTACCGGAGGGGCGACCGCGTGACGGCTGGCGTCGCTTGTGGTAAAGTCGCGGTTGGAGACGCAGGCACGGTGATTGGCCCTTGCACCGCTGAGTGTGCCGACAAGACTAGTCGTGTGTGCGTCGAGTTTGATGGCGGGAAAGGACAGATCAATTACCTCGCTTCGACTCAGCTTACCCTGATCACGCTCGCCGGCGGGTACCGGAGGGGCGACCGCGTGACGGCTGTCATCGCTCATGATAAAGTCGCGGTTGGAGACGCAGGCACGGTGATTGGCCCTTGCACCTCTGAGTCTGCCGATAAGGCGAGCCGTGTGTGCGTCGAGTTTGATGGCGGGAAGGGACAGATCAACTATGTCGCTTCGATCCAGATCAATCTGATAACGCTCGCCGGCGGGTACCGGAGGGGAGACCGTGTGACGGCTGCCGTTGCTCATGGTAAAGTCGCGGTTGGAGACGCAGGCACGGTGATTGGCCCTTGCACCTCTGAGTGTGCCGATAAGGCGAGCCGTGTGTGCGTCGAGTTTGATGGCGGGAAGGGACAGATCAACTATGTCGCTTCAAGCCAGATACAGAAGGTGGCGGAGAAGTCCGCCGCAGATAAGGCCGCCGCGGAGAAGGCCGCCGCGGAGAAGGCCGCCGCAGAGAAGGCCGCCGCGGAGAAGGCCGCCGCGGAGAAGAGGACCCGCGACTTGTTCGAGGCTGCAAAGGCTGGTAACAACGACGAGCTCAAGAGGCTGATCGACCTGGGTGGCGACGTCCTTTGGAAGAATCCTAACGACAGCGGGATGACTGCACTCCACTATGCCGCTTTTGGAGGGCATTTGGCCTGCGTCGAGACGCTGCTCCTTGCCAAGGTGCGTTTAGTGGACAACCTGACCCCCGACGAGGCGACGGCACTCCACTCTGCCGCATGCGGAGGGCACGTGAACTGCATCGAGGCGTTGCTTCGCGCCAACGTGCGATTGGACGCCACGAAGACAGACGGGGACACGGCGCTCCACAGAGCAGCCTGCCTCAACAAGCCGGACGCCGTGACGCGGCTGCTCGCCGCGGGTGCCGGTACGGCGATTCGAAACAAGGCCGGCCAGACAGCGCTCGACGTTGCACGGAAGGAGGGCCACATCTCGGTCATCGCGCTGCTTGAGGCCGCGGAGAAGGCCAACCCGATTTCATCGATTGTCGACTCTGCACGCCTCAGGTTCGGTAGCTTGCTCGAGGAGATGGAAGCAGCCATGAAGGCTCAGAAGGCAGCGGCGGAGAAGGCGGCGGCCGAGAAGGCGGCGGCGGAGAAGGCGGCGGCCGAGAAGGCGGCGGCGGAGAAGGCGGCGGCGGAGAAGGCCGCGGCCGAGAAGGCGGCAGCCGAGAAGGCGGCAGCCGAGAAGGCGGCAGCCGAGAAGGCTGCCGCCGAGAGAGCCGCAGCAGCGGCAGCGGCGGAGGCGGTGGCGCTTCGTCGCGAGTTGGAAGCCATGCGTGCCACCTCCGAGAAGGCGGCAGCTGAGGCAAAGGCGGCGGCCGAGAGGGCGGCGGCTGAGGCGAAGAAGGCGGCCGAGAAGGCGGCGGCCGAGGCAAAGGCGGCGGCCGAGAGGGCGGCGGCTGAGGCGAAGAAGGCGGCCGAGAAGGCAGCGGCCGAGGCAAAGGCGGCGGCCGAGAAGGCGGCGGCCGAGAAGGCCGCAGCCGAGAAGGCCGCAGCTGAGAAAGCAGCAGCCGAGAGGGCGGAGAGCGCAAAACCCGGGCCCGCTGCGGAGCCGGCCGCCAAGCTGACCGCCCAGCTGCAACGTCTGCCGACAGCCGTTTCCCTCTTTCTCAATCAGTGGGGACTGCGGTTTGACACGCCAGCCGCGGGGTTGGCGCTGCCAGAGCGGCACGCAGTACCCTCGCAGGTCACCTCGAAAGAAGCGGTGCGAAAGTTGCATCGCCAGCAAACAGTCTCGCATCTGCCGGAGAGCTGGAATGCCGAGGAACGATTCGCAGTGCCAGATGTTATCACCGAGCAGATGACTCAGGTCGTTAAGAGCGGAGTGCTCGCGCTATTGCCACAGGGCATGCAGTTTCAGGACTTCTATCCCGAGGTGGTGATCTCGTACGCGTCGGGTCGCCGCCTTTGGCAGGACTGCGACGGTGCTGGACCGGGCATGTATTATGCGGCGGGGATCCTCAAGATCCTCCATGAGCGCGGCGTGCGATGCTTCAGCGGGCTGCACGTCCCACCTGGTACCGATTGGGAAGTCTTCATGCTGCGTCTGAACTCGCGACGTGCCCAAGCCAAGGTACTGATCGTCGTGCTGACTGCGGCATTGTTCGACTCCAAGCCGTGTCTCAAGGAGCTCAATGCGGCCATCAAGAAGGGTATCCCGGTGCTACCGATCCGATTTGAGGACAAGTTACCCGGGCACAAAGATCAGTGGGCGAGGTTTACGGACGAGGAATCGGAGCTCATGATATATCGTGTACAGGAGCACCTCAGCAAGGTGAACTCCATCCCGCACCCTGGCACAGTGCTCACGGTGCCCGATTCCATGAACACGGTCGTGGGTCTGATTGATAAGCATCTTGGGATTGAGCGAACTTACATTTCCCAGGGCATGGCGGGCAATCATGATCGTGACGATAGCTATGAGGCGTAGCAGTCGACCTCGGACCTGGGTAAGTCGCTGAAGCGGTAGGGCTTGCTAAGTTTGACGGTCATGACGCTAGCAGGACACCACCTGGGTGCGAACTTTTTTGTAGCTTTTCTCTGGATATATGCTGAGCCTGTGGCGCTGTGTGGGTCGACGGGTCTGTGCCCCTCTGCCGCGGGCGCCTGCGCGGTGCCTCTTTCGCTCCTCAACAGTCAACTCGACTCCACTAGTACAGTCGTTTCTCGGGGGGATGAGTGGGTGGCCGGACTGATGTGTGCGATTGGTCGGGTTCGCTTTTATAGTTCACTAATTCGCACGCGCGCAGCACACGTCATATCACGCATTAGCGCACGCCCGTCAGCGGAAGGGGATGGGCACAATCATGGTGGGCACGAACCCCTCACCGCTCGGCTATCGACAAGTTTGTGCTCCGGCTGTATAAAGACTAGTTGACATCTCCCCTTTGTTTCTGCGCATCACTGTTCACTTCCAGCTCACGCCGACCTCGGTGAGCCCCCCCGCCGCCGGAGGGATCTCATACGCGCCGCGGCTGAAGGTGTAGGTGCCTATCGGAGCAAAGGTGCGGCTTCCCGCCCTCGTGAGTAGCCGCAGCCGGAACTTGCTCAGAGGCTGCGCGTCTATTCGTGAGAAGAAGACCCGCACGCCGAGCAGCTCATCGCCAGCTGCCGTGCATTTCCAGTCGCACTCGACGCGCCCGATGGTGCCCGCATCAGAGCTGATCTGAAGCCCGAGGGGAGCAATGAAGACGCGCCGACGGTACGAGTCGCGAGGCTCGAGCGTGAGCGTACCGCCCGGGGTGGGCGGCGGTACGATGCCAGCGACCACGCCACCCTCACGGGCGCCGCCGTCAAAAGGGCCAAGCGCCACGTCGCAAAAGTAGCACTGCCACCCAAAGTCTGGGTGGAGGACGAGAAAGGACTGGGTATTGTGGGTGTGCCCATAGAGTGCGAGGCCCCAGTCACCCGATGCCGGATCAAAGTACAAGTTGGCCGGGTCGCTGTGGAATCCCATCGAGTTGGCTCCCGTGGCCGGGTCGATGTTGGTCAGCACGCCGCCAATGGAGCCCGCGGCGAGACGGAGCAGGTAGAGGTCATCCGGGCTGCTCAGGAAAGCCTCGGTGCTCGGGATGGAGTTGAGCCCACTGCGGTAGTGTTGCAGAATGCGCTCAGTCCCCCCGTCGAACTCGATGTACCTACAGTCAGATCGCCATCAGGGAGACCGTCAGAGGCGCCGAGAGGCCATCGGGGGCTATCCGAGCAAGAATCCGAGCAATCTCCCCCATCGAGCTCAACATACCCATTGTTCCCAAAGTCACCCATCCCGTATGACGATCCATGCCACGCCCAATTTGGAACGAGGGGCGTGTAGGCGAGGATCTGGTCGAGAGCACTCCGAGCCAGCGCCGCCGCGGCCGTACGATCGCCCGATGGGAGGCTTGGGAGGCTTCCAAAGTACGCTCCCCACACAAAGGACTCTTCTTGGCCGGTGGTGTCCCACGCGAACTCGGAGCCCGCGCCCGGCAGTCCCGTCTGATTCGCCCACGGCAGCGTTCGATTTTCGGCCAGGTACCAGTGGCAGCCCGGGTACGCGGGTCCACGGTCGCCTGGGTCGCCGGGCCCGGGGACAGGAACGCCCGGGGGAGCGTAGAAGCGGCACACGTTCTCGACGCCTCTCAAGGTGCGGTTCTCCATGATCTGTTCCACCACGGCCGCCTCGTCGGTCATACCCTCGTCCTTGAGCGCTTTGAGGATGGTCCAAAAGTTGGTGCCGTCCATGAGCCCTTGGTGCGAGTACCTGATGAGGGAGGCAATCAATATTCATACAACAGGCGATTCGGAGGCTGGCGGTCTAGAAGACATCAAGAGGCAAATTAGGGCAGCACGTACCAGCACGCCTGGTAGGCCATCGCGACGATCGTCTTGTACGCACGGTTCAGGTACCAGCGTGGCTCGTGCGTCGCCTTGAGCAGGTCATAATTCGCCAGCGCGAGATACATCGCGAGATAGACCGAGGACTGATGAGGGTAGTTGTACGCACGTCCGAGCGATGCGGCACGTCCTTGGTCCCAGCGCCAGCCCGGCCAGCCCGGCGGGCACGGGGTCGTGCCTTCTTGATCGCAAAACCAGCGCCAGTCGTAGTCGTACCTGTGCGTGGAGAGGGCGCCGTGATGAGTACTTGCATGCTGGGCGCTCTGCCAGTCGCGGCGTAGTACCCGGGCATCTTGGGCTGGGTGGTCAGGTTGATCGGCACCCAGAACATCGACGACATGATCCCATCGGCAGTGGGGCCCACGATGTCCTTGGGCCCACACGAGGGATTCTCGAGACTTTCCGCGCCCTCAACACATTGGAGAGACGCACCGAAGGGCAACCCCGGCTTGATGCCATACAGAGTCTGCGTCACGTACGCGTCCAGCTTGGCCACCTCTTCCACAGTCGGCTGTCCGCTCACCTTAGCCGCGAAGCCGACATTCGCGCCCGCTCCGGCCTCGTCCGAGAGACCGTTATTAAAGATCCGATGGTCCTCGTAACCGCCGCCTCCGTGGTATCCAATCTGCTTCTTGAGATCCCGATTATAGCCGAGAACACAGGGCGCGCGTCCGAACGGATCAGACATGTTGGCGTACCAGGCACCGTTCACAGCGTCGGTGACGAAGCGACCGTAGGCTCCGACGAGCTCGTCGAGTGGCGGGAGCACGTGGTAGGATGCTACCGTGGAGGATCCGTCCGAGAAGGTGAGAGTGATCGCCACACGGCCGTGCGTTGCGATCGGAAATCCCGTGCTCGTCACGCCAATCGATTGGTAGCCAAAGTTGCCTATCGCTACTGGAGGGGCAAGCGCTACGGCGGAGGCGGGCGTCGCTTGCACCATCTGCAGCGTCGCGTTGCGTGGCGGGAGCACGAGCAGCGTCGCGTTCGCCATGTCGGTCGCGATCGTGTACCCCGGCACCGCCTGCAGCACGGCCAGCCCCGCGGCGGCGAGGGCATCTTCTTTGTCCCGTACCGACGGCGCCAAAAAAAAGCGATAGCTGATGGTCAGGCTGGCGCCCGGTGCGACCTCGGCCGCGGTGGGCACTACCCAGGGCTTGCTGCTCTCCCACTCCTTCTCGGCATAGGCCTTCGAGTGGCTCATGAGCTCATACAACCGACCACCGCTCGCCTCTCGCATCAGCCTCCACGCTTGCACCCCGGCCGTGCCCTCGGGCGCGACCATCAGAACGGTCCCTTTGCCCGTCATACGGGTGACGCTCACCCAGCCCGAGGCGCCTATGATGGACGGGTCGATCATCGAGCATTGGGCTGCGAGCTCATCGAGAGAGCGCTGTCCGCCACCTTGTGTGTCCATCGTCTCGAAGACCATCGCGAGGCCCCAGCTGCCCACCTCGAGCGCCGTGCTACCCGTATTTGCGAGGGTGAACCACATGCGGAAACCCTGCCCATCAGAGGCGCGCGCGTAGTGCCGCTCGAGCGTCAGCCGATGTGCGGCACCCGCCGAGCCGAGCGTCGCAGTCACGTTGGCCGCGGCGAGCTCGGTGGCCGGCGTCGGCGCGAACGGTACCGCGGCCTCTGGAGCGGCGGCCGTCGTGAGCGTGTCGTACGACGCCACGCCCACTTGCCGCACCCGAAGCGTCACATCACCCAGCCGATGCGAGCCGCCAAACGGGCGCGGCGGCACAAAGCCAAACTCGCCGCCCGGCACGTCAGATGCGGGCGCTTTGAGCGCAACAATAGTCTGGCGCACGCCGTCGAGGGTCACGTTCATGATGGGCTCATGCAAACCGCCTTTGACGGTGAAGGTGATGTCTTGCACCAAGGCGCTGTATGACAGCCTCGCGTCGGCATCGGACTTCCTCGATGCCGTCGCTGATGCGAGCCCGCTCACGGCGATGATGAGTAGGCCTGACATGCGACTTCCAAAAACTTGATCTGTACAGTACCCCCCCCCCCCCCCCCCCCCCCCCCCCCCTCCGACATGTTCATATAAAAGACTGTCCACAGACAATTTTTCACAGCCCGCCCTGTGAAGCCCCGTGCTGCCACACATGACCTCGACTTTCCTCGCCGCAGCGGCGTCGCGGTCCGGCGCGACGTTAAAGGCAGAGGAACGCCGGTTTGACCTTCAAAGTGGCGTCTGGCGCAGCTTCGAGGTCACCACACGCGTCGAGATCGCTGCCCCAAGCGGCAAGACTCGCGTGTGGATACCTGTGCCCAGTGTCAACGCAGGTTGGCAGCGCTCGCTGGAATCCACGATCAGTAGCAATGGCAGTGCACGCGTTATTTCCGATGACGGCGATGGCGTGTGCATGGTTCACGCCGAGTTTGATGCCGTCGAGGGGCAGCCCTTCGTCGAAGTGACCAGTCGTATTCGTACACAAAGCCGCGTACAGGACTGGAATGTTCTCACATCTGCCGCCGCCGCCGAGTCTGCCGCTTCGTTGGCGCAGTGGACGCGCCCGACGGCCTTGATTCCTACAGACGGCATCGTTCTCAGCACCGCCAGCGAAGCGATCAAGGGCGCGCGCAGCGATGTGGAAAAAGCGCAACACATCTTCGACTGGATTGTGACGAACGCCTATCGCGAGCCCACCGTGTGCGGCTGCGGCAAGGGCGACATCCGGACCATGCTCGAAACCGGCAACTTGGGCGGCAAATGCGCCGACCTGAATGCTTTGTTCGTCGGCCTTTGCCGCTCGGTCGGCCTGCCAGCGCGTGACGTGTTCGGCTTGCGCATCGCGCCCAGCGCCTTTGGTTACAAGGAATTGGGCGCCAACTCGGCCAACCTGCAAGGGGCTCAACACTGCCGCGCAGAAGTGTACTTGGAGGGCTATGGCTGGGTGGCTATGGACCCAGCGGACGTGGCGAAAGTCATGCGCCAGGAAGCCGCCGAATGGATTAAGGACCCTCGCCACCCTCTGGTAGCCCCGGTCCACCGCGCGTTGTTTGGCGGCTGGGAAGGCTGCTGGATGGCCTACAACACCGCGCACGACGTCATGCTGCCTCATTCCCAAGGGCCGCGCCTGAGCTTCTTCATGTACCCGCATGCCGAGACCGGCGGCAAGCGCGTGAACCCGTATGCGCCAAGTGAGTTCCGATACCAGATCAGCGCCAAAGAAGTCGTTGCCTGACGTGCTGTCTTCCCGCAGTGAACGGTGCCCCTCCTTGATGTGCAGCCCCGCCGCGACCCGGGGCCTACGGATAGATGATGCGCTGGTGCGCTGCACATAACCCTACGACACGGTGTACAGGCCGTAGCATTCTCAAAGTACAAAGAGCGTACGTCGTACTTTAGGGTCATGTCGGCCGGGGCCCGGACTATTAAACAAATTAAACAAGTTCGCGTCGGATACGCGACCGTGGGCCGGCCGCGATCAACAGCATTCACGTACACGAGTGTGTCCTCCTGCCGCATACCGCGCTTAGCAGTCACCGTCGAGTGCCCACCTGCCGGTACCGCGCCCGGCGCCCATCCACCTGCTGGTACCGCGCCCGGCGCCCATCTTCAGCCTAATAGCAAGCACTGCACGACGATGAGCAGCGAGACGGTGAGCACGCTCAGAAGGTACATGGGCACGTACACCTTCGAGGCCTCAGCAGCGGACGCCTCGGCACCGTTGGCGTTGAGCAGCATCACAAGCGTCTGCGACGAGGGTACGCCCGCGCTGATGGCGAGGATCATTTGGAGCGTCGGGTCGTTCGGAAGGAGGCCGGCCCTCGTAGCGAGCCGTTGGATGGGCATGCACAACGCAGGCAATGCGAGCAGACGCAGGGCGCACGCGAGCGCGAGGAAACGCCTCTCATCCGTGCAGCAGCCTCCGTCGGTGCAGCAGACTCGGCCGTCGCGAACGCTTGAGCAGAGCGCGTGCACGAAGCCGCCGTCACCGCTGCGCGCACGCCGGATACGCCGCGCTTCGGAATACGCCGTCCACAGGCCAGCGCCGAGGATCACCGTGCCAAGCACGATCCCCGCGTGACCCAATGAGCTCCAGGCGTCGCCAAGCCAGCCAAGGCTGCCGCGTGCGCTGAGCGCCAGTCGCAGGCTCTCCCAGCAGCCCATCGAGAGTGCAGCGAGCACGCACCACAGCACGGCATCGATCCGATAGGCAGCAGCAAGGAGGTAGCTCGAGAGGCGCGCCGGCAGTGTCGGTGCCGCTTCGAGGGGCGGCAACGGCTGCCGGGGGGCGGTGGAGGAGGGCACGGCGCCGACGCTGGAAGAGAGCCCGGCCACGCTGATCGAGGGCGTTTCCATTGCATGCTCGAGCTCGCGTGGCACGCCGCCGCTCTCGACACTCGTGGCGGCGGCGCTATCGTGCTTGTTCAGTGCGTGCGGCTGCTCAACGCGGGTGCCGCCAACACGGGCGGCGTATCCCTTACCCCAACTGAAGAAGATGATGAACCAAGCGGCCAGATCTGCCAGAAGCGAGACATTCGAACGTACTGCACTCAGAATCGGCCGCCGCTGTGAAAGAGCTCATCGGCTGTGGATCCCACACGATGTCGAGTCATCGGGTGTGCGGATGATGTGAATGTCGTGTGCTCAATCTCATGCGCATGATCAGGGTTCGCACAGAGGCCGATGACGCCGAAGCCGGTCTCGAGGGCCTCATCGGGAGCGTCTCGAGTGACCGACCAATTTCGGATTATAGGAATGATGAGCACGAACGGCAACGCGCCGCAATTTCCAAATGTCGTGGTGAGCACCAGCAACTCTCTCCGCGGCGACCGAAGCAGCCGACCGCCGAGCCACCCCAGTGCCGCTCCCAGCGCCAGATGCATGATCGCAACAATGGGCACGCAAGACCACAGCACCAAGCGCTCGACCGAGTAAAACTGGTTCAGCTGTAAGATGATGCACTTGTTAAGGAACTTGAGATGGAATTTGGAGAGGCCCCGAACCGTCGCCGTGTCGAGGACGCCGAAAGCGGCCGCAGCTGCGCCGGTTCCGGTCAGCAGGCCAACTGTCGCTTGACAGCGTGCTGCGACAAACAAGCTATCGAGGAATAGGGCCCACATGTTCCGCTTCCTTCCACGAGATGCACGCGCTTACCGGTAGAAAAGACACGCGCGCGAAAAGACGGAAGTTTGTGAATGTGCGAATGTGAAAGTAAAAATTGTATCTGTGTGTATCTGTGTGTTCGAACACCTTTGTGTGATTGTGAATACGTCAAGTTGTTTCACTGTTAACAAGAAAGCCCAGTTCTCCCCGCGAGAACTCACGCGATGCCGCCGGATCAGCACTTTCTGAGCGGCCTGCTCGACCTGTCCGACCTGTCGTGCCTCGGCCCTCGTAAGCCTCTCAGTCACGCAGCCGACTCAGCCTCCGGAAAACTCGAGGGCGTCTTCATCTTCCTGCCGCTTCCGGTGCAACCCGACATCAGACTTCAGATCAAGACGCTTGGCGGCCGCATCGTGGGCTCGCTCGAGTTCGTCGAGGATGGTGTTCGTAAGTCAGCAACCCACTGCGTGGTGCCATGCGGCCTCAGCGAGCACGCCGTGCGCTCCGACCGGAAGCTCGAGCACGCGCTGCGCACGTGCCGCGAGGTGGGCCACCCGATCGCCGTCGAGACGACTTGGATCGACAAGGTGGCGCGCAGCGAGACCTGGCACGTGGTGCTGCACGAGGAGCACACACCGCCGGTGCTCGCGCTCCTCGACCTGGTGGGCGGCCGCACTCCGAGGCGGCCGGCCGCCTTGCCTCCAGGCTGGCCTCAAGGCTTCGGCTCCGCATCCACGGGCTTCGAGGACGCGCGCGCAGTGATGCCGACATGGCGGGAGCCGGGGCTGGAGTCCGAGCGACCAGAACAGGAGCTCGCTCGTAACGTCTCGAACGCCCTTGGTGCGGCGCCACCGATGCCGCCGGCGTCCGCGCACGCGCCGTACCGGGCGCCCACCTCGGCGCCCACCTCGGCGCCCAAGCGCCCGCAGCTGAGCGGCTCTCTCGCAGAGACGTACGCCTTCCTACGGCGCGTGCACCCGGACCAACTCGAGAGCGAGCAGATGGCGAAAGCCATCGAGAACTCGCTGCTGGACTTTGCGCTCCAGCTGCACGCTCACCGTGGCGACGCCCCAAGCATCGTAGAGGATCCCTTGGAGGTGCTCGGCGTCGTACCGGGCGCGCCTGCCGCCGAGGTGCGCGCCGCGTTCCGTTACGCGGTCCCTGATTGCCTCCCTCATCAGTCTGATTGCCTCCCTCATCAGGTGCGCGCCGCGTTCCGTCGGCTGGCGCTCAAGGCGCACCCCGATCACGGCGGCTCGCCCGCCGCGTTCCTGCGGCTGCAGCGCGCGTACCAGCGGCTGACGGCGGAGACGGAGCCGTCCGTGGACGCGCCCGCGACGGCGCCGAACGCTCCCCTACGTGGCCAGAGCGTCTCGTTACTTACCGGTCCGCGTGTCGATCTCGAGCTACGCGAGCACCGGGCGCTGGTGGAGGCGTGGTTCGAACGCGAAGGCGCGGACCTCGAGGCTGCCGCGACGGCGCTGCAGCTGGCGCTCAGTGCACTCGGGCTGACTGTCAAGGACGTGGGCACGACTAACCGGAACGAGCGCGGCGAGACGATGGCCAACCAGTGCTTCTACCTCTCGCTCGCGCGCGCCTTTTTGCGCGAGGATGCGACGAGCGGTACTGAGCCCACTCGGAGTCTCATCGATGAGACAGCGCTCACGTTCAAGCGCGTGATCGAGGCGGCGGTGCTGCGGTCACACCCGGAGTGGGCAGGCACGCAGGTGGGTGATGACCTGCAGGCTTTCAGCGACTTCCTCTTCTTCGTCCTCGGCAGCGGCAGCGGCAATGCTCTCCTCTCGGAGCTCGCCGTCGCCATCTTCGACTCTACTTCGGGCGCCGTCGAAGTCTTCCGAGGTATCCACTACCCCGATGGCAAGGGGTCGGGGTGTGGCACGGGTGATGGCACGGGCGAGGGAGGCAGCGCTGGCACCCGGCGGAGAGGGAGCGAGGACGAGCAGCGCGCCAACCTCCTCTGCCTGCACTACGTGCCTGGCCACTACCAAGCGCTAGTAGCCACCAATGCGCACGGCGACGCGCGAGGACCGACGCTCGCCGAGCTGGTCAGCACGCTCGATCTGTATCAGGTGAGGTATGTACTGACGGATGGGTGAGGTTGTGCCTGGACTTTCGTTTCGAACGCCGGTGCCCACGACAGGGCACCTTTCGCGTTGTGTTGAACAACTGCGGCCGGACCGCTCGATTGGCCCGAGCGGACGACGGCCGTCGACTGTCTTAGCGCTTCGTGTCGGCCAGCCAATGGCCTGCACCGGCCAGTCAACGCCTCTGTGAGCGATGAGTCCCCCTCTTCGTATCCTCTTTCTGCTCCTCTCCTACCGGCCAGTGTCGGGAAGCGGCCAACCGCCGCCCTCACCAGAGCCCTCGCCACCGCCACCGCCCAGCCCGTCACCGCCGAACCCGTCACCACCGCCGCCCTCACCGCCGCCTCCGAGGTCACCGCCTCCATCGCCGCCGCCACCATCGCCACCACCCTCGCCGCCACCACCCTCTCCATCTCCACCACCGCCCTCTCCATCTCCACCACCGCCGCCGCCGCCCTCACCGCCTCCACCCTCGCCGCCACCGCCATCTCCACCACCCTCGCCGCCGCCGCCCTCGCCGCCACCCTCGCCTCCACCACCCTCGCTGCCGCCTTTGCCACCGCCCTCGCCACCGCCGCCTTCACCACCTCCACCCTCGCCCCCACCATCGCATCCACCGCCGGCGCCACCACCGCCCTCGCCGCCGCCGCCAAGTCCGCCGCCACCATCGCCGCCTCCCAGGCCACCACCACCATCGCCGCCGCCGCCCTCGCCGCCTCCTATGCCACCTCCACCCTCTCCACCGCCGCCCTCGCCGCCACCGCCACCTAGACTACCTCCGCCCTCGCCGCCACCACCCAGACCGCCTCCGCCCTCGCCGCCACCACCCAGACCGCCTCCGCCCTCGCCACCACCACCCAGACCGCCTCCGCCCTCGCCACCGCCACCCAGACCACCGCCGCCCTCATCGCCACCGCCCGTGCCGCCGCCGAGGATGCCACCGCCTCCGTGGACGCCGTACACTCCGGCGCGCCCGCCTCCGCCATCGCGCCCACAGTTTGCGAGCCTCACACTCGATTTCATGGGGATCCTCCTCCTCTCCTCACTCTCCACCCTCGCCCTCATCCTCGCCGTCTGCTTGGCAGTCTGCCTGAGCCGGCACTGCATGCGGCACGTGGCGCCCAAGGCGGCGGCGGATGAGCTCGACATGGCGCTCGATTTGGTCCTTCGCTCGACCGAACTACGACAGACGCTCGCCTTCGACGCTGTCCTTCGTTCACCTGAGCTGCGTGCCCTCGTCCAGGCCAACTCCGCCGCCGCGCCGCGCGCCGCCGCCTTTCCTCGAGCCCTCGCGGCGCCACCCATGCGCCCCGCACCGCTTGTGGTGCGTTCGCCTTCGTCGCCTCAGTCGCCATCGATCGCCTCGTCCCGCTCGACCCTCTCATGGGGCGGGCAGCACAGCGAGCCGCACAGCCACGCCGCTGCTGCGCATGCCGCCTCGGATGCCACCGCCGCGGAGGCCGTCGGCGCGAATGCCGTTGGCGCGGATGCCGCCACCGCCACCGCCGCCACCGCCGCCACCGCCGCCACCGCCGCCACCGCCGCCTCCGCCGCCTCCGCACTCCATCCAGACCGCTCACTGCACCCCGACCACGTCGCATGTCTGCGCCGCTTGAAGGATGAGGAGAGGGTGCGATCCGAGGCGGGTGGTTTCCGAAGTGGAATCCAAAGTCCGCGCGAGGCGCTGCTTGGGGCTATGGAGCTTCGTCAAGCTCTCGATGCATGCAGGGCGAAACAGGCGTGCAACGCGGCCGCGACCGCAGAGGGCGCCGCCGCCGTCGCCGCCGCCGCTGCCGCTGCTGAACGGTATTACTGCAAGCGCGCTGTTCCCTCCTCCCCGAAGCCCGTTCCATCAGGACCACGAAGACCCCCGCCTCGTCGCAGCCCTCCCCGCCGCACCCCATCCCAGCGCAGCCCACCCACGCCGCCGTCCAGAGCACTCGCCAAGTGGACACCGCCCGCCCCGCTGGCCGCCTCGCCGGCCGTAGACCCGCCAAACGAGCGCGCCCAGGGCATCAAGCTCGTCGAGACTCGAGGTTTCGTCAAGGGTGATGCTCGCACAGCCCAAGGTTTCGTCAAGGGTGATGCTACCTCTCCCTACCCTCGCACCGCCGCTCTCACCCTAGCAATGGCCGACGCGGACGATCTCGATGACGATCTCGCTGCCGCCCAGCGAGGCGCCACGCGCGCGAGTCGCGGCGGCGATGGCCACGCTCGCCCTAGTGGCGAGAGCGGCAACTTTGTCTTCGCACGCTCGGCCGCCGAGCTCGTCGAGCGCCAAGATGAGCGCCGCCGGGCTGCCGAGAGGGCTCGCGGGATCGCCGACCGTTACACCGACCGTTACGCCGACTGGTACGCCGAGAATCCTCGCGACGAGCGCCGGCCGCCCTCGAAGCGCCTGACGAGACGACCAGTGGACCGCGATGACACGGATGTCATTCAGGCGCCGCTCAGCGATCGCCTTTCGAGACTGCTCCTGCGCGTCGAAAGGCAAGCGGAGCGCCGATTTGAGCGGAAGCTGGACCAGCTGCAGGCTTGAAGACGAGGCCCCTAAACGAAAGCGCAATAGGTTTAGGCTTTAGCCGTAGCCGGGGATCGAACTTGAAGCAGATCGCACGTTTGTTCCCGGATTGTGAGCACTATCCCCATAGAATCAGGCGCTAGGGGCACCTCTTTAGTGTTTCAACTCAAAGCGAATTTATTGAAAGCTCTCTCAACTGCTCTGAGCGACCGCAGCGGCCGCGCCGCCGTGGGACCGCGGCCTCGTCACCCCGCTCCGGCCTTTGGTCGTAGAGAAGCTAAGTCTACCTTTCGTCTGGTCCACTCACTTCGACTTGCTGAGCAGCTCGGCAATGGTCAGGAGGGGATTGGTCGGGCGCTCCTTCACCACGGTGGCCACGGCCGTCGAGAGCGCCGCATGCACTCCAAAATGCTCGAGGTATGCGCGGTCATCCAGCGCTTGAGGTGCAGCACCAGCAGACTCTGCAGCCGCACCAAACAAGCCGTCAGCGCGCAGCTCTACCAGCTCGGGCGTGTCAAGAGCGTTGCGGCCGAACTCGACATCAGCAGTGATAGCATCGATCAGATGCTGGAAGGATTCGAATTTGGCCTGCGGCCGAATGAAGGCACATACTAAGAGGTTCATCTGAGCGTCATAAAAGTCGCGTCCTTGAAAGTCGTGTGTGATGTAGGCCTCGACAGTGCGTTCCTTGTTCTCGAATTGCGGGTTCCAGCCGATGGAAAGGATGGCCTTGTGCACCGCGCGCGCCTCCTCGGGCAGCGTCGGATCGGCAATTGATGCCCATCCTATGTACACGCCCTCCGTGGAGGCATCAAGCTGTTTCTCAAAGGCTGCGGGGTCGAGGTTTGCCGTCGGCCATCCCAGCTGCTTTGAGCCGCGCTGGAAGCCCTTCACCACCTTGCCAGCGAACCTGTACGGGCCCACGCGCTCGATGACGCGCTCCACGGCCGCCATCACACACGGTTGGTCCGCAAAAGAAGGAGGTCCTCATAAGACTTTTCCGAGAAAAAACATGACCTTTTCAACAGAAAGTGGTGCCTTCTCTTGTGAAGAAACCCAAACGGATGCTCCCGGCGCTGCGTCAAGACATAGAAGATTCCACTGTCGCGATGGCTGCTCAGCCGCCGACGACCACGCCACGTCGTGCTCCTACCGATGCCGTGGAAGAAATGTCGCTCAGCCTGAAGCGCATGGATATTGCTGCCGGTAGCGCCAAGCGCCGCGCCCCCGATGGTGAGATGTACACACGCCAAGAGTTTCAAGACTTTTTCGGCGGCCTCGAGGAATGGGACGCCGCCGCACCCAAGAAGGCGGAACGCAAGCCTGGGGTGCTGCCGGTGCCTGTGCCTGTGCCTGCTCCTCCCCCAGCTCCCCTGCTGGCCGTGCCAATCTCCGAAACCGTCCCGGCACCTCGGCCGTCTCTTTTTGTGGGCAATCTGAGCAAAAAAGGACCGGCGGCACGTCCGCCACCAGGCGTCCAGGACTTGCGCGTGGACCGGCAGACAGCCTTCGGCAATCCATTCCCAATGGGCGCTGATGGGCACGATGAGCACTTCCGTGATGCCGTGTGCAACGCGTGCGAGGAGCTCCTCGAGGACCCGCTCGGTGCCAATCTTGACGCGATCGCAGCCAAGCACCAATTGCGTGTCGACGGACGCTTCAGGAATCCAGCAGCGCGCCAGGAGCTCTCCGACGCGCTCGGCGCGGCTGAGGCGCGCCTGCGGGCTGGCGAGTCGCTGCGCCTGATGTGCTGGTGCTTCCCGAAGCGCTGCCACGCCGACGGCATCGCGCAAACGCTGTGCCGTCGCTTGCGCGAAGCTGGCATCGAGGTAGACGTCGTTGGGCGGCCAGGCTCCGGCGCCCATGACAACGCGACTCGGAGTGGTGGCGCCGCCGCGACGCTGGAGGTGGAAGCTGCCCTGAGCGCTGCCGCTCACCGCCGCGAAGACGGTGGCCGAGGTTGTGCACCTGGCCGTGGCGGCCGTGGGCAGGCGCGGGGTCGCAGAGGTGTGAGCCGTCTGCAGTGAAAATGAATATGGCCAGCGCTTACTGTAGAGTGGGGCACGCTCCTTTCGTGAATTAGGAACTGATGCCACATGTTCAAAGCCGACCCTCAAATATAGCTTTCCAACATTCGCCTTACGCCACGTTACGCGCGGCGCACTTCTTTTGACTAGGGCGGGCGGGGGACCTTCCCACCGACTCAGGTACGGGTAATTACCTCATAGGCTTTGAACACTGTGCAATAGGTCAACAGAGCGGAGCGCTTGAACCGAGCCCGCACAATTCAACACAGCTTCCACACCTCCTCGTCCGAGTCATCGAGATTATGCGTGTGGAGTTCGCCATCGTCGTACGCAATCTGATGGCCCCGTCGAGAGCTGAAGCTCTTGACCAACCCGTCATAGCACACACCGTCACCGTCGCCGAGCCACCACACGCGCACGCGCCGCCCGACGAGGGCAGTGCCTCGCAGGACCGGCGCGTCTTCCTCAGCCCCCTCTTCCCCCTCCTCTGCTTCCAATCCCGCCACCTCCACTGCCATCTGTGGGTCCGCCTCCGTCCCGTCGCCCATTGGTTTGACCAGCTCCTTCCCCCCCTTCCCCTCCCCCTCCTCCTCCTTCTCCTGGTTCTCTGCCTCGTCCTCTGCATCTTCCTCGCTCGCACCCAAAAGGAACGAACTGCCTCCCACCGGTCTTCGCTGATCGGCAACCGCTTTCCCACCACTGCTGTCCACCTCTGTTGCGAGCGGCGGCACTGCCACCGCTCCCGGTACCAGCAGCACTGCAGTCGCCTTCGCCGCCGTCACCATTGCGGTGGGTGCTGCTGCAGCCTCACGGTTCTGCCATCGCTGCAGCAGAAGCTGCTGCTGCTGCTGCTGCTGCTGCTGCTGCTGCTGCTGCTGCTGCTGCTGCT
>ENA-UOXP01000237-UOXP01000237.1-mixed-culture-metagenome-genome-assembly--contig:-NODE-237-length-41561-cov-32.551053_pt1 | contig 41561 bp, 25 predicted proteins | sample MGYA00238161_ERZ761639 | MGnify/ENA primary metagenome ERZ761639 (study PRJEB28913, sample SAMN08776760) | mixed culture metagenome | isolation source: Freshwater growth medium | place: USA...
AAACGTGTTGTAGCGGTCATATAAGTCATTCAAGCACACGTTCAATCACGCGCTATTGGAATCGAAGATAAGTGGCACCATGTCTTTCGCGCAGTGGTGGGTGCTAGACCTGACCTCAGAAACGCTCTCGTCCGTGCTCGCTCCACCGCACGCCTGGCCCTCGCTGGGACTCGCTGGCACGGTCAGGCTCACCCTCGTGTTGCGTACGGTTTTTCGTGAAATCGTGTAACTGTAAGCGGAAAGATCCATCAAACGATCAAGAGCGGGAGAGGTGTGGCTGCTTCTAGCGACATACAGCGCGGCCGCCCGCCGCGTTGCCCCGTCGCCGTCCCGGTGGGACGGGTCCACTCAGCCAATTTATACGATATCCCAGTTCGAGACTGAGTGACAGACCTCAGACCATGCCACAAAACGGCTCTGACCGCTCAGAGAACTCTTGTATAGATGACTCTCTCGCGTCTCTCATACTCTCGACCTCTCTCGCCGCCGCTCCCCCGCGGGTCCGTCGTTTGAATGCGCCAATAATCGCACTCCACACACATGTGCCGGTCTCCGTTCTCGATGTGCCTCGTCAGAAAGTAGTCAGGCCTCTGGCCGCCCGCCAGATCCGACAGTTGCCACACACAGCCTCCGTCACTCGCCTACGGCGCGCCCACGAGCTCGTGGCGGGCGAGAGCATGGCGCAGCTCCTCCGCCTCGGGCAGCACATGCAGCGAAGGACGCCCCTCGTCGAGCGCGCGCAGCTCGGCGACCAGAGTCGCGCCGCCCCCGGGGAGCGACGGCGCCGGCGGATGCAGCAGAGCCCTGCCGCCGCTGGCCGCCGCTGCGGCCGAGCTCGCGCCCTGGACGCCAAGGATGAGGAGCTGGCGCGCTGCCTGCCGCCACATGCACGCGTGCTCAACGGCGCTTGTGAGCGCCTGGACGTCGGCCGCGGGCAGCGGAAGCCAGCTGGCCTGTGCCGCGAGCGAGGCGGCGTCCTCCATATTGTCCCACGCACCGTTGGCACCCGTCAGGTCGATCTCCGGATCGGTCGACTGCACGGGCACGCCGAGCGAGGCAGCCATGTTGCCCCAGTCCTCAAGGCGCGAAAGCGGGAGCAGCAGCAGCGATTCCGCCTCCGGCTCCACCTCGAGCACAGCACTCTCGCGAACGAGTTCTCGCGCCGTCGCCGCCCACTCAAAGGAGGGGGACGTCGCGATGGGCGAGCCATCAAGCAGCGCGTTCGCGCGCGCCTGCCACTCGGTCGCGCGCGCGACGATGGCGCGGATGAGCTCAGCCTCTGGCGTCTCGACGCCGATCTCGTCGGCCTCGGCGAGCAGCGTGGCCACATACTTGAGCTTTGGCCGGCGCGTGAGCCGCGGCAGCGGCAGCGGCGGCCCGAAGGCGTACGGCACACCCGCCGCCTGCGCGCAGTGCGGGCACAGGTAGTCATCGAGCGAGTCGGCCGCCAGCTTGCCCACGCCCACGCACGGGCCGTGGTACCATGATTCGCACTTGTCGCAGCCGATCATGAACTGCGAGGTGGCGGCGGGGTCCTCACCCGTGCAGAAGCCGCACGCGAGCGTGGCGCACCAGCCGCCGTCAGGGCCCGTGAGCTCGTAACGGCCATCGCCCTCCAGGCATGCCATCAGCTTGAGAGAGCACCCGTCCTTGACGAACGCGGCGGTCGCGCGCGCCATCCACCAGCGGGCGAGCTGCGCGCGCTGCTCGAGCGCGGCAAGCTGGCCGGGCGGTACCGGTGCGAGCGTCGCACTCTCGAGAAGCCGCTCGAGCTCGGCGTACGTGATGTGGCGCGCGGCCGCGGCGGCGGCGGCGCGTTCGGCCCACTGGGCGGTGTCGTCGATGCGCTGTGCGACCTTGGTCTGCTCGGGCAGGGTGACGCGCAGCTGCTCGCCCGCCGCGTGCAGCTGGCGCATCTCCTCGACCGCGATGCAACCACGGAGCGCCGTGTTGGCGCGTCGCGCCCACGAGAGCGCGGCCGCAAGGATGGTTTGGGCCTGCTGCACCTCGGGCAGCTCGGCCAGGCCGAGGCGCTTGGCCTCCCCGGCCAGTGCTTCCATCGTCGCGAGGGGCGGCGGCGGCCCTTCGAGGAGTGAGCGTAGCTGCTCACGACGGGACATGAGCCAGCGCTTGCATGCGAGCTTCTGCTCGACGCGGGAGCGCTCCCCCAGCCGCAGCGGCAGCTCCGAGAGCTCCTTGAGCAGAGAGTCAAGCACCGCCTCGTCCACCTCGACCCCCTCGCGCAACGCCTCGCGAGCGGCCACGCGCCACCGGTAGGCGCGCGCGAGTAGCTCACGAAGCGTTGCAAGCTCGGCGCAGCCCGCGCCGATGCCAAGCGCGGCCGCCTCTGCGAGCAGCCGCTGCACGCCCGCGAGCGAATTCGGGGCCACGCCGCCGCCCACGTCGCCCTTGCGCTCCTTGTCTCGCTCGCGCCCGCTGCGCCGGATCTCGCCACCGCCCTCGCCGCCCTCACCCCAATCGCCGACCCCTTTGCCCTTGCCTTCAGCTGTTTCACCCTTGCCCTTCTTTGCGTCCTCCGCACCACTCGCGTCTCGGGCCCGCTTGCTGCCTGCCTTGGCCTCCTTGCCCGCCTCCAGACCTGCCACCGGCGCCGCCGGCGCCGCCGGTGCCGGCGCCGGCGCCGGCGCCCGAGGGACTGTGGGAACGGCCTCGGGCCCCTCCACCTTGATCGGAGCGCCGTCCTGAGCGTCACCCTCCGCCTTGACGGGTGCCTCGGGGGGCTGTGGAAGGTCGGCCTCTGCCCCCGCGCCGCTCGTCGCGCCGGCAGCATCGCTCATCTCCGCGTCGCCATCATCCCCAGCGCCGCCAGCACCACCGTCAGTCCCGCCGCCGCCGACAGCGCCGTTCTCGATGAGATCTCTCACCTGCTCCTGCATGTCGGCCTTGCTCGTCTTGCACGTGATCCCTTCGCGTTTGAGGACGGCGCGGATGTGGTCGCGGCTCATGTGAGGCACATCACTCAGCTGCAGCGCCTCCACCTGCACAAGCCGCTGACGAGCCGCCACCGAGAGCGGCGAGGCTGGCGAGCCCCATGGCGAGTCCGCCCAGTCGGAGCCTCCAGCCTGGCTCGCCGCCTCCGCCTCCAGCGCGCTACCACCACGGCGCGCACTCGCGGGCTGTGGGCTCGTAACGTCCGCCTTCGGTGTAACGTCCGCCTCCGGTGTGACGTCCACCTCTGGTGTAACGTCCGCCCCCGGTCGCGAGTCTGGCGCGCTGCCCGCACCGCCGACCTCAACCTCCAGGAGCAGCGCCGGCGCACTCGGCGCACCCGCCTCGGCCACGTCAGCGCCCGCCACGTCACCCGCCTTGGCCACGTCAGCGCCCGCCACGTCACCCTCCTCGGCCACGTCAGCGCCCGCCACGTCGACGGCTTCGGACTTCGCGGCGACGGGCTGGGTGGGCTCCGTACCGGTAGCCTCCAGGGGGGCGAGGAGGCCAGGGAGGAGGCCGGGGGGTGGATCGAGGGCTTCGACGCGCTGCTCCTCCTCGCCCAACGGAGACTCGACGTCGTGCTCGCCTTTGAGGATGCTCACGACACGCGCGTGCCAGGAGGAGAGACGCACCGCGAACTTGCGCACCGCGCCGAGGGCCTCGGGCTCCACCTCACACGCCTCGCCCTCGAGGAGAAAGGCTTCGGCCTCGGCGGGCTGCAGCGACGGGGGCGCCTCGCGCTCTGAGCTTCGCCCGCCTGCCGCCTTAGCCGCTCCTCCCTCGTCCTCGTCTTCCTCCTCCTCGTCCTCCGAGGCTCCCTCAAGCGCGGCGAGCAGCGCGTTCGCGCGCGCCTGCCACTCGGTCGCGCGCGCGACGATGGCGCGGATGAGCTCAGCCTCTGGCGTCTCGACGCCGATCTCGTCGGCCTCGGCGAGCAGCGTGGCCACATACTTGAGCTTTGGCCGGCGCGTGAGCCGCGGCAGCGGCAGCGGCGGCCCGAAGGCGTACGGCACACCCGCCGCCTGCGTGCAGAGCGGGCACAGGTAGTCATCGAGCGAGTCGGCCGCCTGCTTGCCCACGCCCACGCACGGGCCGTGGTACCAGCGCTCGCACTTGTCGCAGCCGATCATAAAGCGGCTGAGCGTGGCGGTATTGTCATTCCCCGTGCAGAAGAGGCACGCGAGCCCCGACGAGGCGGTGGACGAGGCGCTGCCCGCTGGGGCGGTGAGGTCGTAGATCGCCTCGCGCTGTTCTGGAGGGCCGGCGGCGCGCTCAAGCAGCTCGCGCAGCGCGATCTCGGTGCCGCGCTTGAGGAAGGCATTCGAGGCCCGCTTGAGCCACCACTCGATGGCCTTGGCCCGGGAGGCGATCGGCTCCTCCTCGGGCACGGCCACCTCGAGAGAGAGCGACTCGGCAAGCAGGGCGCGCACCTGTGGGGAAGGGGAGAGGTGCGCCGTGGTGAGCACGTGCATGCTGGGCGCTCGGCGAGGAGGGCGCCACCTCATCGAGCTGCGCAGCACTCAATCGCACCTCAATCGCACCTCAATCGCACTCAATCGCAATCAATCGCACCTCAATCGCACCTCAATCGCACTCAATCGCAATCAATCGCACCTCAATCGCACCTCAGTCGCACTCAATCGCACTCAGTCGCACCTCGTCGAGCTGCGCTGCGCCCATGCTGAGCGCCGCCTTGGCACGCGCCGCCCACGCCGAGGCGCGCTGGATGCGCTCGTCTACCTCGGCGAGCTGCTCCACGCCAACGCTCAGCTCGGCCGCCTCGGCGCGCAGCGCCTCGAGCGCGACGAGCGTCGAGCGGCGGCGTAGCGCGAGGTTGGCGCGCTGCGCCCACTTGGCGGCGGCATTGAAGCGGGAGCGTAGCTCGCTCGCCTCGGCCAAGTGCTCGAGCTGCAGCTCGTGCGCGTCGGTGAGTGCCGAGCTCACGACCTCGAGATCGGGATGCCTGGCGGGCGCGAGCGTACCGGCGCACCGGCTGAGCCAGCCGCGCCGGCGCAGCTCACGCTCGAGCTCAGCGGCTTGGGGAAGCAGCAGCTGTCCCGCCTCGGGCTGCTCGAGCAGCGCTTGGATCGCCGCCTCGCCCGCCGCTGCGCTCGGGTTCCACAGACGCTCCGGTGGCGGCCGAGCGCCCTCAAGGAGCCGATCCGCGGCCACCTGCCAGCGGCGCGCTGCATCGAGCACCGCCTCGAGCGCGGGGCGCGTGGGCAGCGAGGCCGGCAGCGTGTCGGCACGCTCGAGGAGCGAGAGGAGCGCATCGGGCGTGTGCGTGGCGCGCGAGCTCACGTGGAGTCGCGCGCTCACCTCCCACTCCTGCCCGCGCGCGACTACCGAACGTAGCGTACGCGCGGTCGGGTGGTCGAGCTGCAGCGCCTCCGCCCCACACAGGAGCGCCTCGAGCGCCGGCAGCGCCGCCGCCGGCTGCCCGACTGGGCGCTCGAGCGCCTCGGCCGCCTCGCGCAGCCACAGGGTGCGCCGCGCCAGTCGACCGTGGAGCACCGCCCGGAGGGCCACGAGCCTTGCACGCGCGTGCCTCTCGTGCAGACGCGCCCCCGAGCTGCCCGTATCACCTAGGGCGCCCGAGACAGCGCCGGGCTCGAGGGCGTGCTCGAGACAGCGCACGGTGGCCACTACGGCCAAGGTGTCCCTCGCCTCGCTGGGGCGGCACGGGCAGGTGACGAGGGCGAGGGCGCATGGCTGCGCGCACACGCAGCACGCGGGCGCCTCGCCCAGGGCGCTGCTCGTCACCGCCGCCGCCATCGCCGCGGCCCGGACCACCGCAGCCTCGCCCGCTGCCACCACCTCCGCAGCAGATGTGGCCTCGTCGCCGGCCGCGGGTGCCGGCGGCGACGCCGCGTCGACGCCGGCCACGTCGGCCACGTCCGTTGCGTCGGCTGCGTCGGCGAGGCCGAGCTCACGAAGGGCCGCAAGCTTGGCGGCATAGCGAGCGATCAGACGCTCCACTTGAGGCAGTAGCGCTTCGGCGACGCTCACCGACGAGTCGCGCTCAACGGCACGCAGTACGAGAGTCTCAAAGCCGATGAGCGGCGCTGTGCGCGCCGCCGCGTGCAGCGCGGCCGCGGCGGCCCCATATGGCAGCCAGTCCACGCTGCCAAATGGAACGGTCTCGTAGCACGCGAAGCCGTGGGCGATGGTCGCGTGATAGGCGCGCGGCAGGGCGAGCACGAACTCGCCGGGCTGCTGCACCGCGTGTGCCACGTGGAGCTGTGCACCCAGGAGGATCGAGGGCGGCAACAGCGCGGGGAGCACCGCGGAGGTCTCGGTGAGTCGCAGCTCGCCTCCTGGCACCTCGCGCGCGCAGAGGCGCTCGAGGGCCCGTGCGTCCTCGGCCGCCACGCCCAGCCACGAGATGGGCGCGCCCTGGTGCAGATAGGTGAGCTCCGCCCAAAAATGACGCGACGTGCGCCACCCGTCGCTCGCGAAGAGCATGGCGAACCGCAGCAGAGGCTCAGCGAGCGCCTTGGCGGGAGGGGCGTCCTTGCCGAGGAGGTGGGAGGTGAGGCAGCTCGGCAGCCCAGGCAGGTTGCGCAGGTTCCAGGGCGAGGAAGCGTGCGCACCCTCGAGCTCGGCGCCAGGGTCGCTCGCGCACACGAAGCCCGAGGCCGCCGACATGCCCGCCGGACGCTGGACGCCGGCGCCGGCGACGCTCCTCTCCTCGACGAGGTACGCGACCGCCGCGTGGGTAGTGTCGTGATCACGCGCTCGTTCGGAGTGCTCGATTGCGCCTGATGACCGTTGATGGCCTCCCTCATCACGCGCGCGCTCGGGGCGCTCGGGGCGCTCGGTCGTCACGGCCGCCGCGCCGCCGCCGCCGCGGTCGGAGCGACAGACGAGCGACCAAAACTCTGCCTCGACACGGGAGGGCGCGACCGTTATCTCGGCGGCATGGAGCGCCGCCCCCGCTCGAGGCCTCGCCGCACCTCGCGAGGTGACAGCGGCGCCGCCCTTGCCGCCGATAGTCGCGCCCTTTTCGCCCGCGAAGAAGGTCGCCTTGTACGCGACGGCGGCCGCACGGAAGCCATCCAGGGTGCAGAGCGACGAGATGGCACCCTCCTCCTTGGCTGCCTCCTCCGCGCCGTCGCGCTTGCCCGCCTCGCGTTTGCCCGCCTCATCCTCGCCCTCGTCCTCGTCCCCTCCGCCGCCCTCCGCGCCGCCGCCGCTTGCGACGGCGCCGCCCGGCCGGTGGGACAGCGCGCCTCCTCGCGTGCGTCGCGCCGCTGCCCGCTCCGCCATGGCCTCCTCCGCCTCCTCCGCTTCCTCCGCCTTCTCCGCCTCCTCCGCCTCCTCTGCCTCCTTCGCCTCCTTTGCCGCCTCCTTGGCCGCCTCCGCCTCCGCCGCCTCCTTCTGCTCCGCTTCCGTTGGCGGCGGCGGCGCCTCCGCCACTGCCTCCTCCTCCTCGCCCTCGCCGTCCTGGACCATAGGATCGCCGCCCTCCTCCTCGCTGACTGGGGCGCCACCGGCGTTGACGCCACCGGCGTCACCACCAGTGCCGCCCCCACCGCGACCACCTCCATTGGACATGAGGTGGCTGTCCTTGCCCTCACCACCGGTGCCGCCCCCACCGCTGCTCCCTCCCTTGGACGTCAAGTGGCCCTTGCCCTCGCGGCCGCCCATGGACGCTGCACCGACCTTCGGTTTCGAAGCGACGGCGGCGGCAGCGGCGCACTCCGCGGCAGTCAGGTCGTCATCTTCGTCCTCGTCCTCGTCCTCGTCCTCCTCCGCACCCTCGGCCTCCTTGTCACCGTCATCGCCGCCGCCCTTGCGCGGCCGCTTCGCCTGCTTACCGCCCGTCCCGCCGCTGTAGCGACCGCGCTTCGCAGGGCGACCCGGCTTGCGCGCCTCTGAATGCGAGGGCACTCCCTCAACGCCGCGCAGCTCCTCGTACCGGTCGTCGAAGTCAGCCCATCGGATAGACCTCTCGAGCTCAAGCAGGCAGTCGCCGAGGTGCGTGGGGGTCGCCGCAGCCATCAGCCGGCTATGCCAAGCGGCACGAAGGCGGTTCGCCCACCCCTCGACGAGCACCTTATCGCCAAGCACCTCCTCGAGAGTGCACAGGGCCTGCGCCACTGTGCGCACGCGCGGCGGCCCCTCCGTCAGCAGCAGCAGCCACGCTGGGCGCAGCACTTCCCAATCCCACTGCCCCTCCGCGGCTCGCAGCGCTCCCCAAGGGATCCGTTCCTCGATATCCTGCAGCCGCAGCGCGAGCGAGCCGCACGAGGCAGGCATCATGCCAGACGCGCAGCCAGCACTCCCCAGGCTGCTCGCCCCCCCGTTGCCCGGGCCGCCGCCTCCACCATCCTCGCTCCAGGCGGAGTCCGCAGCAGTAGCCGCGCTCATGGCTTCGGCCTCAGTGGCGAGGACGGCCGCGACCTCGGGCAAGGGCAGGCTGCCGCCTGGGCCTCCACCCACGCTGCTGCCGATTGGCGACGCCGCGCCTCCCGTGCCGTCCGCGCCAGCGCGCTGCGCGAGCTCGAACTGCAACAGCAGCTTCTGGTAGTTTTGGCGCAGCGCGTATGCTGCGTGCGACGCCTCCTTCACCTTCAGCACTTGGCCTACATCTGCCCACCTCTTATCCTGAGTCACCGCATGATAGCCGCCCATGCTTTTGACCGCCTCGTACAGCTGATAGAGGTCGATCTCGCGGCCAGCAAGCACGGGCGCCTTGCGCAGCGGCGCTCCAATGCTGTCGAGGTACTCGCGCAGGCTCGTCATGAATCGTGCGTGGCAGACATCGTGCTCAAGCATCTCGCTCAATCGTTGCGTCGTCGGCCGGAGCCGCAGCGCGCTTGCGTTGATGGCAAACGGCACGTTCCAGTCTGGTGGCGGCGCGATGCGCGCTATGCCGTACCTGTGTGAGGCAAGGCGAGCGAGGGGTGAGCGGCATAGTGCCCATCTGACACATGGTGATGAAAAGGGTGCGAAGGCCGCTCACTGTTCAACAATTGGCTGCACGCGCTTCATGTACGTGATCGGATCGGCCCACTCCTCGCTCGAGGGCCGCAGGAGCGGCGCCTCGGCGATTGTGGCGGTAGCCATGAGCACCGCAGTCACTTCGCACACTAGAGGAGTCTCGGTGCCGCGGTCACGAACTCGTTCACAGCTCTCTCGAAAGGTGCATCTCTGGCTATACTTCTCTGCTTCACTGTCTTAATGCTCTGGCTAAGAATCCATACACAGACCGCGCGTCCTGGAGAGTCACAGAGTCACCGACCCTCAGTCCCTGACACATCGGTTGCTTTACAGCGTGGGCAGGAGACTTATCGCTCCTCTCACTTCTGGGCAGCGCCCTTGCCCTGCTCCTTGTTCTCCTTGCCCTCGTCCTTCTTCGCCGCGCCCTCCTTGTCCTTGTTAGCGGCCACCTCGTCGCTCGCGCGCTCCTTCTCCTTGTTGACAATGCGGTTGTCAATCAGGTTGTGCAGTGCGACGACGGCGCGGATGACGGAGGCGAGGTAGATGGCGAGCATCATGTCGTTCGTCTTGACCGCAAAAGCTTGCACGAGCTCCTCAACGTTGAGGTTGGGCAGCAAGTTGAAAATGTCCTGCAGCGCGTAGATGATCTTGTGATTCACGGGCAGCCGGCCCGAGAGCACATTCTGCAGGTAGCCGTCGACCTCTGAGAGGCGTGCGGCGAGTCCCTTGAGCGCGCCGAGCTTTTGGGCCACCTGGTTGGCGAGCGTCGAGATGGTCGTGTCGCGCACGTCACGCAGCAGGTGTTCGACACCCACCTCCTCCGACTCTAGGGCACCGATGGACGAGGGCACGTGCTTGAAGGTCCAACTCTGCTGCTGCCCCTCGCGGATCTCCTCGACTGCGTGGTACGCCTCCGTCGGGATGCCCAAGTCCTTAGGCTTCACGTCGATGATCACCATGACAGGGTTGGACGTATACCGGCGCACCAGTTGGTCGATCTGCAGGTCGCCCGGCTTGATCTTGGGTCCAGTTGAGTACCTAGCCGAGGTGGTGCGCACGAGCGGGTGATGAACGCGGGTCCTGGCGTTGGCGCGTGCGGGGCAGCGCGGGCGTGCGGGTGCGCGGGCGTGCGGGTGCGCGGGCGTGTTGGAGTGCGTGCGCGGCCCCGGGCCCAGGCGAACGGGCTCTTGCACACCAGCCGACCAGTTTCTCGCTCGCGTTGACCTTCTTGAACATGCTAAACATTTGCTCGTGGTACGAATGGTCGAGGTACCAGATGTTGAGGTCCTTGTCGTCCTCCTCAAAGGGCACGGCGTAACAGTTCGTAATGTCGACGACGCCCTTCGACACGGTGCCGAGCAGCATGCCGACAACACGTTTTTTTGTGTCCTTGGCGACGCGGTTGTAGTGATCGACAACTGAGAGGAGCACGATCGGGTGCACGACGCACGAGAGCAGCCCCGTCTGCGCCGTGGTCGAAGCCGCCGAGGCCTCATTTGAGGGATCGCTTGCGGACAGAGACATGGGCAGCGGCCTTCGGCGCGGCGCTGGGATCGCAAGACGCGTCTTGATGAGGAAGGTCATCAGGAGGGCGCCCTAGCGAATCGCCGAGCGCGCGGGCGCTGTCGCGACGCCTGGCCATGTCTCTGTCTGCGCTCACCGATCTGGTTGCGTGCATCCAAGCGACGGAGGCTTCACAGGCTGAGCTCAAAAGCCTGCTCAAGAACCTGCAGACGCACGAGGAGGTGCTCATCCAGCACATGCCACAACTCGACGAAGCGGCGCAGGTGCTCACGCCGCACCTGCACACGCTCGGCCTCGTCTTCATCCTCAATGTCAAGGGTTCAGCTGTGCCACTGAGTAATGTGGCGGCCGTGCAGATCTTCATCGCGCAGTGTCGCAGGCTCCTGCTCGGTTGCGACCCGGTGCAAGTTCAGATGGTGCCGTCACAGTTCGTCGCCGTGTGCACAAAGTTCAGCGCGGCGTGCTTAACGGCTCGTGCGCCGCTCTCGGCCGTGCGGCCATTGCACGCTGCCGCGCTCGCCCTGCAACCGACGACGAGCCACTTCACGCCACTGCATGCGGAGTGCCTCAAGGCGTGCCTTCTCGCAAAGACGTACTCCGCAGCGCTGCCGCTACTCGCGCAGGAGCTGCTGCAGGTGGACCGCGACGCTACGCTTGTGACGCCACGCGACCTGCTCCTCTTCCACTACTACGCTGGCATGATCTACACGGGGCTCAAGCGCTACAAGGCCGCCCTCGAGAGCTTCGCGCTGTGCGTCTCCGCGCCGACGCACGTGTTGAACGCGATCATGCTCGAGGCGTATAAAAAGTGCCTGCTTTGCTCGCTGATCGAGACAGGCGAGCTACCGCGGCTGCCCAAGTACGTATCGCCCGCGATCGCGCGGCCGATCAAGAGCCTCGCGGCGTACAGCGAGTTTGCGGACGCCTTCGCCACGGGCGACGGCGCGAAGCTGCGCGAGAGCTTGCAGAAGCACACGGCGGCTTTTGAGGCCGACCGGAACCTGGGGCTCGCCAGGCAGTGCATGCCCGCGCGGATGCGGCGCTCCATCAAACAACTCACCGAGACGTACCTCACCCTCTCTCTCACCCAAATCGCCTCGATCGCCGGGCTTGAAAGCGAGGCGGCGGCGGCGCGTCAGATCCGCGAGATGATTTTGGCCGATGAGATCCACGCGAGCATCGACGAGGCAAAAGGTATGGTGCACTTTCTCGAACGGCCAGAGCGGTACGTCTCGCACGCGTCGGCAGTGCTCATGGAAAGCGCGTTGCAAGGGGCCATCCGCCTTGCGGGCAAGCTGAACGAGCTGCATGCATCGCTCGCTTCCGACCAGAACTACCTTCTCCGCACCAACCAGGAACGCGCGCCCATGCTTGACGATGAGGGGCTGCTCTCCAAGTAAGAACGGACGATGCCGAGTGTTGAATTGTCGGAGTAGTAGGGAGCGGACGCGGGCCGCTGCAGCGCACAGCTGCCGCCTGCCGTGTGCCCCGCCCCACCGCCCGTGAGATGAACTCCGCGTTCGCCGCTTCGGCCTTCGCCCTCGCCACACGACTGAGGCCGTCGAGAGGGGCGAGCTCCTCGGGACGGTCCACATCCACTGCACGCGCACTGCTTCGAGGGCAACACTAGAGCAAGCGAAGTTTTTGATGTGTAGTAATGTTTCTCAAGTGTCAAGAGTTACCCACCGCGGCCGCGCCGGGTCGACGTACGACCCGGCTTCCCGGCTACGACCGCGTTCTCCGTTCAACTTCAAGCCGCTAGCCGGGGCGCGGGGCCGGGGGGAACGGCCTCAAGAAGGCCTCAAGCGAATGTCGAAAGCGAATGGTATGCCGGCTCGCCCCACCGATGCAGCCCGATCGGGTCAGGGCCCACGGGACGGTCTTAAGAAGGAGAAACGGACGCGGAAAGTCCCGTACCGCGCGCGTACGCGGACCGTCGGGCGTCGCCGACCGTACGCGTACCGTTCGGCGGTGCGGCGCGCGCGCTGTATGGTATCTACTTCTCGTGACTTGTCGGTCTCTAACTAGTCTCGTCTAGTGTCTCTACGTCTTCTTCACCACTTTCTCTCACCTCAGATGGCCTTTCTCTTTTCGCCTGGAGTCCTCCCTGCTCGCCTCCTTCGCCACTCCTTCCAGCTTTCTGTATTGCGGTCGTGATCCAACTGGCCTTTGCGGTCAAGCTCACGAAGCTTGAGCACGGAGCGTTCGAGGTCCAACTCGTCGACGCCTGCGGGCAGTGGCGCATCCCCACGCAGCGCAGCGCGCTCGGATCGCTCCTCGTGGAAGTGCTTCAAGATAGCCTCCCCGAGCACGAGCATCTCGTGCTGCCTCTGAGGGTCGAGAACCTCGCTGCGCTCCTGCGCCGCAGCGAAGTCTCGAAGCATCGCGTCGAAGCGGGGCCGCAGCCGCGCCATCTCGCGCATTCGCACCGCATCGAGCGCCGCAAAGTCGGCTTCGCGGCGCTCCTGCTTCTCGGCACGCGTCGCGTCAGGATGCGAGAAGCGACTCCAGTCGACGCTCTGCTTGGCGTCGTACACGTCCCTCAGGAGTAACCGCCGCCAATGGCCTGGACCCTGCTTGGGCGCCCGGAGCAGCAGTCCCCGGTTCGTGCGCTGTGACTGGCAGCGGGCCGTTTTGATTGGGCGAAAGAGCTCCAGAGTGATCTCAACGCAGTCGGCGCCGCTCTCTCGACTGGCGTGGACTTTCAGTTGCCGTTGGCCACAGTCGACCTTCGGAGCAGCCTCACGCTCGGCTCTACTGAGACTCACGGTGACGAAGACGTGCGTGTGATTCTGCGCCCACACGTATGCGGGTCTGCGACAACCCGCTCGGCGATCGTCGGTCTCGGGCATTGGCTCTCCTTCGTCAATCGAATTCAGCAGGGTCGCCTCCTGATGTTTTCGTGGCGGCGTCAAAGGAAGTGGTGACGGCTGCAGCAGTGACGGCTGTGGTGGCTGTGGTGTCAACGACTGTGGCGACGGCTGTGGCAAGTGCGGCGATGGCTGTGACGGAGGCAACTGGAGCGGTGGTGGCGGCTGCTCCTGCGTCGGCGGCTGAAGTGAAGGTGTAGGCTGTTGTGGAGGCAGAGGCGATGGCTGAGGCGGAGGCGGCAGCGACGGTGGCTGCGGGGATGTCTGCGGCGGCTTCAAAGGTTTTGTAGATGGTTGGGGCGAAGAAGACGGAGGAGATTTGCGATTGCCATAGGAGTCAAAGGTCACTACGGCCGCCGGATTTTGCATCAATTGGTCCAGCGACGTCTCTTTGCCTGCGGAGATGCCACTTCCGTCAAGGATAACTATAGTCTTGTCGGGCCCGGGCTCGTGCATTGGCTCGGGCTTCCTGAGGACGAACACATATGTAGCCTGACATAGGCCGAAAAACAGCACGAATCCGGCCGTGTTCAACTGTTCGGGCGTCAGCCGAGGGGTTGACGGCATCGGGACGATGAAATTTGAGAAACTTGTGGAGGACTGGTCGTGTGAAGGTCACCACGTGGTGAAGGTCAAAAAGTATTTCTCAAGAAAAACGAGCACGTGCCGACGTGTGCTCACGGGAAAGCATGACCACCAAGCTCCTGGTGGCTGGTGACGTCAAGGGCTCGCTCGATCAGCTTTTCCTGCGCGCCGCTGCGGTGCACAGCTCCAAGGGCCCGTTCGATTGCATGCTTTGTGTTGGCGACTTTTTTGGAGAGGCCTCGGCTGCGGAACTGCTCGAGCCTTTCAAGTCGGGTGAGCGCAAGGTGCCCCTGCCTACGTACCTGCTCGGCCCGCCACCCGCCGACGCGCCGACTGCCGATCCAGACGGCAAGCTCGAGCTCTGCCCAGATCTGTACTGCCTCGCTGGCACGGGTATCATCACGTTGCATGGCCTGCGCGTTGGCTTCACCGATGGCCGAGCAGGCGGCACGCAGCTCACTGATGCCGTGGCCGAACTGCGCCGGCGTACAAGTCATGCCACGTACCTGGGCTGCGACGTGCTACTCACCTGCGACTGGCCGCGTGGCTTCTTCCGCAAGTTGCCGGCTGACGGCGTGCCCGCCGACGTGCTCCCAGAGCGCGAGCTACCCGAGGTCGGCTCCGAACAAGTGGCCGAAATGGCCTGCTGTGTGCAGCCGCGCTACCACTTTTGCGGCACGGAGGACACATTCTTCGCACGTGCGCCCTACCGTCAGGGAAGCGGCTCGGTGTGCCGGCTTGTTTGCCTCGCAGCCGTCAACGCCGATCCCAAGAAGAAGAAGTGGCTGCATGCGCTTGCTCTGGCGCCGATGGCGACAATGGCAGCCGAGCAACTGGCCAGCGCCCCCGAAGGTACGACTGATTCGCCATACCCGTACGCTTTGCGCGCATCCACAGGCGAGGATGCCGCGCAGTGCGCGCACCCGGTCCCGCCCAACGCGGCCGCCGTGGCCGGCGGCGGTGGTGGAGTCGGTGGAGGTGGTGGGGGCGCTGGCGACGGTGCGCTGGCGGCAGATGCGGGCGGTGGCACAAAGCGCAAGCGCCCCGAGTTCGCCAAGGAGCAGCGGTCGTGGGTGGCCGACACGTGCTGGTTCTGCATGGCCTCGGCCCAGTTCGAGACCCACCTAGTCGTGTCGGTTGGCGAGGAGGTTTACGCGTCCGTGGCCAAGGGGCCATTGCTACCCATGCACGCACTGCTCCTCCCCATCGCGCACAAGCCCTGCTCGCTGCTGCTGAGCGACAGCGAGGCGGCCGAGCTGCAGCGGTACGTGGCGGCGCTGCGCAAGTGCTTCCTGGCCCGCGGCTTTGCGCTCCTTCTCTTCGAGCGCTACATGGCCAGCGGCACCTTTGAGCACATGCACGTCCAAGCAGTGCCGCTCCCCGCGCAGCTGGCAGGCGGTGTACGCGCCGCTTTCGAGGCGCACGGCCGGCGGCTCGGTTTGCACTTTGAGATGCTCGCACCCAGTGAGACGCTTGTCTCGCGCATGCCAGGTGGGCCCGAGCCCTTCTTCGCAGCCACGCTGCCATCGGGCGAGACGCTCCTGCACCTTCACCGCACCAATCCGCGACGGCACCCGCTCCAGTTTGGTCGTGAGGTCGTCGCCGCACTGCTCGGCAACCCAGATCGCGCCGACTGGAAGAAGTGCATGCCCCAGCCTGCACCTGGCGAGCGGGCGAGCACCGTCGAGCTCGAGGCGCGAGGTGCGTCGGAATTCAAGCGATGCTTCGCGCCCTTCGAGCCCGAGGTCGAGGAGTGACGCGGGGCACTACACTTGCGGCGCATCCCGCGAAGGCAGTAAAGAAGTAATCAAGCACGTACAAAAGGCTTTACGATTACGATGAATATCCAACGTCGGGCTTAAAATCGGGCACAAACGCCGGCCCCGGGCTCATCGCCGGAAACACCGCGGAGCAGGGAGCAGATCCGAGCTTATCTTTGGGCCGAGCTTATCTTTGGGTTCGCGTGTGTTCTAGGTCGAAACGGATCGCCAGCACACCTAAATCGATCGAAACAGCGCTTTTTACCGCTTTAGCGCTTTTGCCTTTTCAAACAGAAACACGCACACGATCGCGGGGTAACGATATCGACGCCGGTCGCCGTGGCTACCGTGGTGGCACGCACACACAAGCTTCTTGATTCTTAGAGAGCAAAGATCCCGAGCGAAACTTCCCCAGAAAACTTATGAACTTACCGCCTCGGGCGCTTACCAGCAAAAATTCTCACTGTGCCGGCCAACGCCGACCCCTTTCTCAGGGGCGCTGCGACGGCGGTGTCCGACTCTGGAAATATCGTCTTCTTTGAGCGTCGCTGGCCGATGGCCCACAGGGCCGTGCAGGCTCGGTGCTGGCGCGCCGTCAGAGACGGCGACGTGGAGTACCTTCGCTTGAGTGCCCCAGAAGACTGGGTCGTGGCCAATGCAGACAGCGCAGTCGAGCTTGCAAGGGCACAAGGCCATCTCGGGTTGGCCGAGTACGTGCGCGGCTCGAAGGCGCGCTCTTTGATGGCAGACACGAGTGCCGCGCAGTTCGATGAGCAGCTGCGTGAGTCTGTCTTGCAAGCGCGCCAGTCCGCTAAAGCATCAGCCAGTGAGATGGTGGGCGCTGGGCTGCAGGGTTCGCTCGTCGGCGACACGGACGGTGGTCGGACCACTATCGATCCACTGCGGCGCATGCTTCGCACCGAGTCAGAGGGTGAGCTAAGCACCTGGCGGAGCAATCTCTCTGGAGCGAGCTCGCTCCGCAGCCACCGGTCGTCGCTCAGGTCACACCGGTCGTCGCTCATGTCACACCGGTCGCACCGGAGCAGCTCGCGCAGGCGAGGTGGTAAGCGAGGAGCCAAGGACGAGGACGCGCGAAGCGAGAGCGACGGCAGCGAGCTGGGAAGGGAGCCATTCACCGAGGATGAGATGCTCTCCGAGCTCGACGAGATGCTAGACGCCTTCGGGTCGGACGTAGCCGGGGACGATGGGGCCGCGGCGCTGGCGCCGCCGCGCCCGCCATCGCCCAGGCAGCTCAAGCTGAGCGACTTGTCGGTTCGCGAGCTCATTGTGCTGATCGCGGCGCTCGGCGGCGCGGTGGATGTGGCGAGATTGGCGGTAGAGAAGGCGGAACTGCTCGAGCTTGCCAGCGCGGCGCTCGGCGCGGCGCCTCTGCCGCTCATCGACGAGGTGCTGACCACCCTCGGGCTCAACGGGCTCCAGCCGATGGTCGCACCTCCGCGGCGCACCATTGAGCTCCATCAGATGGACGCGACGCAGCTGCGCGCGCTCATCGCCAAGCTGAGTCACGCTCTGCAGAGGCCGCTCGACGAGCTGCCGGACGCCTCGCTCGCAGCTCTCGTGCAGCTGGCACGCCAACGGCTGCGCGAGGCCCCCCTCGCGCTCCTTGATGAGGTGTGCATCCAGCTGCAGCTCCCGACGACGCAGGGCGATGATGCCCACATGCTGAGCACGCGCGGGTCGGACGTGTCTGATTGGCCGGACGATCTCGACGATCTCGACGCGAATCTCGACGATCTCGGCGCGAGCCTGCAATCGATGAGCGCTCAGCACGCTGCCGCAGGCGCCGGCGCACCGGAGCCCTCGTCGGCGAGCGATGAGTCGCGCCGGCGGCTCGCTCGGCACGTGGCCCGGCTCGAGCGCTTGCGTGCGCGGGCAAGCGGTGTAGCGGCTGCACCTCCGCCGAAGTGGGTGCGCAGAGGCGAGGACGGTGGCGCGCACGAGAGGACGACGATAGAGGGCGCTGCTAGCTTTGATGGAATCGGCGGATCCGAGGGCGTACATCGTATGCATGCAGCCGCAAAGCTGCCAACGATGAGCCGAAGCGATAGCGCCGCTCCCGCCCGCCCGGCGAGGTGCGCCGCCACAACGACGGCAGTGGTGCACGACGCCCGAGGGGCGCGTACGGCGAGTGGGGTGGGGCAGAGAACAGCAGCGCACGCTAGCAACCAGCGGCGCAACGGATGGGGCAGTGGCGCGAGCGGCGCGGGTGCGGTCGACCTCTTTGCCGGCCTCGAGCGCAACGTCGACGGCATGCCAGTGAGTCTCGAGACGGTCGCCGCCGCTCAGCCGAACAATGGCCCCACATTCGAATTGAGCGGCTTGAGCGCTGAGCAGCTCCAAGGGTTACTGACGAAGCTCCGTGGCTCTCATGGGGCCGCGGCTCTGCTGGTGGCGCCGGTGGCATCTGTGGCCGCGGGCCGCCGCGCTGAGGGCCGCAGCGCTGAGGAGCGCCTCGCCCAGCTCGTGCGCGAGGCATTGGCCGAGGCGCCCCTCGCGCTCCTCGACGAGGTGTGTGCCCAAATCGACGCAGCCGCAGCCGCGGCGGCCACGGCGGCCACGGCCGCATCCAAAGGGCCTCCTCAGCGCCGATCTCATCCGGACCGCCCCTCGCACAGCCAGCCCCGAGCCCACGCCAACGTGTCAGCTACAGGTGCTGTCCCCGGCGCGGGCGCTGCTGATAATCTGCCGCCGCGTGGCCGTAGCGCCCTGCCGAGCACGAGCTCCGCCGAAGCAGCCGAAGGTCCCGTCGGCGAGGGCCTTGCGCGGCGACGTCTGCGCCACGAGCCCCACAGTGGCGGCGGCAACGAGGCCGCCCGAGCGGCGGCGGCGGAGGCGGCGGCGGCGGAGAGGCGCACTGCGCGGCTCGAGCGTAGCGTGAGTCGGCGGCTCGAAGAGACGCTCGATCCAGATCAGGAGGCCGTCGAGGCGCGCCGTGCGGCCCGCCGTCTCGAGCGCTCCATCGCACACCGGCTTGCCAAGCTGCCCGGGGCACGAGTCGAAGTGCTGGGCGCAGGCGCAGAGGATGGCAAAGGGGCTGGAGCGCCCTACGAGGCGGATGCAGGGCGCACCTACACTGACGGACCGCGGCACGAGCGGCGCGCACGCAGCCGCAGGTCGCGCAGCAGCGAGGCTCATGTCAGCAGCGAGGCTCATGTCAGCACCGAGGCTCATGTCAGCACCGAGGCTCATGGCAGCAGCCAGGCTCATGGCAGCAGCCGGGCTCATGGCAGGCACGCCTCCCACAGCTCTGGCAGCCATGGTGTCAGAGATCACCGCGGACATCACCGCGGCCACTCTCGAGTTAGCAGCAGCCGCAGCGACAACATGCAACACCGAACACCCTGAGCAGCTTCGCGCAGCAGGAATCCGTGCGCACGCAGCCGCAGAGAGAGAGCCAACTTCGGCCGCTATGCAGATGCCTGCCCCTGGCCCTTCGTTGCGGGTGCCGGTCGTGGTTGCTTGAACACGCGCCGGGACCGCGCACCCCGGCCGGGTCGGAGCTGCGCCGGCGGCGGGCGGGCGGGTCCCCGGTCGTTATCTCGTTGCGCGGCGCGGGTTACCCGTATATCGTGGACTAAGTTCGGATCACGTCCGCATGGGCCGAGCCCACGCACGAAGCTACCTGGAACTACCTCGACCCAAACCAACATACCGCGACAGCAGTAACTTCCGACTACGAAAACGGAGATCGGCCCCCGTCACAGGCGAACCCAAACCGGCCACACACGGCACAGCACGCTCAGCAGTCAACCATACCCCTCTTTGGTCCCACGCATACGTAAACGCCGGCCCTCTTCGCTGGCGGCGGGGTCCGCGCATAGTCTATTGGGTGTAAGGCAATCCATTTCCATATCTGCCAGCCGCTCCCGTACGTACTCCTGTTAAGGGTGCTTCCTTGTGTGGCTGCTCCGTGGTCGTCGGCCTAGCCAAGTGCGGCTTGCCTCTGCGTTCCTTGCGCACGGCGCCGTGTGGCACACGGCCTGGGCGTGCGGATGCATGAACGACGCGTAGTTGGCTGAGCCCTGCCAGTACCTCAGTGGCCTCTATTCCGCTGAACACGTTGCGGAAGATCCGATCCACGATATCAGCAACGGCTCCCCGATCCCCGTCGCGGGGGCGCTGCTCGCGATGGCGCTCGATCCGCTGAACTGCAGATGGCGAGGGTATAACGCCATCGTCGTCGTCACTGTCCTCGTCTTTGCTATTTGCAACTGCCACTGTTGGCAGCGGCCGCTGCGTCCCATGTTGGCTGCCGCTGCCGCTACGACTCTCGATGGGAAAAGCCTCAGCAAGCCCGCAATCACCCATCGCTTCGGCAAGCTCACAATCCATGCGCAGTTCGTCTTGGCCATCCAGAGCAAATGCTGTTGAAGCCATTTCCGTGGAGAACCGCCTTTTGTCAGCCCTGCCGCCCAGCCCAGCGTGTTGCGAAAGCGCGTTGTTTCATGTCTTGCTGACGAACCTCATGAAAACAAATCCTCAGACTACACGTACATGTACATGTACCGACTCGTGTGTGTCCCGGCTCCCCGCTTCTGAACCGACACTTTGTTGCAGAAACGAAACGAAACGGCTCGTCTCACTGACTTTTCGCGTGTGCAGGAAGTGCGGAGCAGAGGCGCCTCCAAATTGCCTTGGAAGGGTGGCTAGGCCCTCTTCGGCTTCATACAGACAGCGAGGTTCAAGTTGTAACCATGAGCTGGTTTGGACTAGGAGCCCCTCCGCCGATGCCACCGACGGCGCGCACAGCTGCCGTGAAGGAGGAGAATGATAAGCTCAAAGCCGAGGTCGCTGCGCTCAGGGCTAAGCTCGGCCAAGCTCCAGCGATGCCAGCGGCATCCTCGCGGCCAAGGTCGGACTCGCCACCCAAGGACTTAGTCGGCAAGAGCAGCAGCAGCAGCAGCAGCGCGAGCGGCCCGCAAGGGGCGGGAAGCAGCATGAGTTCATCGGGGGCGGCGGCATCAGTTATCGTCGTGGGCGACATTTGCACCGTGATCGGGCTCGAGCAGCGTGGCGACCTTAACGGCAAGAAAGCTCGCGTAGTCGCTCACGACGCGCTCAAGGGAGTCTGGCACGTCTTGATTGACGGCCAGACCAAAAAAGTGGCGCTGCGCTCGGAGAATCTCAAGCCGCCACCGCCGACCGCCGAGCTCGTGCCCGGCGCGGCGAACCGGCGCGCGCAGAAGACGTCGCGGGTCAAGGGTGAAGCGAGCCCGGAGACGGCGAGCGCATCGCCCATGCCGCCGCCGGCGGCACCCAAGCCTAAGGTCGAAATGACCGCTGAGGAACGTGAGGCGGCGATGCAGCGGCTTCTCAAGCCCATCGCCGCTTGCCAGCCAAGGGCCAAGGCGGCGATCACAGCGCGTCCACCCGACGCGAACCCCTTCGATGCATCCCCCGGGAGCGACGAGGGGAAGCCGTTGCCCATCGAGCAGCGCCCGGACTTTGTCGTTCCTCGAGGCAAGCGGCGCCATCGCACTGCGCCGGGGCGCACTGAGCGTACGCCCAAGACCGAGCGAACGAAGCAGTCCACGTACCGCGGCTCACCCACGACCAAGGCGGCGCTCGCGCGTTCGGGCTGGCAAGGGCGCACGACGTCGCCCACAGGCCGCGGCCACCCGGATCGCGACCGGCGCAACGAGCTGCGCGGGGCGGACCTACACGGCGACATCGATTACTTCGCGACGCAACGGATCCCCTTCCAGACCGCCACTACGGGTGATCCGGTGTACACGGCGCCCAACAACGATCAGAAGATGAAGGAGGCGTCGTGGCTCGCCTCACAGGCGTGGTTTGAGTCGCTGCGCCACTACCCCAAGGGCGCGAACGCCATGGACTCCGAGGCCGCGTACTCGGGCTACACGCATGGTTCGAATGTGCCTACAGAGCATCTCGAGACCGATGTGCGGACGCGGCTTGGGATCGCGGCGGGCGATCCCGACTGGAAGCCGTGGCAGCTGCAGGAGGCGTGGGCACCGGAGAACCCCAAGATGGCACAGCGTGTGCTCGAGCTGCGCGCGAAACTTCGCGGCACTTCGAAGGAGGACCCGACCATAGCCCCGGCCGGCGACCCCAACGGGCCGGATCTGTGGGCGTGAGAGGCGTGCGTGGAGCAGCTTGAGAGGAGTTTCAGGGCACACGTAGAAGAGGCGTAGTCACCGAGAGGACAGAGAGGGGACATTGGTCCAGCACTGGTCACGGCGCTGTGCCCCTGTGCTCCTCGTGTGTGTCGCCACTGCACGTCCCGCCGCAGCCATGTGTTGTCGCCCCAGCGCGCGCCGCGCGCAGCGCAGCCACGAGCCGGACGCATGGGACGGGATGCCCCTGGCTCCCGAGCCCCGAGACGATCCAGTGGCGGGATCAGGAGACGGTGCGCGGTTGGTGCGATGGGTGCGCTCACAGCCACCGCAAGACCATGAGCTGCCGCGCCCGTCTGTGTGTTCGCGTCTTCTGATTGTGGCGCGCCGCGCCGGCGGCGCGCGGCAGTGGGCGCTGGGGCCGACTAGAGCGATCCGTCCATCCGTCGAGACAGACTTTGACTTACGTCGAACGACTCTCGACGACTCGACAGCTCCGAGGTCTCGTGACAGCGCTGTGTTTCTCTCTAATTCGAAATTCCACTCTTATGCTATGCGCTCCCCGCTCCGTTCGATCCACCGATGTCCTCAGTCCTGTACGCGCCGCGTGTACTATGTACTTGTATGTACTCCCGGCTATTATTGAAACCCTAATTCTATCAGTTTGTGTACGCTCGGAACCGTGTGGCACATTTTATTCGGAACCGTGTGTCAGCGCTGACAGCTGTGCCACGACACACCAGCGGGATAGGGGTGCAAGCAAAGACGTCACAGGTGAGTTTCATCAGCGTGGCACGGCGTGACCGAAATCTGCATTCGAACGAGATAACACTTCCGTCGCGCACGAGATCTTCTCTTCATATGCTCGCCTCAGTTGCTGTTGTACTGGGCTTCGTCCTGCCGGGGACGCAGCCCCCGCCGCGCTGCTCGCAGCAGCGCTTTGGTGAAATCAGAGCGGTCGTCGCAGCCAAATTCGACCTCGGCGTCTACATGGAGGAGAAGCGTGTGCTTACCGAGCAACTCCTCGACGCCTCGCTCAAGTCCACCGTCCCTCAGACTGACCTGATCATCGAGTCGATGCGCTACTCGCTGCTGGCCGGCGGCAAGCGAGTGCGCCCCATGCTCTGCTTTGCCGCGACCGAGATGTTCGGCGGCTCGCTGGATGCCGCCAAGCCTGCTGCTGTAGCTCTCGAAATGATTCACACCATGTCGCTCATCCACGACGACCTGCCGGCGATGGACAACGACGACCTGCGCCGCGGCAAGCCGACGAACCACGTGCTGTACGGCGATGACGTGGCCATCCTCGCAGGGGATGCGATGCTATCGGAGTCCTTTGCGCACGTGGCGCGCGAGACGCGCGGCGTGCCAGCGGAGCGGGTCGTGCGTGTACTTGGCATCTTGGGCGACTCTGTGGGGGCGCTCGGGCTCGCAGGTGGGCAGGTTTTGGACCTCAAGAGCGAGGGCCAGCCCAACGTCGGCATGGATACCCTCCAGTGGATCCATACGTACAAGACCGCTGCGCTGCTCAAGGCGGCCGTCTGCTGTGGCGCAGTCCTCGCAGGCGCCTCCGAGGAGGACATTGCCCGCTGCGAGACGTACGCTCTTAAGATCGGATTAGCGTTCCAGGTGGCGGACGACATCCTCGACGTGGAGTCTTCGTCCGCGGAGCTCGGCAAGACGGCAGGAAAGGACGAGGCTGTCGACAAGACTACGTATCCTAAGCTCGTTGGCCTGCAGCGCTCCAAAGAGGCGAGTGCCCAGCCCTTACCTCGGCCCCGCTTCGCCCCGAGTGCGCCATGGTCCTCTGGCTCTGCGTGTGCCTTGGCCCTCGCCCGCCGCCTCGCCCCCAGCCCTCTTGCCCCGCGCTTGACCCTCGCCGCATCGCCGCAGCACCCTCCTCACTCCCCCTTGGCCCTCACTCCCCCCTGGCCTTCGCCGTTGGATCCTCCAGATTGCTCGTGAGCTCGTCGACGATGCAAAGGCGGCCCTGGCCCCATATGGCGAGCGCGCGGCGCCCCTGCTCGGCCTCGCGGACTACATCATTGCCCGCAAGAGCTGAGCCAGAAGGTGGCGAGGGTCCCATTAGGGTCCCATCGAGTACAGGTACGCTTTTGGTCCAGCGTGCTTTGCGCGCCTGCAGAGGCCGCTTCGGCAGCCAGGGTGTAACCTACGCCTCAGGCAGCAACACGGACCCGCCCATGCGCCTGGATGTGGCCCGGGCCCGAGGCATGCCGAGCTACGCATGCGCGGTAAACAACCTCGTCGTGCAGTGGAAGCACATGCCCCTTGCTCGTCACCCTGGGTTTCGACTTTCGTGGATCGTGCACACCGCTCCTTACGGTCTTGCGGGTAATCGAGTATCCCGGGGCGTCGAGGAACCACGACCGATTATCCTTAATCGAGGTGACTGAGTGTGCCGCCGGGGGACGTGCTGCGGAAGTATAGGCTTGTGCTGCGGTTTCGGGCGGAGAATCGCCGCTTGGTGTCGCGGTGGTCCGGACACGCGGGCGACGGCGCGTGTGGCGCGCGTGTGGCGGTCCGGGGCTGACGGGCTCGCCCGCCCCCGGGCGACCCGCGTCACCGTGTGGGGATGATCATCCGCATGTGCGATACGGACGTCTCTCTGTTATAGGAGAAAAAATCATACGAAAAAATCATCGCGAAACGCCCAGAAGAAGTCCCACCGCGCGCTAAGGATACGACGCGCAGCATCAACACAGTCACGCACTACGACAACGAGAGGCCGCGTTCTCGGGACGAGCGTGCCTCGCGGGGTGGCAGAGCTTCGTTCAGGGCTTCGTCAGTAGGTCGGAGGACTCCGACTCGCTTAGAGCTCGTCGTGGCCGTCGAGGTCGTCGTCGCCCCCAAAGTCGCCACCGCCCGGGGCGCCACCGGACTCCTTGTAGACCTTGGAGATGATGGGCGAGCACGTGTCCTGCACCTCCTTGAGCTTCTCCTCGAAGTCTTCCTTTTCGGACTCCTGGTTATCGTCGAGCCACTCGTTGGCCTCCTCGAGCGCCTTCTCGATCGTCTCCTTGTCCTCGTCCGAAATCTTGTCGGCCACGCCCTTCTCAGAGTCGGACAGCTGGTTCTTCATCGAGTACACGTAGTTCTCGAGCTGGTTGCGCGCCTCGATCTTCTCGCGCACCTTCTTGTCCTCCTCCTGGAACTCCTCAGCCTCCTGGACCATGCGCTCGATCTCCTCCTGCGTGAGGCGACCCTTGTCGTTGGTGACCGTAATGCGCTCGCTCTTGCCGGTGCCCTTGTCCTCGGCACCGACGTTGAGGATGCCGTTTGCGTCAATCTCGAACGAGACCTCGATCTGGGGTACACCGCGCGGCGCGGGCGGGATGCCGCCAAGCTCGAACTTGCCGAGCAGGTGGCAGTCCTTGGTCATGGTGCGCTCACCCTCGAAGACCTGGATCATCACAGCGGGCTGGTTGTCCTGGTACGTCGAGAAGACCTGCGATTTCTTGGTAGGGATGACGGTGTTACGCGGGATGAGCTTGGTCATCACGCCGCCAACGGTCTCGATGCCGAGGGTGAGGGGGGTCACGTCGAGAAGCAGCAGGTCCTTGGTCTCCTCGCCGCCCTCGCCCGAGAGGATGCCGCCCTGCACGGCCGCGCCGTACGCGACGGCCTCGTCGGGGTTGATGCCCTTGTTGGGCTCCTTGCCGTTGAAAAAGTCTTTGAGCAGAGCCTGGACCTTGGGGATACGGGTGGAGCCGCCAACGAGCACGACCTCGTCAATCTCCGACTTCTTCATCTCCGAGTCGTCCATGACCTTTTGCACGGGCGTGAGCGTCTTCTTGAACAGGTCGATGCACAGCTCCTCGAAGCGAGCGCGCGTGAGCGTCTCCGAAAAGTCGACACCCTCGAAGAGACCCTCGATCTCGAGGCGCACCTGGTGCTGGGTCGAGAGGGAGCGCTTGGCGCGCTCGACCTCGCGGCGGAGCTTCTGGATGGCGCGCTTGTCCTTCGACGGGTCCGAGCCGTGCTTGCGCTTGAAGACCTTGAGCAGGTGCTGGATGACGCGGTTGTCGAAGTCTTCGCCGCCGAGGTGCGTGTCGCCCGAGGTGGCGATCACCTCGAAGACGCCGTTGTCGATGGTCAGGAGCGAGACGTCAAAGGTGCCGCCGCCGAGGTCGAAGACGAGGATGTTCTTCTCGCCGCTCTTCTTGTCGAGGCCGTACGCGATCGCGGCCGCGGTCGGCTCGTTGATGATGCGCATCACGTTGAGGCCCGAGATCGTGCCAGCGTCCTTGGTGGCCTGGCGCTGGGCATCGTTGAAGTAGGCGGGGACGGTGACAACCGCGTTCTTGACCTCGCGGCCGAGGAAGGCCTCGGCGGTCTCCTTCATCTTCACGAGGACCATCGCCGAGATCTCCTCAGGCGCGAAGGTCTTCGTCTCGCCCATCGACTCCACCTGGATGTTGGGTTTGCCGTCAGTGGAGACGACCTTGAAGGGCCAGAGCTTCATGTCGTGCTGGACAACCGCATCGGTAAAACGGCGCCCGATGAGTCGCTTGGCGTCGTACACGGTGTTCTCGGGGTTGAGCGACGCCTGGTTCTTCGCGGCGTCGCCGATCAGACGCTCCGACTCGGTGAAGGCGACGTATGAGGGCGTCACGCGGTTTCCCTGGTCGTTGGCGATGATCTCGACCTTTCCGTTCTTGTACACACCGACGCACGAGTACGTGGTGCCGAGGTCGATGCCGATGACGTCACCAACCTTCTCCTCGCCCTCCTTGGCGAGGGCGCAGCCGAGCGCGAGCGCGAACACAGCGAGCCGGTAGATCTGCGCGCAGAGCACAGAGGCATGGGATGCGGGTGAGCATTGTGGGGCAACAGGAGCGTGCTGGTGAGCCTGGGACGGTGCACGCGCGGGCGGACGACGGTCTGCGCGCCATATGAATTGGGTAGGCGGTGGCGTCCGAAGCTGTGCTCGTGAGCTCACCATGGATCTGTCCAGATGGATGACACGTGTGCTTGCTGTCGTGGCATCAGCTCGCTTTCCGAGAAACCGTTTCGTGCTTTCTCCCGTGTGTACGCACGCTCACGCTCGTGTCAAGTTCAATCAAAGACTTGCCCCGTCACTCAAACTCAATCTCCTTACATGAACGGTTCATTAACACCGGGCACCAAGAGCCGGGCACTTGAACACTTGAAACGGTTTTTAGACCATTTTCACGCCGGTCGCCGTCCTTTCATATCTATGGGTACGCGCTTCCTCGTGCTTTACGCGTCGCAGACGGGCAACGCGCGCGGCCTCGCCAAGGAAGTGGGCGCGCGTGGCACCGACAAGGGGCACGATGTGCGCGTCCTCGGCATGGAACACTTCAAAGAGCTCAACTTCGAGGACGAGGCAATCATCGTTGTGATCGCATCGAGCACCGGCAACGGCGACTGCCCGGACAATGGCGACAAGTTCCTCCGGCACTGCAAGAAGAAGACGACGCCGCAGCTCCTCGCCAACTCGCGCTTCGCCGTCGTCGCACTCGGTGATTCCAACTACGAGGCCTTCTGCGCCGTCGGCAAGGAGTTTGACAAGCAGTTTGAGCGCCTCGGTGGCCAACGGTTCCTCAAGCGGTTGGACATCGATGAGGTCGAGGGAATCGAAACCTTCTTCGAGCCGTGGCTCGAACGGCTGTGGGAATCGCTGGCCACGCGGGAGACAAGCCTCGCGCCCACAGCAGACGGCCTTGCAGACTCGACGCAGGCAGCTCCCAACCTCTCCACACCGCCCGTTGAAGCCTCGCATCGGGGCCTCAGCACAGCAGACGGCCTTGCAGACTCGACGCAGGCAGCTCCCACCTTCTCCGTGCGACCCACCGAAGCCTTGCGTCAGGGCCTCGCGCCCACAGCAGACGGCCTTGCAGACTCAGACTCAGCAGTGGGCCGCTCAGCCGCACGGCCGCTAATGGCGCCCGTCGTGGCCGCTCGATGGCTGACCGCCGCGCCCGCCTCTGCTGCCACTTGCCCCACGATTGGCACCGAAGGCGCACGGCGGGTGCTCCACGTGGAGCTGGATGTGAGCGAGGGTGGCGACGCGATGGCCTTCGAGCCTGGCGACGCTCTCGGCGTCGTTCCACACAACGATCCGGAGGTTGTCGATGCGACTCTCGCGTGCCTCGGCATCGCAAAGCCGGACGCGCCGCTGCCGCCGCTCGCTGAGATGCCTGCTCATCTTCAGGGGGTCGCGAGCGTGCGCGAGGCACTCACATCGCGGCTGGACTTGGGCTCCGTCTCGGTGTGGCCGCCATTGCCGCTGCTGCGCCTGCTACTCGCATCGCGCCCCGCCGGCGCAACGGTTCCCGCCAAAGAGCCTGTACTACTCGCGCTCGTTGCGCAGGCAACGGCCGCCGCGGCTGCTGGTACAGCCAGCCGCACCGCCGCGCAGAAGGCGCACGCGGCGCTGCAGTGTCAGCGTCCGTCGCTCGTTGAGCTCCTCACCGGCCTCGCGCCATGCGCGCCCTCGCTCGCGTCGCTCGTCGACACGCTCCCCCCTCTCGCGCCGCGCTGGTACTCGATTGCCAGCGCGCCGGCCGCTGAGCCCGGCCGGATGCACCTGTGCCTCTCCATCGTAGAGTATTTTGCACTCGCCGCCGACGGATCGCGCCGCCTGCGCCGAGGCCTCGCCACGAACATGATTGCCCGCGTGTGCGCGCCGCTCCTCGACGGGCCCAACGCGGCGACGGGCGCTCGCGACGGTACTCGGCCACGGCTGGCCGTCTTCCGGCGCGATCCTAGTGGGCATGAGCTGCGTCTGCCCAAGACGCCCAGTACGGCGCTCATGCTGATCGGACCTGGCACGGGCGTCGCGCCGTTCCGAGCGTTCCTGCAGCAGCGCCGGTACCGCTGGAAGCCGAAGCAGCTGGGGCCGTGTCATCTCTTCTTCGGCTGCCGCGCGCCGGGTGTCGACTTCTTGTATGAGGAGGAGCTCAGGGCGATGGCAGCGACGGGTGCGCTCACTTTGCATACCGCCTTTTCGCGCCAGGGCGAGCCGAGCGCCGCGGGCACGTGGCGAGGCGCGCGCGTCCAGGTGCCGTACGTGCAGGATCGCATCGAGGAGGCTGCGGCGGAGGTGTGCGAGCTCCTGTTCACAAAGGGCGGCCACGTGTATGTGTGCGGCGACGGCCAGTCGATGGCCTCGGACGTGCATGCGGCGCTTCGGCTGGTGATTTCGCATCAGTTGCGCGTCAGTCCCGAGGAGGCGGAGGCGAAGCTGACGGCGTTGTCCAGCGAGGGGCGCTACTGCCGCGAGATCTGGAACTGAAGTGTGAAGGCGAGGCTCCAGAGCGGTCAGGAGCAGCTCATCATACTTTCGTGCGAGCCGCCACTGTGCGCGGCTAGGCTCGCCTACGTATTGATTGAGAAGTCGAGGCGCAATGTCCTTCGGTATGCGAGGCGCACACCCACGCCAAACGCGGCATGTTCGGCGCACTGGTCGAACGCCAAGCAGGAGCCATATTAGTTTCCTTATAGTATCCTCGGCGCCGCCGCTGCCGGCGCGCGTGCTGTGCGTCTCGCGAGCTGTGCAGATAGAGGCTGCGCTAAGGCTGCGCCCACCACCACCCCCTACCCCCGGCGGGCAGAACGGGGACGAACGCCGTCGGGTCGGACCGAGACCCGGCTCCGCCGTGCCCCGCGGCGGGGCGGAGCGGCGGGAGGTGCTGGTCTGCGCTGCCGCCCGGCTGCGACGCTGGGTGTGCGCGCGCGCGTCGATGCGCGGTGCGGCGGACTGAGATGTATATACTTACGACCTCTCCATACAACTCCATATAAAACTTTTTTACAGGAGCTACGGCGCTTTACGGCGGCTCGGCCTTGCGCGCGCGGCGGCCGGCGACCGGGGCCCCGGGCGAGCGGTGGGAGCTAAAAGAACTTCCAGCCCCCAGCGACTGAGCGTTGTATTTGGCTCACGAGTGCGGCCTCATTCTTGGAGGTCGGGCGCACGAGGCTGATAGCGCGCCCCTCGCGTCCGGCGCGTGCCGTCCGACCCACCCGGTGCATGTACTCGACCAAATTAGGTGCCATTTGGTACTCGATCACAAGGGCGACCTCGGGCAGGTCAATGCCCCGAGCCGCCAGCCCTGAGCACACGAGGACTCCGTGGGGCTCCATGGCGAAGGCCGCGAGCGTCTGCTCCCGAGTGCTCAACGGGACATCTGGATGGAAGAGGCGCGGCTTCAAGCCTGCCACGTCGAGCACTCGCCACGCGTCCTCAGCACGCGCCGCGCTGCTCGCAAACACGAGCGTCTTCGATCCTTGCGCCTCCCGGCACAGCGACAACAGCACGGCTGCACGCTCGTCGCTGCTCTCGCCCACATCCATGAACTCGCAGCGCAACTTCGGTAGGGGGCGGTGGGCACCTACGGTACGCACCCATTTGAGCCCTGGGAAGCGGCCGTCCAGATATGAGCCTAAGCTGCTAGCACCCTGCCCGGGGACCGTCGCGGACACGAAGACGAGGCGTGGTGCCGCCGGCTCCCCACCAGCACCGTCCCTGCCGATGCTGCCACCCATCCCCGCGGGAGCGTCGGGCACCTCAAGCTCGGACAGATCTCGGAGATGCCAATCTGCAGAGGCTGCTTGAGGAGTCACGCCGCCCTCAGACGCCTTGCCGGCCGCACTCGGCACTCGTTTGGCCCCCTTGCGCACGGCGTCCAGGATTGCACCCGCGGGCGACGCGGCCGCTTTACTCCCAGTCGCGCGCACGCCCGCGAGCAAAACGTCGCATTCATCGAACACAATGGTCACCGCGGGACGGCCCGGAATCCGCTTGACGGCGGAAGTGATCATTGCGGCGCATGCATTCGCGGTCCCGATGATCACGTCGGGGCTGCTCCCATCTACCCTCATGCCGACCCTGCCACTGCCACCATCGCCAACCTGATCGGTTGCAGGCCCACCGCGACCGCTGCCTCTCGATCCTTTAGTGCCCAGCGCCTTGCCGCTTTCCGTGCCCTTGGCTTTTGAACCTGAGGCCGCGTCGTCCATCGCTGACTTTGACATGTGCTGCGCGCTCGCAGCGTCAGCGATAGTGAGAGGCGTCAACGCGGCGATACGGCGCGCCACACGGAGCACCTGCGACGCGAGGTCGTGCGTTGGTACCACCACGTATAGCATGCGTGATGGGTTACGCCCAGCTGTGCGCAACTGCAAAAGCTGCTCGAGCAGAGGCACAAGGTATGCAAGAGTCTTTCCAGAGCCCGCCTCGGCCACGAGGGCCACATCGGTCTGTGAATGGCGCAATACGTCAAAGGCCAGGTATTGAGCTTCCATGGGAGCGTGGATGCATTCGGCCTCCAATGCCTCCAAGATTGATGACGAGCAGCCAAGGTCTTGGAAGCTCTCAGGAGGCGGCGGCGGAGGCAACTTCTGTCCCCGAGCTAGAGCGCAGACGGTTGCGCGGGGTATCGACCGTATGGCTACGCGTGCAGGTAGCAATGCGTTGAGTCTCGCTGGCAACACGAACAGCCCGATGATGACCGCTGGACACATGTGTCGTCGGAAGCCCGCTTTGACCATGGCGCAGCACCGCAGCACACCCGGTGCGTGCTCTCGTTCACGCTGACCTTTTTGACAAAGATTATTTTACAAAATTATGTAGGATTTCGGAGGATTGTACACGAACAGACGAACTGCTTAAATGTTTGGACGTGGCGGATCGCTGTACTTGTATACAAGCACTCTGAACTCTCAGATAGGACTCCCCGTTTCGGATGCGACTTTGCTGTCGGAGCGCAATTTGAAGTCATCGTCCTCTTGAGGTGGCTGGGCTGGAGATTCGAGGACAGGATCGCTGATGGGCACAAACGAGGAACCACCACGCCCGATGCGAAGGCCTATCATCGATGGCGTGCTTGACACACATCTGGATCTGCTACTCGTTTCGCTGCCGTATTCGCTTCCGCGTTCGCTGCCAGCATACGAGAAGTGCGGACTCGGTGCGATGATGTCAGACAGTTGATCCGCGCTGCAGTCTGACAAGTGAGCATGTGGGCGCGGCTTGGCGATTGATGCCTGCGTGGAAGAGGAGCTCTTCCTTGGCCACCTCGCTTGCGCTCGAGCGGTCGTGGGCAATTGAAATACGCTCAGCAAGCCTGTCGGCTGCCTCTCGCGCTCTGCCTCCCTGTCGAGCAGCTCACACCGGTCTTCCTGCAGCGCTGCGACATCCTGCAGCGCTGACACCAGGCGTGTCTCACGGCCGCATGCCTCTTGGAGAAGGAGCTGCAGCTTCATTTCGCGGTCATGGCCCTCCAGCTTAGTCTGGCTCGCCTCCGTCTTCAGCTCGACGATTCTTGTTGTCAGCTGGTTGCACTCTATGAGACATCGCTCGCGGTCCATGAAGAGCCATGCCGCGAAAGCAACAGCAAGCAGTGCTATCAGGTACGGCAAGACGCCTGCGGGCGGAGCTGCCGCCGGAGGCGAGTCATTGCACAGGTACTGCAGCGCACCTGCGGGTGGAGCTGCCGTCGGCGTGTCGTTGCGCAGGAGAGCAACGCAGTGTGCCCCGAAACACAACACCTTGGGGATACGCAACATCGTGAACGATGGTGACCACTCGAGGCGGAAGAAGTGTGAAGCCGCGTAAAGATGTGAATAAACTCTGATTCGCTATGGGGGGAGGGGCTGATTAATTCCTACTTTGGGGGTGCAACTTGATTTGTGAGATATGCGTGGTTCTTGCTTCCTCGCGTTGGCCACAGCGCTGCCCCCGCGCACGCGTATCGCTGAGCAGCGCAGGTCAATGATGGCTGTCGCATCACTCGCAGGGCGAAGTCTCTCCGTGAAATGCCCAACACAATCGGACACGCTGGCACTCGGCGCAGCACTCGCTACTGTAGCCAAAGCAGGCGACGTCGTGCTGCTTCGTGGTGACTACGGCGCTGGAAAAACTTGCCTCGCTCGCGGCTTCCTTCGTGCGTGGTTTGATGATCCTGACGAGCTGGTGACTTCTCCCTCCTACCTCATCGATAACGTGTACCCGGACGATGAGGGCCGTGCGCTGCAACCGGGCGTGACCGTGCATCACATGGATTTGTGGCGGCTTCCCGAGGGCAAGGCTGCTCAACTGATCGACCTGGAGCGCGTCTTTGGCGATTGCGTTAGCCTTGTTGAATGGCCCGATCGCCTGGGTGAGGCCCTGCCCGCGGAACACCTTGCTGTGTACCTGGCCATCATGGGCCAAGAGAGCAATGATCGCAGCGCAGTCGATGCGACGGTGGAATTAGAAGAGCTCGAAGATCAGCCACGCGTGGCGACGCTTACAGCGGCAGGGACGAGCTGGGAGTCGCGGCTTCGGAGCAATTTTCTGGTGGGATGGCCGCTCTCAGAGGTGGACAGGTGAGATGTCGACCTCCACCTCATACAAGCCAGCCTCGCTTCGGGGCCTCGACAGTGTGGAACGACACAGGTTACACTGAGACGAGCCGAGCAGACGATGAGCAGACGAGAGGAGATGGCTGGTGTGATTTAAGGTCACTGATACCGCGGTCAGCTGTATACGCTGACACAAGCTGACACGCGACACGGGGGTCGGATGCGCGTACTCGCAAAGGCGCGGTGTGTGCGCGTGTTCATTGACTTGGGCGCTTTCTACTCGAAAAATATTTTCGACGACGCGTTACACGTTGGTCGTTGCTTCGCGGATCGCCCCGGGGTCCAAGCATAAAATAAGCATAAAAGCCACGTGTTGGTGCTCGGCGCGCGTGGCCTGCGCGCTGCGGTATCTGCGGTACGGGTACGCTCGGCTCGGGCTCCGGCGCGTCCATCGCAATGCCATGTATACTGTTCGACCACCGGGGCAGCGGCATGCGCGAGGCTGAACCCACATCGTTCGCCACCGAGCCAGATCAAATCACGCCTGAGCATCTTGAACCAGGCAAACCACATTGCCAACGGCTTGAGGCGGTGTAGTACGACCTCAGAGCAGACGGATGCTCAGTTGCACACGCCCCGAGCCGAAGCAGGAGAGTGAAGCTGCCAGCACGTCGCCACGGGCTGGCTGCATGGACACCGCGGGCGCCAACCCCGGGAGTCGAGCGTGGGGCGCCTTGATCTCCCTCCCGCGTGGGTCCCCGTGTGGGACTACGCCGACCGTTCGCGCCTCCGGCTTTGCGTCGGTCTTGGCGGGACGAGAGGCGCCGAGAGGAGTCTTCAAACGAGGGCCGCGATCCGGCCGCTCGGCCGCCCTCTCCTTCTCTTTGTCACCGCCACCACCGCTGCCGCCAGAGCCAGCAGCGCCGTCGGCGTCAGGCTGCCGCTCCGAGGCCGCGCCCACCCCGACACCCCAAGGTGTGCGCTCCTTCTTGCCACCCTTGCCATCCTGTGGGGGTCTGGCCTCAGCCGCGAGCTTGGGTTCTGCCGCCGGCTTCGGGCGACTGTTGCCAGCTCTGGAGGCGATGCTGCTCGACATGGGATTCGGGGCTATGACGGATGGAGGCTGTGCGGCCACCTGAGGCGTCATTATCGTGCTCGCGGCGAGAGCCTCCAGTTTCAGATGCACCGCCTTGACCGACTTTGCAAGCGTGCTGACCTGTGCACGCGCCTCGGCCGATGCCGTTTCGATGTTTGCCTCTAGCAAGTCGAGGCGCGCGGCGGCCGTGCGTTGTTGCTGTGATTCGAGCGCCGCAACGCGCTTCGCCAAGTCGGTCATTTGGCGCTCCAGCCGCTGCGATTGCGCCATCGAGAGCATCGCCTGCTTCAGTGCCTCTTGGGATTTCTCGAGCACCTCAGCCAGCGCAGGTGATGCTGCTCCGGTGATGGCTGAGCTCGCGGTCGTACCAGCACGAGCCGGCTCGGGCGGGCCCCCTCTGGCCCCTCCGCGGCCCGCTCCTTTTTCACGCCCGCTGCCGCGGGGGGTCGAGAGCGTGCTGGCGCCGTCCTCCAGCGCGGACAAGAACTGCCGCACACCACCGCCTCTTCCCGACATCCGCGCCTTGAGGCTCGGTGCCTCGCCTCGAGACTTGACTCCTCGAAAAAGTACCTTCTCACTTCGCAAGCGTGAACACGCAAAGTTCTCGAACAGACTTGCAGGCGCGACGTACAACCAAGACACACCAACACGTGCACACAACATCATTGAAAATTGAAATGCTCGTGGGGTACGTACTTTTTTACGTACGACGCGCCCGGCGCCATACAATTGGCGGGACCACGAATGCACGAAAACAACCTTCAACTTTCAAGCCGAACGGGGCAAGCCGCCCGGCCCCGAGCTTCCCGCAGCATCCGACACCAGTTACGATCTGCCAGTACAGAGCCGACTGGCACGCGGGCTCCTCCACGGACCTCGCACCTCGGTCGACCGAGCGTTATATAAAAAGCGTTTTAATCACCGGAGTCCGGACGCGGACACGAATTAACACTAAAATATCACGCCGACCAACAGCACGACGCGAACGGGCGACGGCCGCAGCGCGCACAGCCGCGCGCGGCGCCCCACTAAGTGACTGGCCACACTGGGGTCCGTGTGGAAAGTTAGTGGAAAGTCGCCCGCCGGGGCGCGGGGGGCGGCGCGGGCGAGGCCCCGCGGGCGCCGGCCGCCGCCCGGCCGCGCGGCCGCGGGCCGCCGCGGCGCGCGTCGTCGATTGCCGGATCGTCCGAGCGTACCAATCGTACGTACATCGACTCAATTACGAACTGCAGCCGTCAAGGTCAGCGCCCCCAGAGCACCGAATCGACGCATGGACCCACACACTGGACACTTCAACCTCACGTCCCTGACAACACGTCGCGAGACGGACACAATTCCGCGCTCGTCGTGCACAGCGCGGCATGCCTGGCGTTCTCTCTGCTGCCCCCACCGGACCGCGCGCGTGCGCACACACACGCCCACTGACACATGCACGCTTCTCGAGTCAATGTATGCACATCACAGCTAGGCCTCATCATTCCACACAGTCGCTCGTCTCGCGCTCAACGCGGCGCCTGGTGGAGTACGTGGTTAGGTGGAGGTCGCTCACGCGACGAGCGGCCTCTTCCGTGCCGCAGCTGCCGCCGCCGCCGCGCTCGCCCACCCGCCGCCTGACCGCTGCTCAGGCCATATCATTGCCGTACATGCCGCTGGCTTTGTACACGGACGAGGGCGGCGGAGCGTTGTGGTAGTCACCGCCACGATTTTTGAAGTAGTCGGACACGCCCGCATCCTGGTTGTTGCCGCCCGGCGCGGCATAGCCCATCGCCATCAGCTTGAGGTCGTTGGCGGATAAGTCGCCATCGCCCCACTGGTCCGATTCCCAATCCATGTACTCGTACTGCTTCATCGCCGTGTCCTCTGTCTCTGAATTCGAGAAGCCAACGGTGTAGCGCGCGCGGTGTACGTGGCCAGCGTAGCCGGGCATGACGCCCTTGTTGCCCACCGGGTTCTTGGGCTTCTGGAACATCGACTTGTTCTGCGGGTCGTGTGCCTCCGACACGTACAGCGCCGGCTCTTGATACCCCTTGACGCTGAGGGAGCTCTGCTTCAGGCCCTTCGGGTCGATCGGCGACATAGACACCGCCGCCGGCCGGCCGGGCACCGCACCGAGCGGGCAGGCTCCCACCTTGTCGCGCGCGCGGGGCACGTGGCCCTGGTATCCGACCATGATGCCGTTGACTGCGCCCTTGTAGTCCACATCCTTCTTGACCATAGCCATGAATGGCACATGCGTCTTGTCTGCCGCCGATGTTGGTGGCCATACCATGCCATGGTCATGGTCAGCCATGTGCAGGACGTCCACCTTGGATCCGATTGTCACCTTCACGCCCGCGGGCGCGATGTCCATCTCGGGAGGCCGCTTCGTCGACTGCGCCACAACAGGAACGTGGCGCTTTCGGGGCTCGTTCCACTCCTTACGGGGGTCCTCAGGACCGGTGTAGATGCCAGGAATGGACTCGAGCGTCGCGACTTTCCATTTGCCCACCTCGCCGTAGAGCTCACCGCCGCGGCACGGCTGCGGGGGTGACTTATCCTGGCCCCAGCTCGCCTGCATGGCTGCGGTGTCGCTGGATAGCCAGAGAGGGACGACGGCAGGGTTTGGGCCCGTTGTTTGTTTCGCCAAAGTTGTTTCCGAGTTTTGGCAAAGTCTTGATGGTGAGGTGGCGCGCGAAGAACCGGCGACCGCAAGCAAGCAAGCGACTAAAAAGGTGCTTGCTTGCGGCGACCGCGGATCCGCGGTCTTCCCCCTTGGGTTGATCCCCGCGACCCCGGGCCCCTGACAAGGGCCCCTTGGACAAGCACTTCAAGCACAAGGGGCCCCTGTGCCCTGATTGATTCGTGCTGCCCGCCACCCTGGCCCGCCAGGCGCCAGCCCGCGGGGGCGCCTGTGAGTGTGGGGCACCTGTTAACAGGTGGGCTCTGGCTTGTGGGTAGCGAGAGGGCAACTGGCTCGTTGTTCCGTCGTGCGTTATGACGTGGCTTCGTGTGAACTTAGGAATCCTACTTTGATGAATCTTGGTCACTTGCGCGGTGCAACGAAGCACCTCATCGGAACGAAGTTCCCCTTGACTTCCGCTGCTGCGATTGGCCGTCAATCGCGACAGCCATGTTCATGAACTTTTTCCGCATAGCGGGCGACGTGTGCCATCTGCTCTCCTTCCTCGTCATGTTCTGGAAGCTGCACTCCTCGCAGAGCGTCGCGGGCATCTCACTCAAAACCCAGGAGCTCTACGCCATTGTCTTCCTCACGCGCTATCTGGATCTCTTCTGGAACTTCCTTTCTATCTACAACTGGGTGATGAAGGTCGTTTTTATCATTTCATCGCTCTCCATTGTCTATATCATCCGGTTTGGCGTTCCCCACAAGGAAACATATAACAAGGAGGACGATGCGTTCCCCACGCAGTACCTACTGATTCCGACGCTGCTCCTGGGCATCGCGGTCAACCAGGACCACTCGTCGCCGTTCGAGATGGTGTGGGCCTTCTCCATCTACCTCGAAGCGGTCGCCATCCTGCCGCAGCTCTTCATGCTCCAGAAGCAGGGTGGTGCCGAGTCCCTGACCTCGCACTACGTAATGCTCCTTGGGCTCTACCGACTTTTTTACCTGTTCAACTGGATCTACCGGTACATGACCGAGGACAACTACATGCAGCTGATCGTTTGGGTCGCTGGCATCGTGCAGACTGCCCTCTACTTGGACTTTTTCTACAACTACATCAACGCCAAGCAGAAGGGCATCGACGCCCCCATGGAGCTGCCAGCATGAGCACGCCACGAGAGGATGTCCACGAGAGGGGTGCCGGGCAAGGGTGGCTCGCCAGCGCCGTGTGGGCACATGCACGTTTCTTCGTAATGCGGTACGAGCGCTGAGAGGCAGCAACGCATGCCCCGGCGCTCGGCTGCGCGACGACCACAGCGAGCGGGCGCTGCGGAGGCTGATTTGCCCGTCGTCGGCGTACGCAGCGCGCACTTTTGAGGGGAGCGAGGACACACATGTCATCGCGGCTGCGCCTCAGTATACACTTGCTAACACTTGTAAGAGCATGGTGCGTTCACTTCGCTGATCAGTGACGGAGCCGTCCACGCAATCGTGGAGAACATTTTTTTTGAAGAAATTAAGTTCCAGCCTATCTCGTTTTCCAACTCCAAGCGAACCTCTTGCTCAGTGCAGCGCTTCCGTGGCGTCGAGAGGGCGCGCGACAACTCGCACAGGCGTGTAAGCAGGACGAAGACGGCTCAAGAATGAGTCACGCCGTGCAACCCATAGTTGTGCCCCCAAAGCGCGCCGACGAGACGGACGAGGAGAAGCGCGCGCGGCGGCTCGCCAAAAAGGCGGCAAAGCGAGCCAAAGAGAGTGCGGCCATGGGAGGCTATGCGGATGACGACAACCCATGGAATGGTGCATCACTCCATCTCGCTCATCTCCCAGATTGCATGGCTGACTCGTCTGCGTTTCTCCTCGCAGATCCCAACTTGACCGAGCAATTTGTCTGGGGTAAGAAGGTCGAAAGAGAACGGAAAGTGAATGGCAGTGCTGCAGACTCCGCCTCGTCAGCGGAAGTGCTAAAACGTAAGCGCATGGATCAGCTCCGCGAACTTGAGAAGGCCAAGCAGGCACGTGTGCAGCGCGAGCAAGAGCGCGAGGCGTGGGAGGCGGAGAGGGTCATGCTTGAGCGCGAGCGCGAGCAGATGGCCTTCGCGGATAATGAGAAGCGCGAGGAGGAGTTCCAACTGAAGCAAACGTACCTGCGCGCTCGCATCCGTGCTGGCGAAGGGCGAGGCAAGCCCATTGATCTGCTCTCCGAGAGCCTCTCCCTCCTCTTCGACGATGCAGATCCCGACACGGCCCGCGACATCAAGCCGCAGGTGAGCGCCCAGCAAATCGAGGGCCTCTCACGCATAGGCAGAGCTGCTGCAAGCGCACACACGGGTTGGCTCGTTCGCCTCGCTCATGCCCGTTCGCTCACGTCTCACCCCCGCGGTCGGCCCGCTCACGTGTTGGTGCTGCAGGATCCGCTGTCCCTATTCGAAAACCTGACGCGACGCGAGCTACGCGAGCTTCTCGAGGACATATGCCGGTGCGCGCAGCTCGATATGCCGCGTCGGAGCTTTTGGAGCGCCCTGCGCGCGTTGTGCGAGCACCACGTGGCCGAGCTCGAGGAGAGCGGTGGGCACGGCAGCAAGGCCGGATTTGCGAGCGCACTCAACTCCGCCGTGAGCACCGACGTGGCGCAGATGCTTGCGAGCAAGTCCGCAGCAGAGCTCGACGAGCTGCGTGAGCAGATCACCGCCCAGCTCCAGGTGGGTTAGCATGCACGCGTGACGCTCGCCCGCACGCGCCACCAACCTGGAACACACACCTTAGCCGCTTGGACCATTTAGCGATGATCACCATCCGTGTGATCCCACCCACCCCTCAGGATGACGAGGCCGTAGACACCGACTACTGGCGGACAGTGCAGCAACAGCTGGAGTTAGCGCGGGCCCGTTGCATTGTGAAAGAGACTCACCGGACTGTCCTCGCGCGCAAGGCCGAGCTCATGGCTGCCGCAGGCTCAGCCGAGGACCCTCGGGTGGCTTCGGATGTGGCGGCGGCGGCGGCAGGGGTACCCCGCGCGGCGGCCCACAGCTCGAGCGAGCCCGCCTTGGACGGCCGTTACTCTCCCCTGCTCGAGGAGGACGACGAGGGCGCTGGGGACGCTGGGGCATTCGATGGAGCCGATGCCGGGGAGGTGAGCGGGAGTGCTGAGAGTGGCCGTTACAGCCCCGTGCTGCTTCAAGCTTATCAAGTCGCGAGCGAGACGGTCATTAGCACGGAGGATGACTGGCGCACGCTGCAAGAGGAGCGCGCGCGCGTCCGGCAGCACGCCGACGCCAGGCGGCACGCTGCCAAGCCAGGCGCTGCTGGGGCGACAGCGACAACAACAAGGGTCGCGTCAGAAGCCCCTGGCACCAGTATACTCTCCGGTGCTGGCGGCACGGCGGCGGGCGATCCAAACGAGGAGGATGCTCTTGTGGATGCTGAGGCCAAGCGAGGCATGGAGCAGGGGGAGGCGCGCTTCTCTTTCGAAGTGCCTCTCGAGCGCAAGATCACCTGGTGGCATGACAAGTACCGACCACGAAAGCCCAAATACTTCAATCGGGTGCACACCGGCTACGAGTGGAACAAGTACAATCAGACGCACTATGACCATGACAATCCGCCGCCCAAGATGGTGCAGGGCTATAAGTTTGCCATCTTCTATCCTGATCTCATCGATCGCACCCAGACGCCCACGTACTCGCTTCTGCCAGATCCGAGCGGTGCCAAAGACACGTGTCTGCTCCGTTTCCGCGGCGGGCCGCCGTACGAGGATATTGCGTTCAAGATTGTCAACAATGAGTGGGAGCACTCGCACAAGCGGGGGTTCAAATGCCGCTTTGATCGCGGAATCTTGCAACTGCACTTCAACTTCAAGCGGCATCGTTATCGTCGGTGATGAAAACGGTAATTCGTGGTCGCAGGAGCCAGGAGGTAGGGTGGCGATGCCGATGAATGCCGATGAATGCCGGCGGCGGCACCTTTGCCAGGGCCCTTGCGTTGCAGCGCGATCAATCACACGACTTGCGCCCGCCGCGCCGCCGGGCGAGCGTCCGAGCACTGTCGCGTCAGAGCGGAGTGCTGTGTGTCGTGTGGGGCACGCCTGTCGCGTCGGCGCAAACAAAAGCAAACCGGGTGAAAGCCGCGGGTGCTCTTGGCGTGCGTCTACTTGTAGTTCGGCGTATAACACGTCTAATGTCGCGCTTTTAAACGCCCCGCGTCTTCATACTATATACCTCAAGCGCGAAGACGCGGAATCATAACGCGGGGCGTGCATCGGGGGGTCGCCGACCGGACGCGGACCGCCCGGCCGAGCGTCGTCCGGCACCGCCGCCACGACGCGATGCGTCGTCCATCTCGAACGAAGCCTCTGGCGAAGGATGCGCACTCCACAGGCTCGATGCACAGGCCTCCCAGACAGTTCGCCCTGACGGCTCGCGCGGTCGCGGCTGACCCCACAGGCACGTCGCTCCGGCGGGTGCGTCCCCGCTACGTCGCCGCCGGGTCCCGACGGGACGCGGGGGCCGTGCGACCGGGGCCCTCGCCCAGAGCTTGAGCTAGACACCAGAGCCAGCCCCCACGTGCAACAAGAACTCTGCAAAAAGTAGCCGATTGTATCTCGATCTCTGTTCTCATCCACTGCCGCGTGCGTTTGTCAAGCACCCACACAGCCGAAGAAATGGAACCGCCAACCCGCAATCGAATCTGAAGCGTTGTGTGCGCAGGAGCAGTAGCTAGCTAGGTAGTTAAGACGCTGCCTTCTCATTTCCATAGCAGCAATCGTGCACCTGTACAGCACTCTTAGGCATATGCCCT
>ENA-UOXP01000242-UOXP01000242.1-mixed-culture-metagenome-genome-assembly--contig:-NODE-242-length-41188-cov-10.395911_pt1 | contig 41188 bp, 44 predicted proteins | sample MGYA00238161_ERZ761639 | MGnify/ENA primary metagenome ERZ761639 (study PRJEB28913, sample SAMN08776760) | mixed culture metagenome | isolation source: Freshwater growth medium | place: USA...
CGGTGCGAGGCGGAGGATGCCCATAGCGACATTGACCCCCATGATGGCCGCAGCGGTGACGAGGAAGCGGCGATCGCCCAGAGGCCTCAGGCCCCGTGCGGGTCGACCGAGCGTCCGGATCGCTCCCCCCATCAGGCCGAATACCGCCCCCGACGCGCCGACCAGGGAATCATAGCTGTCGGCGTGCAGCAGTCCGTAGCCGACCGTCGCAACCAGTCCGCACGCCATATAGAAGAGCAGAAAGCCGGCGACGCCCCTCGGCCCGCCCATCAGCCGGGCCACCGGCGGACCGAAAGCAAGGGCGGCGACCGCATTCATCGCCACATGGGCCCACCCCCCATGCACGAACATCGACGTCAGGATCCCCGGCCACCACTGACCCTCCCAGAGCGATGAGGGCCGGAAGGCCCATGAGAGTCCCCTGTCGCCCAGGCGTTCCTGCACCAGGTACAGGGCCGGCATCGACGCCGCGACGAGCACGGCGACGGGCGGCGCGTTCAGGATCCTCTCGGCAGGAGGTTGGGTCAGGGCGAACTCCGGAGAGACTCAAGGGCGCCGAACCGGGCGCCAAACATCATCATGGCAAGCGGTTCTTAACGGCCCGCTCCCTGCCCGTCACTGAAAACAAACACTTATCCGCCGCGCGGTTTCCGACTTCGTGTTTAAGTGTCGGGCGAAGTCGGACGGGATCGGGCGGCGTCGGCGCCTGTCGCGGGCGGCAGTCGGATAGCAGAACGCCCCGGGGCCGCTCCAACCCCGGGGCGCTCACTCGTCCGGCGGCGGGTCGGGCTCGCCGCCGGAGAGGACCCTTACGCCTCGAAGGCGATCCAGTTGACCTTCAGGCTGAAGGTGGTGGCGGCGACGTGGGTGGCGTCGGCGTCGGTGTTCTTCCAGCTCTTGAGCAGGAAGGAACCGGCCGCGGGCGCGCCGGCCTGGTCGCCGATATTGCCGGTGACATACATGGCGCCGTCGACCGGATCGTCATTCAGGCTGACGATGACGCCCGCGAGGGCGCCCAGGCCGGTGGCGACGGTGTCGTTCTCATCGACCGTGGTGTGCTGGCCGCGCGCGATGCGACCGCCGCCGCCGCCGGTGATGATCGCCGTGGTGACATTGCCCGTCGCCGGGGCGGCCGTGACGGTCAGGATGCCGTAGTCGGTGGCGCTGTCGCCGACGACCACGATGCGGTCCCCGACCTTCAGGAGGCCGCGGGCGTCGTTGAAGTAACCGGCGGCGGCGGCGGCGGCGACCGTGTCGGCGACCCCCTCATAGTGCCACAGCTGGCGGCCGTTTTTGGCGGACGGGGCGGGCTTCAGCTCCGCGACCTTCGACAGTTGGGTTTCGGCGAAGCTCATGGCCTCGATCTCCTCGGGTGGATCGCCCCGGCGGCGATCAGGAAGGACAGGCTACGGCCGGGCGCGGGGCTGCAACGCGCCCCGGCCTACAGCCATTCGATCAGGATGAAGCCCGGCGCTCCGGCCCCGCCTGCGGCGTTGCCGCCGCCGCCGCCGCCGCCCGCGCCATAGGCCGTGGCGGCCGCCGCCGCGCCCGCGACCGTATCGGCCCCGCCCACGCCGCCGTCGCCCCAGGGCGTGCAACCGCCCGCGCCGCCGCCCTTGGCGCCGACGCCGCCCAGGACGCCGCCGGACGCGAGGAAGGACCGCGACGGCCCGCCCGGCCCGCCGCCGGTGCCAGCGCCCGCGCCGCCCCCGGTGCCGGTCTCCGAAACGCCGCTGATCCCCGGAACGCCGGACACGGCCCCGCCGTCCGCGTCGCCGCCGCCGCCGGTGCCGAAGCTGGTCAGGGCGTAGCCGGTGGAGCCCGAGCCGCCGCCGCTGCCGCCGTTGGTCGCGGCGCCGACCGTGCCCTGAACGCCGGCGAAGGCGGACGGCAGGGCATGAAGCCCGCCCTCCAGCTTGGTCAGTCCGCCGGGCGAACCGGACGCGCCGACCGCGCCGCCTGCGCCGCCCGCGCCGATCGTCGCCGTCAGCTCGGACCCCGGTTCGACCGCCAGCAACAGGTTGCGCAGCGGGCAACCCGCGCCGCCGCCGCCGCCGCCGCCGCCCGTCGCATGGCCGCCGCCGCCGCCGGCGCCGCCGCCCTGAAGGGTGACGCGGGCGCCGGTGGCCCAATCGGGGACCGTGACCGCGCCGCTGACGGTGATCCGCTGCACGCGCTCGATCGCGGCGCCGTCAGCGCCAACAAGGGTGGCGCGGATGGGCGGGGACACGCGGGGGTGAACCATGGTCTCAGTCTCCGGTTTCGGGGCTATTGGCCAGGCGCTGCTGCTCGCGCACCCAGGCCTGCAAGGCGATCAGCTGTTGGGCGTTGGCGTGGGCGTCGCCGTAGTTGTCGACGATGCCGACGGCGGCGGCAGAGAGCGCAAGACCCGAGGGGGCGTCATCAGCGAGGCCGGAGGGTTCGGGAACCGGGCGTCCGGCGGCGGCGGCGTCGTGGAGCCGCACGAAGCCAACAGGCACGATGCAGCGATCATCAGCGTCAGGCGTGACATAGACAGGAACCTCGCGGATCAGGGTTTGGGTGACGGTGCGGATCCGCACCTGGGCCTCGGCGGCCTGCGTCTCGATGCGGCTGGTCACGTCGGCCTGGGCGCGCTCGCGATAGACGATGCGCTCCACCACCTTGACGCGGTCATTCGCGGCGGCCTCGCCGTCGGCGCCCGCCTTCCAGTCGCGCACGGTCCAGCCGGAGCCGAAGCCGACCGCCAGCATGGCGGCCGCCACGGCGGCGTAGCCTTTCCAGCCCGCGAGGGCCTTGAGCAGCGGGGCGATCATCACACGCCCTCCAACAGCACATAGGGGATGACCTCGCGCCGCCAGCCCGCGGGGGCGATGCGCTTGGCCTGGTCGGTCACGGTGGCGATGAAGGCGGGCCACTGGTCGGGCGGAATGGTCTGACACCCTTCGGAGCTGGTCGAACCCCAGCCGCCCCGGTGAATGTTGATCCCGAACATTCCGGTTTCGGGATAGGGCGGGTCGCCGTCGCGGGTCACGGTCACCACGCCCGCGCGCTGGCACAGGGCCTCATGCGCGCCCTTGGCGCCGCGCTTGTGAACGTCGAGGCGGTACACCGGCCAGACGCCGGGGTTCAGGCTGGCCATCCCCTTGCCCGCGCCAAAGCCCTTGCCCTTGCGATAGCCGCTCGGGTCGGTGTTGGCGTTGAAGGCGACAAAGGCGTCCGGCGTGACGACGAAGATAGCATCGTCATAGACGGCGCGATCGTTGCGGCCGACCGCGCCCATGGTGTCGCGATAGTAGCCTCGGACGCCGACGATCAGCAGCGGGGCGTTCAACAGGCCGCGATCGGGGTGAACGGCCAGGACGCGCCCCAGCAGCTCCGACCGGCTCATCTTCGGACGGGCGGCAGGACGGGCGGCGGTCATGCGGGCGCTCCGGCGACATAGGCTTGCGCCGCCAGCGTGGCGGCCTGGATCAGGGCGTCGACCGCCTCGGACGATCCCTTGCTCAACAGGGTCACGGCGATCGGCAGCAGCCACCAGCCGACCTTGGGAAACCATTTCCGCACGAAGGCGCAGAACAGCAGCCATTTGGTCAGGATATCGCCCATGGCCTGCAGCGTCGGTTTCAGCTCATGGAACTCGGCCTGGAAGGCCTCGGCCGTGTCGGCCAGACGCGTCAGCGCCCGCGCCTGTTCGCGCTGGCAGTCGTCATGGCGCGGGCATTGATCGGCCCGCTCATTCGACGCGCCCGCCTCCGGCCGACGGGTCGGCGCCCGGCTCACTGGCCCGCCTCCACCTTGGCCAGGGCGGCGGCGGTCAAGCCCTCCAGCCCCCAAAGGCAGTCGTCCCAATAGGTCAGGTGACGCCAGCGAAGGCGCAGCGCCTGTTCCGCCTCGCCGCCGCCCAGCGACCCGTCCACATCGGCCGCGGCGAAGGCGGCCAGCGGGATCAGATACAGGTCATGTTCGCGCGGTATGCAGCCGATCTCGGCGCAGGCGAAGGCGACGCCGGCCCGCACGGTCTCCAGCGGGTCAACCGCCGTCGGCTCCGGCCAGGCGACCATGGCCGCCTGTATCCGGTCGCGGCGCTCGGCCAGCCCCCGCGACAGGGCGGCCAGCGCCAGCGCCCGATCGGCGCGCTCGATCGCCAGCTGGTCAATCCCGCTCATACGACCGCTCCGTCCCGCCAGCGATAGGTGCCTCGAATGGTGGTCCGGCGGGCCCATTTGCGCGGCGCGGTGCCGCTGCTGACGCCGGGATAGACCTTCACCACGTCGACGCGGTCCTGGCAGGTCATGACGGAGGTGGTGCAGTTGCTGAAGTCGCCCGGCGGCGTGGCCGGGCCTTCCGGCATCAAGACTTCATAGATGATCCCGCCGTCCGGGTTGCCCGAGCCGTCATCGAAATACAGGGACGCGCTGTCCTTGTTCACCCCGTCCGCGCCGGTGGCCAGCGTCAGGTCGCGCGCATCCTCCCGGCCGACCACGATGGCGGCATAGCCTTGCGCCTTGGCGCGGGTGATGGCGCGGCCGATCAGCATATTGGAATAGCCGTTCTGCTCGCTAACCTCGCCGCTGGGCGGCCCCTCGGCGTGGGCGACCAGCACGCTGGCGACCTCGATATCCTCGCCGCCCGCCTCGAAGGTCCCGCTGATCACATCGACCAGGATGGTCCCGGCCATGTCGCCGTCGCCCCAGTCGCCCGTCATGCCGTACTCGGGAACCAGACAGACGTAGGCGGTCGCGCCGGAGGTGACGCCCTCGATGATATCGCCGACCTGGATTTCCACCTCGCCGGCGGTGATTTCCAGCCGCTGGCCGATATCGAACTCGGCCTCCCAATGGCGGCCCTTGCGGTCGATCCAGATGCGCTCGCGCACCTCGCCAATCCATTTGCCGGGCTTGTCCCCCTCGACGGCGACATAGGGCATATAGCAGCGGGCGTGCCAGTCGATCATAAGCTCGGAGCCGCTGCCGCTGTCGCTGACGATCATGGCCAGAACGTCGCGGGTGCTGGTGGCGACCAGGCCGTGGCGCTCGATGCGCGCGCCGGACGGCGGGATATGGCCCGCGATCCAGACGATGTTGGTGGTCACGATGTTGTAGTCGACGCCCGCGACCTGTTCGGTGCGCACCCCGGCCGCCGTCTCGACCTCGATCAGGACGTCGGCGGGATCGGCGAAGCTGAAGCCAACCGGGATCGTCGTCGTCGCCCCGTCGCCATACGACACCGCCCGCGGATAGACGTTCAGGCTGATGGCGCAGTAGAACTCCTCCAGATTGCCGTGCCAGCGGCCCAGGAAGTCATGCACCGGATGGCCGCCCGAGACGGCGTTCAGATTGGTCTCCGACAGGGGGCCGACGCGCAGGGCGTAGATGTCGGTCGACGGCTGGATACGGTCAAAATTGCCGCTGCCGGTATGGCGCGAACCTATCTGGCCATAGCGATAGCGCCGCCCCCGAACCTCGGCCTCGGACCAATGCCACACCGGGGCGTAAGGGTTGTCGAACGCCCCCAGCGACATGCCGATCTGGCCGGCGAACACGATCTTGTCCGTGGTGAAGTCGCCGTTGCTGCGCCGCGCCGGGTCATCATAGGTGATGTTCGCGGCCTTGATCAGGAGGCCGTCATCCTTGCGCTCGACCATGACCGGCCGGACCGGCGAAGGGATTTCGTACAGATCCCGCCCGGCGATGGCGTTGGCGTATTTCAGGGCGAGGTTCGGGCGCTGGACCAGGTGAAAGAAATTGGTCGTGTCGTCGCGCGGAAACTCCAGCAGGGTCCGCGCGGGCCACAGGTCCGCGTCGATCAGGGTGTTATTGCCCGCCGCGTCCCGCAGCGGGGTGGCGGTCAACAGGTCGACGGTGTCGCCATAGTCGCGAAGGGTCACGGACGGCGAGCCGAAGGTCTTAACCTGATCGGTTTCGACCACATAGATCACGCCCAGGCGGTCGGCCGGGAGAACCACCCACGGGTGACGCAGGATCAGGACGAAATTCCGCCCGTCGCCGCCGGACTTGAGGCGGCATCTCACCACGGCGTTGCGCTTGCCCAGCTCGGTCGCCGACGGAATGGTGAACAGGGTGGACTGCGTCGAGGCGTCGATGCGGCGGTAATATTCCACGCCCGGCCCGCCGATGGTGCCGACCTTGAAGGCGACGCCGTTGGCCACGGCCGCCCGGCCGGTGGCGATATCGGGATAGAGGGTCGCGGCGTCCAGACTGTCGACCAGGGCTTGCGCGTCGGCGATCGTCAGGTTCGCGGCGATCACCGACAGGGCGACCGCCGCCTCGGCCGCCGTCGCCTCGCCTGACGCCTCGGCGGCGATGACCGCCTGCGCCAGGGCGATCCCCGCCTGCGTCGTCGCCGTCCCGGCCTGGGTCGTCGCGGTCGCGGCCGCCGCCTCGGCGTCCACCTTGTGCTGTTCGGCCGCCGCCAGGTCCTCGGCCACCGCCGCTGAACTGTTCGGCACCAGAATGATCTGATCGCCCGCCTCATTGACGCCGAAGACCCGGCTGGCCAGCGCGGTTCCATGCGCCGGCGGCTTCAGCGAAAGGCCATGGCCCAGCAGCAGGGCCCGGCCGATATCCCGCCGCGCCTCCTGCGCCCGCGCCGCCGCCTCGCGGGCGTCGGCCTCCAGCCGATCGCTCAGGACCGCCCCGCCCTGCGGGTGCGCCCTCAGCCGCTTCTGTTTCTGGCGGCCCTCGATATGGCAGCGGTCGCCCGCCTCGGCCGGTTCCGTCAGCGTCAGGGTGAAGCCGTCGGCGTCCTGCGTCGTGATGGTGAAATCGCTGGTCACCGTCAGCTCGGACCGCACACCGTCGCGCTCGCGCACGAAGACGACACACGATCCCGCCACATCGCCGGGGGCGTCGATCAGGGGAAAGTCGCCGTCGAACGCCGTCTGCCCCTCCAGGGCGGTGAACGGTCCGGTGACGCGGTCGTTTTCGGGCAGGCTGGCCATGGGGTCATCCTGCCGCCCCCGACAGGCCCGCAACGCGCGTCAGCGTTCGGTCGGCTCCAGCGCCGCGCCAAGGTCCGGCGCCCGCTCCGGCGCCCCGCCCTGCGGCCACCACTGTTCCTGGCCGTACTCCCGCTCCATCCGCTTGCGGCGCCGCGCGAAGGCCTCCTCGGCCTCGGGGTCCAGAAGGCGATGCAGGTTGTCGGTCACCCCCCGGCTGAAGGCCGTGCGCAGCCACCACACCGTCGCCAGCGGCGTATAGCGCCCGACATAGTCGGCCGCGTCCCGCCCGATCCGCGCGCCCGCCACCGCCTCGCCCAGCTCGTCGCCGCGGCCCAGGTCCGCGCCGATTTCCAGCGCGTTCCCGATCGTCAGATTGAAGCTGTCGCCGACGAACTGGCCGACCGGACCGAAGGCCGCCGCCTGGGCGTTCAAGCCGTTTCGCGCCTGCGCCGCATACAGGAAGTCGCCGAAGATCCCCAGGCCGCCGCCCTGCATCATGGCCGCCCCCCAAAAGCGGGCATCGTCCATCTTGCGCGGGTCATTGCCCTTGATGATTTCCCGCAGTTGGATCGCCACCGCCCCGGCGATAGTCAGCGAGACCAGCATCCCGGCGGCATAGCCCGCCGTCATGGCCACGCCGCCCGCCCGGTTGCCGCGCAACGCCAGCTCCTCGCCGAACAGGTGCGAGGCCGTCATCGAAAAGCCCCGGAACATGGCCCAGCTGCGCCGCGCCTCGCCCGATACCGTCCCCGGCCGGCTCTGCCCCATAAGCTTGGCGCGGGTCCACAGGGTCGTCTCCGGGCTGACCAGCCGCGTCTCCATCTCGATCGCCTCGCCCAGCCGCGCGGCCAGGGTCTCGTCGGCGACGTCCATGGGTCTCAGGAATTTGGCCCCGGTGCGCGGCTCCCACACCGGCGCCGCGCGGATGATCCCCCACGACGCCTCGTCAAACCCCCGCGCCTCCAGCCACTGACCCAGCATCCGGTCGCGCTCGTCCCCGGCGGCCAGGTCCTTCAGCGTCATGCCCCGCACATCGTGAAGGGCGCCCATGAACTCGAACCGGAAGGCCCGCTTTCGCGCCGCCACATAAGGCGTGAGGCCCTGCAGCCGCATCGTCGCCGCCGGCATCCGCCGGGCGAAGGCGTTGGCCTTGCCGTCGGCCCGCTCGCCGACCGTGACCAGTCGCAGGTTGTCGCCCGTCGCGCGCACGAAACCGTCGGTCGCCTGCTCGATGATGAAGCCGCTGCGCCGCGCGATCGCCCGCTCGGCCGGTGACGCCAGCAGCCGCACGAATTCCGCCATATCCCCGGTCCGCGACAGGCCGGTGAAGCTGCGCGCCATGGCGCCGAACATGGGCGCGCTCGGCATATCCGACAGGATGGCGGACCCCAGCGACACCCCCGTCAGCCACGCCCGCGCCGTCATTCCGGCCTGGGCGAGCTTGCTGTTCACCGGGGCGGCGGCGTCGCCGTTGAAATGCGCCAGCATATCGCGGGCGGTCTGGACATAGCTGCGCGCCCGGTCCGAGGCGCCCTGCACCCCGCCCGCCTCCTCGATCTGGGCCTCGCGCTGGGCGAAGGCGGCCAGCCATTCGAATTGATGGTCGGGGTTCGGCCCCAGTATCTGCATCTGCGCGATATCGCGGGTCATGTCATCGACATGGCCCATCATCGTCTGGAAGGCGTCGGCCTCGCCGAATTCCGATTGCGCCGCCAGCCAGTCGTCGGCGGATTTGAAGACCAGGAACCGTTCCTCGCCCCGCTGTTTGGCCAGCATCCCGCGCCCCAGCCGCTCGCCCGGTCGGCGCTTGATCGCGCCGCCGGTGGCGATATTGGCCCAGACCTCGCCCAGGACGGCCTTCAGCCGGGCGTCTGTGAACGGCAGGCCGGTCACCCGGTCGACCATGGCCGTCCGGTTCAACCGCGGCAGGATCCCCGCCACCCATGCGTCCTTGCCGACCTTGCGCACCTGGGCGGCGTCCCACCGTTGCGGCAGGCCCCATTTGTCCAGCTTGCCGATCGCGCCCCCGGCGGCGTTGAAGCCGTGCCTCAGCCATTCGGCCGTCTGGCCCCACGCCTCGGCCATGCCCTTCGCGGCCAGGTCGCCGGTGTCCTCGCCGAACGCCTCGCGCACAAGGTTTTCCAGCCGCGCGCGGCCCGGCCGGTCGAACCCGGTCCGCGTCTCGAAGGCCTCGATCAGCCCGGCCATCATGGCGTCGGCCTGACCGCGCAGATAGCGATACCGCCCCTCGATCGAAGAAAACGGCCCGCCCGACAGGCCGCCCTTGTTCTCGACCAGCAACTCGAGAGCCCGCGCCGCGATCGCGCCGCCGCTGCCCGGCCCCTTGGGCGGGGGCGCCCCGCCCTGTATCCATCCGTCCTTGGGCGGCTTGGACCCGCCGCCGCCGCCCAGGGCCTGCACGCCCTGATAGCCGCGGCGCGTCTTCAGGCCGGCGACGCCCTCCAGCACGGATCGCCGGGCGCGGATCATCACCGCCCGGCGCCGGGCGGCCTCGATCCGCTCGCCCTCCAGACGGCGCATCGTCGCCTCGGCCGCCATCCGGTCGGCCTCGACCGTGCCGAAGGTCTCGCTGAAGGCGGAAAAGGCGTCGTCATAGGCTTCGCGCGCGACGCCCGCCGTGTCCTCGTCGAACTCGCCCGCCGCCGCCGCCTCGTCGATACAGCCCCGAAAGGTCCCCATGGTCTCAGCCCTTCCCCGGCGAACAGGCGTTCAAATGGTCGATCGCGCGATTGAGGCCCGCTTCCTCATCCGGCAGGTCATCGAACAGGCCGGGCGGCGGGCCCTCGGGCTCGGGCGCGGTCCGCGCATAGCCTTCGCGCAGGGCCGCGCGGACGGCGGACCGATAGTCGCCATACTCGACGTGACCCGTCGGACCCTGTTCATCGAAATAGGTGACGCGGCCTTGCCCGGCCTTCTCAAGGTCAGGTCCGACCACGACGCCGCGACCGTCTGGATTGGTCAACCGGACCGACCCGCCCTCGGCCGCGATCTCGTCGGCCTCGGCGTCCAGCCGCTTCATCCGCGCCGTGGTCTCGGCGATCAGCTTGTCCAGCGTGTTCGCCTCGGCCTCTCCGACCGCCCGCGCGGCGATCCGCTCCACGGCCTCGGCCCGCATCGCCTCCATATTGGCGCGGTTCACCGCGTCGATTTCCCGGCCGTCCGACAGGCGGCCAGCGGCGAGCGCCCGGTCGTAGGCGTCGATCAGGTCCTCATCCATGACGCCTTCGCGGTTGGTGCCGATCGCGTCGGGGTCGTTGATCTTCTGCCAGGCCACCGCGTCCGAACGATATTGAGCCTCCGCTGCGGCCTTCTCCAGCTCGGCAATCCGCGCAGGGGCGAAGGCCCCCTCGACGGCCTCCGCGCCGTTGCGCCAGTGAACCTCGGCCCGGATCGTCTCGACGCCTTCGCGGGCCGCCATCGCGACCCTGTTGTTTCCCTCGGCGATGAAGGCCTCGCCCCGGTGATTGACCATGACCATGATCGCCGGGGGGTCCTGCCAGCCATTCTCCGCAACCGAAGCCGCCAGACGGTCGAACTTACCGCCGCCCGGCGCGGGCCGCTCGCCCTCGACACCCTCCAGGCCCTTCAAGGCCGCGACGGGCAGGCGCATTTCCTCCTTCAGCCCAGCCGTCGCAGTCGTCGCCCCTCGCAAGCGACGGCCGTTCAAGCCAGTCGGCGAGGTGCGCCCGTCCGCTTCTAGGTCGGCGGCTTCCTGCTTTCTGGCCACCCAATCGCCGCCGGGGTTGTCCTGCGTGAAACTCTCGGGTCGGGCCGCTGCCTCGGTCGCCCGCTGCACGTCCGCGCGGATCGGCGTTTCGAGCCAGGCATCCTCCGGCTTCGGCTCGGCCTGCGCCTTCTGTCCCGCGCCGCCCGGCGTGTCGAACGCCTCGGCCGCCTCGACGGCGGCGGGCGCGGGCGGCTTGGGGTTCAAGGCCACGGCCCGGCCCATGTCGTTCAACTCGCCCGCCTCGACCGCCGCACGGATGCGCTGGATCAGGCCCTTGGACGCCGCCGCCGGGGTCATCTTGCGCAGGGTCACCGCCTCGGCCGCCTCGGTGAAGGCCTCGCCGATTTCGCCGCTGCGCAGCGCCAGCCGGGAAACCAGCTCGCCCGCCGCCCGGTCGATCGCCAGCCGGGCTTCGTTGTCGTTCCGCGCCAGTATGTTGCCGCCGGCCTCGATGGCCTCGGCGTGCCGGACCAGCTGGGCGTTGATCCGCGCATCCCGGCGCAGCCCGGCCAGCACCGCCTCGCGGATGCGGCCCCGGGCGATCACCGTGCTTTCGCGCGGCAGGGCGCCGAACAGGTCGCCCTGTATGCCCTCCGTCGCGATGAAGTCGTCCAGCATCGCTTCCTGTATGAGGGCGCGCGCCCCGTCGACCGACCCCGGCTCGGCCTTCTGCAACAGGGCGACAAGGTCCGCCTGAATGTCCGGCCGGTCGCCGGCCATCTCGCCCAGGGCGGCGCCGTACCGCTCGGGGATCAGGCCGTTCACCACGGCCCGGAACGCCGCGTCGGACAGGCTGGCCAGCTGGCGGGCCTGATGGATGAAGTCGCCGGTGATCGGCAAGGATCGGTCGCGCAGGGCGCCCGGCGCGTCGCGGAACAGCTTGGCCGCGTCCATGATCGTTCCGCTGCCCTCGCGGATGTTCTTCAGGCCCGCGACCACGCGCACCTCCCGCGCGGTCCAGCCGTCGGCCTCGCGCAACAGGTGGCCGTCGAGCCGGGTCCCTTCCCAGCCCTGCTCGACCATGCGCCGCGCCAGCCCCCGGCGCTGGTGGCCGTCGGCGACGAACTGGCGGCCCTGAAGGTCCTCGAAGACCAGGATCTTGCCCGACGCCGTGGCGTCCCATTGCTCGATCCCGCGCAGCCGCCCGGTCACGCCCTCGGCGTCCGCGTCGGCCTTGTACTGGAACCGCTCGGCGTCGACCTCCAGCCGCATGGGATCGAACTGGCCGGACCAGATGGTTCGCCCGCGATAATCGGTCGGCGTCAGACCGCCCGCGCCGACCGTCGCCCCGCCCGCCGAAGCGGGTTGCGATGGGCTAACACCGCCTAACGCCTCCGGCCCGAACAGGTCGTCAAGCTCCCGCTCCGGCTCGATCGTCGGCAGTACGCCCCGGTCCAGCGCCGCCCGGTCCGCGTCGAAGTCGCGGCCGGGGCCGATGACGGCCTCGTCCTCCAGCAGACGGTCCAGCGCCCGCGCCGTTCCCCGGTCGGCCGGATCGGCCGATGCGGCCAGCCGCCGCCCGGCCCCGCGCCATATCGACGCCGCCACCGACCCGGCGCCCTCGAACACGACGCCTCCGCCCGCGCCGAACAGGATATCCAGCCCGGCTTCTCCGGCGCCGTATTCCGGCCCGCCGAAGCGCCGCGCATCGGCCCCGCGCGCGGGAACGTCCAGCGCCTCCTGACCGGCCGCCGCGCCGCCCTGAACCATCATACGGGTGAGCAGGGGCCGTCCGGCGCCCCAGCCGCCGGTGGCGATGGCCACGCCGATATTGGCCGGGTCGCTCATCGTCGCGCCGATCTGGCCGGTGAAGGCGCCGAACGCGCCGCCGACGCCGCTCCCGGCCGCCTCGTCCGCGCGCGCCCGCGTGGCCCGGAATTGGGCGTCCAGCCGCGCCGCGATTTCCGCCCGCGTCTCGACGCCCGCCAGCAGGGCGGGGTTCTTCGCCCGCTCGGCCTCGATCATCGCCTCATAGGCGTCATCCTCCATCAAACCCGGACGGCCCAGGATCGCGGCGTTGATCGCTTCAGGGTCGAAGGTGATCCGGTCCAGCAGGGACTGTTCCGACGCGCCCGGCGTCACCCCGGCCAGACTGCGCGACAATTCCAGCCGCCGCCCCAGCCGACGCTCCAGGTCACGATGGCGGCTCCACAGCTCGCCGTCCGTCGCCTCATAGCGGGCGTTCCGGCGGCGCGTTTCCCAGCCGTCCTCATAGTTGCGCTGCACGGCATCCCAGAACGGCACCGGCGCGGCCGGCGCCACGCCCTGTTCGTCCGGCCGGGCCCAGCTGTCCCGGCGAATGGCCCACGACTGCGGCGGCATCAACGCGCCTCCAGCACGGCGCCCGGCAGGCGGCGCGACAGGAGACCCCGGAAGGCCTCGCTCTCGATATCGAACTCGAACGCCGACCCGCGCCGCCCGGCGACCACCTGGCCGCTCATCCGGTCCACCAGCCGGTAACGCCCGTTCGGCATGGCGCGCAGCTGATAGCCCGCCAGCCGGTTCGCCGGGATCGGTTCGCCGTTCGCATAGACCGGCCCGCGGTCGGCCTCGACCCAGCCGCGCGCGGCGATTTCCAGCGCCTCGTCCAGCCGGTCGGCCTCAAGCCAGGTCGGCGCCACCGTCACCGCGCCATTGACCCGCACCACCCCGCCGTAGCGTCGGCCGCCCTGATTGGTCGCCCCAAGGGCGCTGTTCACATAGGCGCCGGGCGGCTGCAGCCGTCCGCGCTGGGCGTCGCCGATCGCCATGTCCTCGGCCAGCGACAGGATCGCCGGCGTCAGGCCGGGCTGATCGGCCCAGGCCGCCGCGCTGGCCTGCACCACGCGGGCCACCGACGGCTCATCGCCGAAGTCCGGCGCCCGCGCGCCCTCGGCCCGCGCCGCCCGTCCGTCCAGCGCCAGCCGGACGACGTTCGCATTTCTCGGCTCCATGGCCAGCGAGGCCAGGTGCAGGTCGGCGCCCGCCACGCCCGCCCGCCCCAGCTCGTCGAAGAACTGGCGGGCGTCCGGCCCCAGCGCCGTTCCCACGGCGGCGGCCAGCGGCAGGATATTGGCCGGGTTGTCCTCGATGGCGGATTTGTAGAAGGCGGCCTCGGCGTTATCGAGGATCCGCACCGGCACGCCGTCGCGCTGCGACAGGGCGCGCGCCGTCGCCAGCCGCTGCTGGATCGCCGCGCCCCATTGCCGCCCCGCGTCGCCGCCGTCGAACACGGCCGCGGGCGTGAACTCGGCCACCGTCGCCAGCGGCCCTCTCCGGCTGTTCCCGCGCGAGAAGTCGACCGGGTCGCTGGCGTAACCCTCCATGGACCGGCGCTGCGCCCGCTGGGCCGCGATCGCGCCTCGCACCCGGCCTTGCCGCGCCCGCCAGCCTCTCAGGTCGTCGCCGTATTTGGCCGGGTCGCGGGCGGCCAGGCTCTCAAACCACGCCATTTCCAGCGCGAGGAACCGTTCGACGTCGCCGTCGGCCTCCCGCAGGAACCGCCGCACCGGCGCGTTGTCGCCGTTGATCCCGCCGACATAGGCGGTGGCCAGGGCGGCGATGGCCAGGTCGGGGTCCAGCTGATCGCCCCCGATGGCGTCCCAATGCAGCCGCGCGACCCGGATGGCCTCGGGCCGCGTCACCTGACCGTCGCGCCAGGCGTCGGGATAGCTGGCCTCGGTGACGCCGAACTGGGCGCGGCCGCGGCCGTTGTCGTTGCCGACCAGTCCCGGCCCCTCCAGCGTGTCCAGCAGGAAGGAGGCCGCACCGTCGAAGCCGACGCCGACCCCGCCCGCGCCGCCCCCGCCGCCGCCGCCGGGGTTGCCGCCGAACCCATGCGTCAGCCGATAGTCGACCTCGGCCTGTAGCCCCACGTCGCCCGACGCCGCCGCCCGGGCGCGCAATTCGGCCTCGTCCACATCGCCGCCGTATTCCAGCGCCCGCAACAGGTCGCGGGCGCTCGCGGCCGCAGCGCCCGCCGCCGCCCGCTCGTCGGTCTCGGCCCGGTTCGCCTGTCCCTCCAGCTCGGCGCCCAGCCCGTCCATCTGCGCGGCGTTCAAACCGGCGAACATCGGATCGCCCGCCGCCCAGCGTTCGCGCACATTGCCCGCGAAGGCGGCCTTGGCCGCCGATCCCGTCAGCTGGTCCTGGGCGTTCCTGATCCAGCTGATCCGCGCCTGTCCCTGGGCGGCGTCCACGATCCGCGCCAGCGCCTCGGGCGAGACCGCATCCTGTCGGCTGGGGTCGGCCGCGAACTCCACGCCCGCCACGGTGAAGGCCGAACGCGGCCCGAACTGCGCCAGCTCGGCGATAAAGCCATTCAGGGCCTGGCCGACCCTCTGGCCGCCCGCCTCGTCGAACGGGGCGCTGGCCACGGCCTGCCCCAGCACCGTCTCCTGTACCGACACCGTCGAGGTGAAGATCCCGGCCGCCACCTGACGCCGGCGGGTCTGCTCGCGGGCCAGCACGCGCACCCGCGCCGTCGACAGGTCCTGCTCCAGCGCCGAATTAAGCGCGGCGTCCGCCCGCGCGTCCCCGGTCGGCTGGTTCAACAGTCCGGCGCGCACCGCCTCGGCGGCCTCTCCGAACGCCGCCGGGCTGTCGGGGTGGGCTTCCTCGACCTTGGCCAGCTCCTCCAGAAACACGCCCCGACGCTGGGTGACCCGGTGCGTCCGCAGGATGGCGTTATAGGCGTCGTCGTCCTTGGCGAAGCCGCCCCGGAAGGTCGCCTCGCCGTCGCCCTCTCGCTCGCGCCGCAGGTCATCGACCGCCGACTGTTCGCCCTTGCGCGTCAGGACCTCATCGGCCAGCGCCCCCAGCCGCCGCCCGAAGGCGTCGGCCGCGCGAGCGACACTGGCGGTCGCCGACGCCGGGACGTCGTTGGAATGGTTCGGCTGATAGACCGGGCTCGAGGTGGCGCGGCCGAAGTCGGCGCCGGGGAAGGCGGCGGGGCGTCGGGCCATCTCAGCCGCCCGCCTTGGCGAAGGTCCCGGCCACGTCCAGCCCCAGGCTCACCCAAGAACCGATCTTCTGGTTCCGCGCCGCGTTCTTCAGGCTGACCGCCCGCAGCCGCCGCTGGGCGGCGTTGGCCTCGGCGCTGTTGCGGATGATCCGGCGCTCGCGGTCGGCCTCGTCCCGCGCCGCCTCGCGCGCCGCCACGACAGAACCGGAGCCGACGTCGATCCCCATGGCGGAGGCGGCGGCCAGCTGATCGCCGGCCAGCCGGTTGAACTCGGCGTCGATCGCGTTCACCCGCTCATTGGCGACGACATACTCCTGACGCGAGGCCAGCCGCTCGCCCCAGGCCTCCTGCTTGATCGCCTTGGCCTTCTGCAGCCCGCCCGCGAACTCCATGAGCGAACCCAGGACGGACATTCCGCGCCCCATTCCGCCCAACTCGGCCCCGCTGGGTCCGCCGCCCCGTCCGCCGCCCGACGCGGCGCTGGCGGCCATCTGCCCGCCCTGCTTCTTGGCGAACGCCATCACCGCCTGCATGGAAACCTCCGGCCTCAGCTCGTGACCGTCGCCACCAATTCTCGGATTTCCAGCGGACCGGGACGGGACTGCACCCATTCGATCTGTGCGTCGTCCTGGAAGCCGGAAACCGGCCAGAGCCGCGTCCAGCCCTCGAAAGCATCCTCGCCCGGCCCGGCGTCCAGCAACGCGCCCCCCGGCGGCGTCTGGTCGCGCCGCTTCAACGGCACGTCGAACATCGTCTTGCCCGCCATCCCCGCCTTCAGATTGGCGGTAGGCCCCAGCCGGAAACAGATTTCGCCCGCGCGGGCGCGGCGCGATATGCCCGCGCGCGGGTCCTGCTCAAGCACGATCGGCAGGGTTCGCCCGCGCGGCTCGAACAACAGGCCGACCTCGCAGGACCGCAGGGCCTCCGTCGGCAGGGTGACCATGCCGCCCTCGACCACGGCGTCTCCCGCGTCGCCGCCGTCGATGTAGAGGCAGACCGTCCGCCCCTCCAGATGCTCCAGGCCGGAAACCTCCGTGCAGGGCCCCTCGACCAGCACGGAGGCGTCCAGCATCCGGCTTGCGTCCACCCGCTCCAGCCGGTGCGTCTCGACGCCGTCGGCCTCGCGCCGGACGCAGACATACAGGTCGCCGGCCATTTCGCCGCCGGCCTCGGTAAAGTCCCCGTCCGTGGTCCATTGGGCGAACCCCAGGACCTCCTGACGCAACATCGCGTGCATCGCCGTCGCCGTGCCGTCCGAGCGGACGAACAGCGCCAGATTGGGCTCATTGGTCGACCGGCCGCGGCGCATCCCGGCCGCGACGATCCCCTCGGCCAGGTGCGAGCTGAAGGCCGACAGGGCGTCGGGCTCGTATTTCAGTTGGCTTTCGTCGAACGACGTGCGGGCGATGGTGTCCGCGCCCGCCTGGATGAACAGGGCGTTGCCCTCAAGGTCCAGCACCGGCGTTCCCGCCTCGGCGCCGTCCTTGGACGATCGCAGGAAGGGCGGCGGCGGCGTGATCGGCGAGGCGGGACAGAAGAACAGGCCCGACGGCGTGAACACCTGAAGGTGGCGGCCCGGATAGAAGGCGAGGATCTGTGTCGCCTCGTCCGTGTCCAGGGTCACGTCAATACCCTTGTCGGCCTGCGCCCCCCGGGTCTGGAAGTCGAAGAAGAAGCCCAGCCGCGACGCCAGCAGCGTCGAGGGCCGCGAGGCCGGGCCGCCCAGCCACAGCCGCTGCTCATAGAAGACGCCGCACGACGGCCAGCCGCGCGTCGCGCTGATGACCGGCTCGCCGCCCGCCTTGCCCTGCGTCAGGGTCGCGACCCGCACCACGCCTTCGGCGGACGACAGGGTCGACGGCGCCATTTCGGCCAGGTCCTGCGAGGCGTTCTGGCCGGTGAAGGTCACCGAGAATTGGTCGGTCCCCGTCGAAACAACCGAGACGCCGCCGGACCCCACATTGACCAGCGCCTGAAGCGCCGACTGGATCGACGCGGCCAGGGTCGCCTCTGTGTCGGAAAAGACGATGCTGGCCGTGGTCTCGCCCTCCAGCGTGATGTTGAAGGTGTCGCCGTTGAGATAGTCCACGAAACTCAGCTGCTGGACCTCGGACACCCCGCCCTCGCTGGCGCCGGTAAAGTCGAAGATCGGCAGGTTCTCAAGCGGCTGGGTCCGGCTGTCCCATTCCGAATGGGCGCCCTGGCGGCCGATCCGGTGCGGCGCCACCGTCGAATGGAAGGCCAGCAGGGTATCGCGGCTCTGGGCCCGCTTAACGGCCGTCACCACATCGGCGCCATAGGGCGACGGAACCGCCGTCTTGCGCTCGCCGCGCCGGTGGACCTCGACATTGCCGTCCGTGGCGATCAGGCCATATCGCTGGTCGCCCGCGTCGAAGTCGAAACTCCAGCGCCGGTGCGCCGACAGGTCCGCCGTCTCGCGCCAGAACCGGACCTGCCCGATTTCGACGGTGGCGAGGCCCAGGTCATCGTCGCCCAGCCGGACGATCCGCCACTTCTGCGCCGTGACGCTGACCCGCGGCGCAAAGGCGAAGCGGCGGGTGCGCAGCAGCGAGCCGCCGTCGTGGCGCTCCACGGTCACCCAGCTGTCGTCCTCGGCCTGGTACTGGACCGCGATCGCATCCGTCAGGGTCGCCGGCACGGTCACGGCAGAACCTCCAGCCCGCCGTCACCGCCCGTCCACGGATATTGAGGCGGCGCCGCCGACGCGCCGCCGCCCTCGGAAAAGGCGAAGTCCTCAAGGTCGATCAGGCCGATTTCCACCGGGGCGCCGAAGTCGAACTCCGCGACCACATAAGGGTCCGTCGTCCCGACCGCCGTACCGCTCTGGAAGCCGTCGCCATTAGTCAGGCCGGCCGCCGTGCCGCCGTTCGGAACCGACACGGTCGCCCCGTCGGTCGCCACCGCCTCCAGGGTGTTGCGGATCATCGACACATGGGCGAGGCCCGGCCGCCGGTGCAGCGGCCCCTGCGGCCGGGGCATACAGTTGACCGCCAGCGCCAGCGACGACGCATAGGCCTTCAGGTCGCGGCGGCCGATGCAGGCCGGGTCCAGCTCACCGCCGCTGAAGATCGCCTGACGAAAGACCTCCTGCGCCATTCAACGGATCCCGAGACGCTCGATGAAGGTGGACGCCCCGGTGTAGCGCGCGCCGATCAGCGGCCCGGCGTCGACGCCCGAGACCAGCTTGCGCGGCGGCGCCATGCGGGCGTCCTCGTTGCGGGCCGTCAGATACAGGCCGCCCTCGCCGTTCTCCTGCGGGGTTCCCCAGGCCTTCGCCTCAAGGGTGCGTTGCAGGGTGGTCAGCTGGGCGTGGCCGGCCAGGTCGGCGGTGAAGGCCACCTGCGCCAGCTCCGAGAAATAGCCGGGCCACAGGGCCACGGCCCGGTCGCCGGTGTATTCGCCATAGACGATCGCCTCGTCGGCCCAAAAATGGTCGTTGGCCAGCATCACATAGGGCGTGCGCTCGGCCTCATAGGGGTCGGGATGGTCGCGGAAGGCGTGGACGGCGTCGATCATATCGGCCGGGATGGTGAATTTGTACGGCATCACCGCCGTCTCGTTCTCGCCGATTTCGGCGGGCGCCAGCAGCCGGACGGTGTTGGCGAAATTCCAGCGGTATTTCCCCAGCAGCATCCGGCGCTTCTCCGGCCACTGTTCGGCGCAGAAGATGGCCAGCGGGCTTCCCTCGTCGAAGTCCGCGATGCGGTCGCCGCCGATCCTGCCGATGCACAGATTGCAGAATTCCAGGTCGGTCGCGGGCATGAAGGGTTCCGAAAATGCGGCCCCCGCGTCCGGTCGGGACGCGAGGGCCAGTCACAGGGATCAGGCGGAGACCTAGACCTCCAGCACCATGCCCTCGACCACCATCGGGCGGCGCAGGACGGTGAAGTCGATCTTGGACTTGATGCGGATAAGGCCCTTGGCCTCGGTCAGGGCCGTGGCCGACTGGAACCAGGCCCCGATCATGTCGCCGACGCGCGAGCCCAGCCGCTCATTCAGCTGGGTCACGTCGTCGTTCATGGCCTCGGCCAGGGCCGAATGGCAGACGACATACATATCGACGCCGGTGGCGCCGCCGCCGACCCAGCCGGCGCCCGCGATCGGCGTGGTCGCATTGCCGGGCAGGCGCTCATAGGTGCGCCAGTCGGCCTGGTTCCAGACCTGTTGGGTCTTCACGTCCGTCTTGGCCATGTACGGGTCCAGCGACAGCTGGGTGAAGTGGCGGAAGGGCTGGATAACCGTCACCTTCTCGCCCGCGAACATCTCCTGCTCGCCCAGCAGGACGAAGGCCTGGCACATGGTCTCCAGGTCGGCGACGGTGTCATAGTCGCCGATGGTGGTCACGGTTTCGTTGACGTTCTTGGTGTTGGTCACGCCGTTTTCGGCGGCATAGCTGAGGGCGTCGATCACCTGGCGGTCCTGCGCCCGGCCGATCGCCCGCTCCGACGCGGCGGCGAAGGTCGAGGCCATGTCGAAGGTGATCTTGTTCTTGTCCGGGTCCCAGATGGTGAAGTTGACGAATTCCGGCTCGGCGCTGGTCTTGATCCAGTCCAGCGGCAGCTGGTTCTGCAGCAGCTCCTGAAGGCGGGTCGACTTGGTCGTCTCGGCCGAACCGACGCGCGGGAAATAGACGTCGTCGCCGGTGAACATACCGCCCTGGGTGGCCATCCCGGCGAGGCGCCGCGACTTCTGCTCGCCTGCGCGAAGCTTCAGGGTCTCGTGATATTTGTCGATAAAGCCGTCGGGCAGTTCGTGGGCCATGGGGGTCTCTCCTGAAGCCGGCCCTGGCGCCGGCGGTTTTCCACTCCGCCGACGCTAAGGCCGCTCCAGTCGCCGCAACGCGCCCCGCTCAGGGCTTGCGGAAGGCCGCCTGCCAGGCCGTGTCGGCCTCCTTGCGGAAGGCCTTGTCGGTCTCGTACCGGGGGTCCCTGGCCATCTCGCGCGCCTTCTCCTTCGGGTCGGTCACGCCGCCGCCGCCGGGGTCGGCGACGATCTCTCCGGCCGGTCCGGCCAGCTTGCGCATGAACTCGACCAGCCGAACGCCCGCCGCCGACGGCGACAGGCTCATCAACTCGCCGTGCATTTCCTCATCGAAGCCTTCGCGCTCCTTCAGGGCGTTGGCGAAGACCTCGACCTCGCGGCGCCGCCCCTCGGCGTTCTCGCCCAGCTTGGCGGTCTCGGCCGCCACATCGAACCCGGTGTCGAACAGGCCCGCCTCGGCCAGCTTTCCGGCCCGGGTCAGGAAGTCGTCGAACTGGCCCTGCGTCAGCCCCTCGGCCTTGAAGTGGTCGCGGATGCCCTGGACGATCGGATCGCCGTCGTCGGCCAGCCGCAAAGCCGCCTTGGCCTCGTCGGACAGGTTGACGACATAGCCCGCCGCATCCTCGGGGACGACGGCCCGCGCCGCCTCGGCCGCGGCGGCGTCGGCCTCCTCGGCGGTCGGCTCCGGCTTGGGGGCATCGTCACCGGACGGCGACGGTTCCGCCGGGGTCGAAGGCGATGGGGCCGGGTTCGGCGTCTCCGGCGCTGGTGTCTCCGGGGTATCGGGCGAGGCCGGGGCCGGGGTCCCGCCATCCGAAGACGGGCTGAAGGTCGGGGTCATCAAGTTTCTCAGGAGCATTGTCATTCCTCGTCAGGTGGTCGTGGGTGTCGAGCAGGTGGACCAGGACGCCGAAAATGGCGTTTTCCCCGGTGCGGCGCTGGGCGTGGTCGCGGGCGGCCTCGCCGCTGAAGCGCGGATCGGTGGCGGGCCGCAGCACGGTCGCGCGGGCGATGATCTCAAGCAGCTGTTCGCCGTCGTGGGTGCGCAGCATCCGCGCGGCCAGGGCGGCGTCGGCCTTGTCCTGATCGGTCAGCTCGCGATAGCCCGGCTGGGGCAGCTGCGAGCGAACCCAGTCCATCGTCTGTTGCAGCAGCGGGGTCATGACGGCCTGACCAGGCCAAGGGCGGGTTCACCGCCGACATAGGACGCGCCGGCCGGGACGGGCAGGCCGTCCTGCCCTTCGGCCGCCGCCTCGCCCATGGTCTGAAGCATGGCCTCGCGGTCCTCGCGCGGACGCGACGCCCAGCCGGGGGCGCCCAGCATCGGCCCGAGGCGGTGCATTTCCTCCAGATTGAGAACGGCCGCCATAAGCTCGGCCCCGCCGATCGCCTTGACCAGCTCGGCGAAGCGGACATACCGCTCCACGTCCTCAAGGTTCTGTTGCTGCGCCAGCGGCGAGGTGACCCGCACACGCAGGATCAGCTGATCGACCTTCAGCTGGCGGAAGTCGATCCCCGGCACCTGCTTCTTGTCGAGGATATCCAGCACCCGCGCGATCACGGCGGGGATGTATTCATGGTTCAACCGGCCGAACGCCGACCCGGTGTCGAACTGGAATTCGCGCATCCGCTCGACAATCTCGGTCGGCGAGCGCACCGCCGCGCTCTCCGGCGGCAACTGCCGCGCCATCAGGTTCTGCGCGATATTCTGGCGCATATCCTGAAGCGCCAGCTGGGTCAGGTCGACCCGGCCGTTCATGTCGAGCGGCTGGATGGACGAGCCCATGGGGCCGCCGGTCCGCGCCACCCGGATCAGGGCGTGCGGGGCCACCCTCAGATTGTCGGGGTTCACCACCCCGTCGTGGGCGACCATGAGCGGCGGCGCCAGCGCATAGGCCGCCGCCTTCAGGATCATTTCGACCGCCTTGTTCGCGGTCATCACGTCCGGCAGGGTCAGCAGCAGCGGCCCCATTCCCCAGGGGTTCCCCGGCGTCGTCCACCAGCGGAAGATGATCCAGGGGTTCGTCCGGTTGATCTGCTCCAGCGCCACCACGCCCTTGCCGCCGTTCGCCCCGACCTCGCAGACGATGACGGCGAAGCGGAACACCCGGTCGATCAGGTCCCAATAGCTGGCCTGAAGGATCTCGACCTCGTCGTTCTTGCCCTCGGCGATCTTGCGCCGGATGGCCTCGGGCCAGACGGCCTTGGGCCACAATTCCGGCAGCTGCTCGCAGGGGTATTTCCGCCGCCAATAGATGTTGTCGACGCGGCCGGACGCGCCCTCCTCGATCGACAGGCCCCAGGGCGGAACCGCCGTCCAGCGGATCAGCTCCTCGTCGTCGCCCTCGACGGCCAGCAGGCCGGCGGTCCCGATCGACAAGTCGGCATAGGCCTGACCCGACGCATTGGCGAACGAACTGGCGTCAAGGGCGGCGTGACAGACGGCGGTGGCCAGCTCCAGCTGGCGGTTCACCGCCTCGATCTTGTCCTCGGGAATGAGCGGCCCGCCCTCCAGCTTGAACCAGCGGGCGAACGGCGGCGTCAGGTCGCGCTGCAGCCTCGAGCCGAATTTGTGAACGCCGGTCGGGCCGGAACTGTCGAACAGCTGCTCGAAGGCGGTCTTGCGGCCGTGCTGCACCCGCCAGGGCATGGCGAACTGCATGGCCCGGTCGATATAGGGCTTCATTTCGCCGCGCTTGGCGTTGGCGGCGGTCTCCCGGCTCAGGATCTTGGCGACGGTCCAGGCGGCCATGGATCAGCCGCCCAGCGTGGTCGACAGGCCGGTCTCGGCGCCCTGGAACGACAGGGCGCGGCGGCCGGCGCCGCGCATGATCCGGCCCGACGCGGCGCGTTCGGCGCGGATGCGTTGGGCTTCTTCCTCGGCGTCGCGCATGGACCGGCGCTGGGCCTTCTCGGCGTCGATCTGCGCCCACTTCTCCTTGCGGGTCCGGCCACCGAAGAAGGCTTTGACTTTATCGCCCATGGGCTTGTGCGCCTCCGAATTCGCGGCTGAAGACGGCGACGGAGCCCAGGCGCGTGTCCTCGGTCCCGATCCGTCGGAAGCCCAACCATGCCGCCATGCGCGCCCCCGCAACGCGCCCCGGCCTGTCCCCGCCGCCCGACGGCTCGCGCACATAGGTCAGCACCCGGTCGCAGCCGCCCTCGGCGGCGATGGCCTCCAGCGTCTCCCGCGTCGCCCGCAAGCCCGCCCGCAGATGCTCCCGAAAGCCCGGTCCGACCGCCAGCCAGGCCTCCGCATGGTCCGGCTCGGGCCACAGGCCGATGACGCAGACCAGCCGCCCGCCCGGCTCGCGCACCGTGACGGCCACGCCCTCGGCGACCTGCCGCGCCATTTCCCCGAACCGCTGGCGCGTCACGCGCGCCCGCCCGCCGTTCGGCGCCAGGGTCTCCAGCATATCGAACGCCGACGCCGGCGCGCGCGTCAGCTCCATGGCGACCAATCCGAACTGTAGGAGCCCTGGCCCCCCGCGCGTCCGGTCATGGCCCCGTCGCGGCCCCGGTCGGGCATCCACACCCCGCCCTCGCTCTGGTGGAAGGGCTGGCCGCCCACGTTCTTGCGCGGGCGGTGTTGGTCGAAAGCCTGTCCGCCGACGATCGCGGCCCGCCCCTGATCGCCCAACAGGGCGTACTGGTCGGCCTCCATGACGTGCGAACTGTTGGACTTCTGGACCTTCAGCCGCTTGCCCGGCGCCTTGGGGTCGTGCGGCTCCCATTTGTAATCGCCGCCGTAGCCGCGGCGCGACCACCGGCAGGAGGGGTTGATCAACAGGTCGGGCCGCCCGTCGACGGGGTTGTTTCGGCCGATCAGGGTCCGCACCGCCTCATGCCTCAGACCCAGCTCGTTCGACGGCGCGGCCAGGACCGGGATATTCAGCTTCTGGCCGACCTTCTCCAGATCGGAGAACTCGCCGAACTCGCGGTCGGCGCCATAGAAGGCCGAAGGGTCGGCCCAGGCGCGCTCGATCACGCAATGGGCGAAGCGCGGGAACAGCACCGCCTCCAGCGCCTCGGCGAAACGGCCCGCGCCGACGCCGTGCAGGATGCGCCGCCCGCGCGGGTCGGCCGGATCGGTCAGGACACACTCGGCGTATTTGATCCGCCGCCCCGGGCAGCGCGGGTCGCGACCGAACACCGACGCCGCCGGCGTCCCCCCGCCGTCCATCCCCAGCCAGAGGCTTGCGCCCGCCTCCGGCTCAAGCTCAACGAGCGAGAAGATGTTGTGGACCGCCGCCTCATCGAAGACTGGTTCGCCCGCAACAGACGCGCCCCACTGATTGCGGATCATCCTGCGGACATACCATTCCGGCTGGCCTCTAGCCGCGACCTCATAGTAATCGGCGTCCAGGTTGCTCAGGTTCTCGGCGTCTGGATTGGTCAGGAAGGGCGGACCACCCGGCAGGATCGCGGGCGGCTGGTCGAAGAAGGCGAAGCCGTTGGCGGCGTGGTTGGAGGCCTCATCGACGCAGAGCGAATAGAGCGGATGGTCGGTGTCGGGCTTGTTGAACGTCGCCCATACGCCGCGGCTTCGCCGGGTCTCCTTGCGCCCGCCGCGCTTCACCCGCCCGGCCAGGAAGCTAAGGGCCTCGGCCGGGGTGGTGTCGGCCTCGTCGATATAGGCCCCATGCAGCTCCCAGCCGCGACAGGTGGCCTCGACCGTGTGCGTCCCCAGGGCCCGCCACTCGACCCTCAGACGGCATTTCCCCATGCGCCCGGCGTATTCGGGGCCGTGGATCGCGGGCAGATAGGGGGCGTCGAACTCCAGCTCATGCACCGCCGGCCGATCGTCGGAGCCGACGAAATGGCCGAACTCGCGCGGCACCCATGAGAGCCAGGTCTTCATCGTCGTGGCGTACAGGTTGCGATAGTTGTCCCGCAGCGCCCCGACCACCGCCGTTCGGACCCCGTCGCTGTCCGGCAGCTGGGTCATGACGGTGAAGAACATCTCCGCGACCCCGGCGCCCACCGTCTTGCCGGATCCGATCGGACCTGCCATCGTCCGCGTGAACGCTCCGCTCTCGTGAAAAGCCGTCAACGTCGGACCGCCTGGCACATACCGCCGAACGTCGAACACCCGTCACCTCGCCGACCCACACCCCGACCCTCGGGGCTCAGACTGGCAGGGTCCGCCGGTGTCGAATTCCGCAACGCCATAAAGTGCGGGAACCGATGCACATAAGGGGTTGGCGGGGCCGCTTGGGGGGTGGCCCGCCTCTCCGAGCCGCCCCCTGTTAACGTCCACTTACCACGAAAACCCTTGTATATCAGGCGCTTGACGCGTCGTCCGACTTCGCCTGTCCGACTTGGCCTAGCCGGACGCTCATTCCGTCACCGGCTGGAAACTCCGACGCCTCCCCGCGCGCGGGAACAAAGGCCCCTCCGTCGCCACCGAGCGAGACCCCGCCAAAGCTGATCGAAAGGTTCGCCCCGCCCTCCAGCTGGACCGCCTGCGGTAGCTTTTGCGCGACATAGGGTAGCGCCGCCTCGGCCATGCGCAGCTGCAGCTTCACGATCTCTAGCAGCCGGTCCGCGTCCGGGTCCTTCTCGCCCAGGGCGACGCGAGCGAACGTCGCCGGGCTCATCGTGTACGCCTCCATGATGACGGCGAGCGGGTGGCGGTGCTGCGAGAGAAGCCATCCGACCACGGCCTCTGTACGCCGGTTCTTCGCGCCGGGCGGTCGGCCGCGCCGTGGCCGGCGCGGCTCCAACGCCGCAGACAAGGGCGAAGGCGCGTCTAGTGCGCCGGTCTCCTCGTCGGTCATTTCCTCGTCGAATAGCCCGGCCTGGACAACGTCGGCCATGGTCGCGCGGCCCTCCATCGCCTCGCCTAGCGCCGCCGTCACCCCGCCTGTCATTTCGCCCTCGTTGTTTATTCGCCCCAAGGGTGACGGCCCGCGCCGATCTGCAACGCCCTAGACTGAGACTGCCTTGAGACACGTTTTGAGACCGCTAACCCTCTCTTTTGTTTGTGATAATTACTAACTGTCTCAACAGTCTCAACAATCTCAAGCCTTGCGCTCGCTACACGAACGCCGCCGCCATCATCGGCAAGCGAACGCGATCAGCGCGCGCCCATGATGCGCACACGTTGAGATTTTTGAGACTGTTGAGACTTGGCCCGAAACCCTAGCGGAAACAGTCGCTTGACTGTCTCAAATCCTGTCTCACCCCGCACCCCGGATTGAGACCCGGAAGGCCTGGGCGGCTCGGCCTCCCCCTTATCGCTCAAGACGGCTGCGCCGCCAAGGGTCGGGGGTCGGGGTTTCGGGGCCGTCTTGCGTTTCGGGGTAGCGTGTCCTATAGACAAGACGCGGCCCGCATTGCGTCTGGTCGCCGCCTCTCGGCATTGGCCGGAGGCGAACATCTGGGAGTTAACCCGATGACGAACCGTCAAGACGTTCTGGCGCGTGAAACCGCGCACCTTCCCCAAACCGATCGCGACCTGATCGCCCGCCGCCTTGGCGCGGCGGTCGCGCTCGCCCGCCGCTTCCCTACGGCTGACGAGCAAGCCATGGCCACCAAGCTGCAATCCTTCGGCGGCGCCCCGCGCTGGGTCTGCGTCCTGATCGCCCGCGCGGCCCTCGAAACCCGGCCCGCCCCTGTCGCGGCGGTGGCGGCGTGACCGCCCTCGCGTCCCAGCTGGGAACCGCCTTTGCCGGGCGGCTGGCTGAACACCTGAGCGGCGACGAGTGGACGGAAATGCGCCGCCGCAACGCCGCCTTGGAAGCGGGCGGGGCCTTTCTGGCTTGTGCCTCGCACGACTTCCTAGACGCCAACGACGTGATGGACGCGGCGTTTAAGTGGGTGGTCGGGCGGGCGATGGTCCTTGGCTCGGACGTTGAGGCCGGGCGCGGAACGGAAGCGCAAGCGCGGGCCGATCTGGACCTTTGCAACGCTGCGTGGACTTGGGCGCGGGCGGCATACCTGACGGCCTCGCCCGACCCGGCCTGACGGCTCCGGTTATCCCCTCGGCCTCCGGGTCGGGGGGATTGCCCGAACCGCCATGCGTTCGCCGCCCTCGGCAATTGAGCCGGGGCGGTCATCTTGAGGGAGTTAACCCCATGACCCGCGACGATCTTTACGCCTCCGTTACCGCCTCGATCTGCGAGGCTCTGGAAGCCGGAACCCGCCCTTGGGCGCCCAGCTGGGACAAGGCCGCTTGCGGCGGCGTCGGCGCCCTGCCGCTGCGCTCAACCGGCGAACCCTACAGGGGCGTCAACGTCCTGTTGCTGTGGGGCGTGGCCATGGCCAAGGGCTACACCCAGCCGCGCTGGCTGACCTTTAAACAGGCCATTGAGGCGGGCGCCGCCGTCCGCAAGGGCGAGAAGGGCGCCCGCGTGGTCTATGCCGGTCGGCTGGTCCGTGAGGCTGGCGAGGGCGAAACCGGCGACGAGAACGGCCAGCGTCAAATCCCCTTTCTCAAGGGCTACACGGTGTTCAACGTCGAGCAAATCGACGGGCTGGGCGCGGACTGGTTTGAGGCGGCGCGGCCCGCCCTGCCCGAACCCGAACGGGACGCGGCGGCGGAAGCCTTCTTCGCCGCCACGGGCGCGAGGGTCCAGCACGGCGGGGCCGTCGCCTGTTACGTCCCGTCCACCGATCAAATCCACATGCCGCCGCTCGGGGCCTTCACTGATCTGGAAGCCTATTACGCGGTCCGCGCCCATGAGACGGTCCACTGGACCGGCCATAAGTCGCGGCTGGACCGGGCGGGCGGCAAGCGGTTTGCTGACAAGGGTTACGCCTTTGAAGAACTGATCGCGGAAATCGGCGCGGCGTTTCTGTGCGCCTCGCTCGGCCTGTCAGCTGAACCCCGCGCCGATCACGCCGACTACTTGGCCGGATGGCTCAAGGTCTTGAAGGAAGACAAGCGGGCGATTTTCACCGCCGCCAGCGCCGCCCAGGCGGCGGTTGATCTGCTGCACCAGCTGGCCGCGCCGGTCGCGCTGGACGTCGCCGCCTGACGGCTCTGCTTGCCCGCCCGGCCTCGCGCCGGGCGGGGATACAGAACCGTTAGGTTCTCCGCTCTCGGCATTGGCCGGGGCGGTCCCATGGTCGAAAGGACCTGACTATGTCTGCCAAGAAAAACACCGCCGCCGCTCCGCTGGCCCGCTTCGCTCTGGCCCCGGAAAACGCCCGCCACGGCGTCGAATATGACGCCGACGGCCTCGCCGCTCTGGCCGGGTCCATCGTCGCCTTCGGGCGGCTGCTGGAACCCCTCAAGGTCTATCAGGACGGCGAGGCCCTGATGGTATGGGACGGCGGGCGCCGCCTCGCCGCCCTGCAACTGCTGGCACAGGCCGAAACCCCGCCCGCCCTGCTGGACGCGGTCGGCTATATCCTGACGGACCGCGCCGACGCCGCGCTCGCCTCTATGGCGACGTTCCTCCGCGAGCCGATGCACCCCGCCGACCGCTTCGCCGCTTATTCGGCCCTGTTTGACGCTGGCCAGACGGCGGAACAAATCGCGGCGGCTTGCGCCGTCTCCCCGCGCGGCGTGGCGCAGCTGCTCCGCTTCCGGCTGCTGGCGCCCGAAATTCTGACGGCGTTCCGCGCCGGTCGGATGGACTTTGACGCTTGCCTCGCCTTCACGCTGGACGCCGACCACGAGGCGCAGCGGGCCGTTCTGGATAGCTTCGGCGACCGCCGCATAAATGAATGGCAGGTCAAAAACGCCCTGCGATCTGACGCGGTGCGCGGCGATAGCTTCATCGCCCGCATCGTCGGGCGGGACGCCTATGAGGCGGCGGGCGGGCGCTTCCTTGTCGATCTGTTCACCGGCGACGACGAGGGCGACGAGCGTTGGCAGGACGGCGCCCTGCTCGGTCGCCTGTTTGAAGCGGCGGTCGCGGCCCGCGTGGCGGAAGCCCAGGCGGAAGGCTGGGGCGCCGTTCGCGTGGTGGAAAACCAGTATGAGACGGCCATCGGCTATCACCCCGCCGAACCGGAGGGCGAGGCCTTCACCGACGAGGAACGCGCGGGCCTGACGGCCTTCGTCGTCTATCAGCGCCACCCGGAAGCCGCGCTCGTCATTGAGGGCGGCTGGCGCAGCCACAAGGCGCAGCCCGGCGAGGCCAGCGGGACGGGCGAAGCCAAGCCCAAGCCCGCGACGGAAGACCCAGCCCGGTGGGGCTGGGGCCATGGCGGTCACGATCTGGCGACGACACAAGCGACCCTCGCCGTCCGCTCGGCCCTGCTGGCCAATCCCGCCGCCGCCTATGACGCCCTGCTGGCGCAAATGGCATGGGACGCGCTCGGCTGGTCCGGCGAGGCTATTTCCGGCCTTCGGGTACGGGGCGGGGCCGCGACGGAGGCGGAAGCCGACGCGCGGACGGCGTGGAAGGCCCGCCTGAACCCTGTCGACCGCGTGGCCTTCTATGGGGCGGTCGCGGCGCTGGACGCGAGCGAGAAGGCCGAACTGCTGGCCCTCTGCTTCGTCCTGTCCGTCAGCGTTCGCGAGGCGCGGACGGACAACCACGACCCGGCCCGGTGGGCGCAACTCGGCTGGACCGCTCGCCACGCGGGCGTCACCCTGGCCGATTTCGGAACCCCGTCCGAAGCCTTCCTCAAGGGCGGCTCAAGGCCCGCCCTCCTGACCGCCGTGGCCGATCTGGCGCCCGGCGAGGAAGTCCGTCAGGCCGAAGCGAAGAAGGGGGCGCTGGTGACCTACGTTGGCCACAAGGCGACGGAGGCGGGCGGCTGGGCGCCGCAGCTGCTCCGCGATCTGCTCACGGACCCGGCGGCGGAAAAGCCCGCCAAGGCCCCGCGCAAGGGCCGTGGACGGGGAAAGACGGAGGCGGCGGCGCCTGACGCCGTCAACGACGCGGACGCCCTCGCGGACGCCGCCTAGCCCTCGGGGCGGGGGCGGCTTGTCCGTCCCCGCCTCCACGCCCTAAAGGATGGTCCATGACCGATCTAACCCCTGACCTCATCCGCCGGGCCGGGCTGGCCCTCTACGGGCCGAACTGGAAGGCCCCGCTAGCCGCCCTGCTCAACTCGGCTCCGCGCACCATCTCGCGGATTGACGCCGCGCTCATCAAGGGCGAGGCCTACGACGTCAACCCCGCCTGGGCGGGTCCGCTAAAGCTGGCGCTTGAGGGGCTGCCCGAACGGCGGCGCCAACAGGAGGCCGACGCCCGCGCCGTCCTTGAGGCCCTGGCCCATGTTCAACCCCGGCCAGAAGACGACCCACGCGAGCGGATGCGGCGCAGCCATCTGTTCCGCAACAGCGAGACCTAGCCGTCCTCGCCCGGCTGGCGCCCGCCGTCCTCGAGACGGCGGGCGCTTTCGCGCGCCTCGGCCTCGGCCTCAAGGTTCACCTTGTCGGGGTCCAGGTCGAAGATCGGGATGCGCTCGCCGTTGGCCTCATAGGTCGCGCCCAACCATATCTGAGTGCAGCGTTCGCGCTCCAGCTGGGGAACATTGTCCGAGCGCCACACGCCGTCGCCGGTCCCGTCCTGTTGCAGGATGTATTTCCCGCCGTTGCGAAGGGCGCTCGTCCAAGCCCCGTCGCCGCCCGCCGCGCGGAAGTCCGTCTCGCGGAATATGGCGTTGACCTGCTGGTGGGTCGGGCTGATCGCCAGAAACACATGGCCCCCCTTGGCCCTCACAAGAGCGAGGCCCGCCCGGTTCAGCTTCCTTTGCAGGGCGGGCGCGTCCTCGCTGGGCTTGCCGTCCTTCTTGAGCCAGTCGCGGACCACCTCGCCCACACTGGTCATTGAGCCGGATCCCCACACCGGAGGGTGAGCGTTGAGGATGACGCGGAAGATCCGCAGCCAGGTCGGCTCGCTGCCCTCGTATTCGTACAGGTCCGCGCGAGCGAGGCCGCGCACAAGGTTGTCGCAAACCCCGTCGCTCTGGACCTCATCGAACAGCATCAGGTCGGCCGCCGCCAGCAAGGTGCCGAACTGGCGGGCGCCGCGCTGGTTATGGCCGATGCGGCCCAGCGCCATTTCATAGGCCCTCAAGGTCTGTGGCCACCGGCTCCACCCGGCGACCAGCCGCCCGACCATCCGCTGGCCATGCTCTCTCAGGGTCCCGTCGGAAAGGTGCGCAAGCTCTGTTCCCTTTTTCAGGGGCTGCAGACGCAGGAAGGTCAGGCGCTGCATATCCTGGGCGCGCATGGACGGCGGCACGATGGCCGAAAAGGCGAAGCAGCCGCGCAGGGTGAATTCCGAGGCGTTGTGGTCCTTGCCGCCGCGATAGGTCGTCCCGCCCGAGGCCGCGACCCGGGCCAGCTTCATCACATTGACGGCCTGATCGGTGTTCACATCGGCCTCGATCTCATCGAACGACACCGCCATGGCGTCCTGATTGACGATCTGGCGCAGCGCCGCCGGCGAGGCGTCCACCGTCGAGGCCATGCGCCCCGGCAGCAGCTTCTTGATCCGGTCCTGCAACGACGACTTACCCGTCCCCGCGTCCCCGGTGATAAAGGTCATGGGGCGCCAGTCCAGGGCGGCGCCCAGCACGGCGCAGCCGATCCACCCCAGCAACAGGTGGGCGTCGATCACCCCGCGCGACCAATTCCAGGTCTGAAAGTCGGCCAGCATGGCCTCCGCGCTCTCCTTGCCGCCCTCCATGATGGGCGGCGCGACCTTGGGTCGGCCGGGATAGACGAAGTCGCCGATCATCCCCGGCTTGCGGCCCTTGGCCTCGCCCTCGATGCGCACCTCGTTTCCAAGGTGCATCACCAGCTCGCCGTCCGGCCCGCGCCAGCAGCCAAGGCCGCGCACCTTCTCGCGCGGGTCGAAGACGTCGCGATCGCCGCACGACATGAACAGGGCCTTGCGGGCGATATCGGCCTTGAACCCGGTCAAGGTGCCGCCCTGATTGAAGGCCGGATAGTTGGACAGAAGCCACCACATCGCCTTGGGGGTGGAGAACAGGCCCTCAAGGTGGGACTGGCCGAACTTGCCGTCCTCATAGCTGACCAGCTGGCCGCGCTCGGTCAGGAAGAAGAACACCTTTCCGTCCTGCCCCAGCGGCGTCACCGGGCAGTCGTCGGGGACAGGGCCCAGGCTGGCGTAATAGATTTCGCCCTCCGGGCTCAGACGGGGGAAGCGCAGGCTGCGATAGACCCGCTTGGGCTTGTCGTCGCCCGTCCCTTCGTCGGCCGGGCCGTCGTCGTCCTCGTCGTCGCCGTCATCGCCGCCGGGCCAGTCCGCGAAGTCCCCGGCGCCCAGGATGGCGTCGCGCCCCGCCGTCAGGCGGCGGCGGCGCTGTTCCTCAAGGAACGCCTTGTCGCCATGAGGATCGTCTTCCCTGCCGCTCACGCCACGCCCCGCACCAAATCGTTGAAGTCCTTGCCCTCGGGGCTGCGCGCCACCGTGACGGGCTTGCCCATGCCCTTCAGTCGGGCCACCGCCCGGCTCAACAGGGCGTGGGCCTGGGGCTTGCCCCAATCGTTGTCGGCCGAGACGATGACGGCGCTGGCGCAGGGCGGCGGCACATAGGTCAGCAGCCCCGGCAGCGACCCGGCCACATGGACCCGGTATTCAGGGACCATCATGGCGATCGAGAACCCGTCCTCGACGCCCTCGCACACCACCAGCGGGCAGGAATGGCCCTTGGCCGTGGCCTCGTTCTCGCTCAGGAAATTGGCCCCGCGCCACAGGCGGATGGCCGTCCCTTCCGCCTCCGGCCACATCTTGCGCGGCGGGTCCAGGTCGGCCTTCTCGCCCTCGCGATCGGGGTTGATCCAGATGCGGTGCAGACTGCCGAACCCGCCCGCGTGAAGGTCCATGCGGGACGCCAGCGCCGGGCCGATATGCTCCTCGATGACCTCGCCGTCGCCGCCGAACTTCACCCACCGCTCGCGCGGCGACAGTTTCACCGCCCGCGGGATGCGCCCCAGCTGTTTGAAGTCGATGCCGCGGGCCTCCAGATAGCGGGCGCCGACACAGCCCGGCACGGCCACCCTCCCGTTGTACCGCGTCGGCCGCAGGTCCTCGGCCTCGATCCAGATATGCTCGGCCACGCCCCGGTTGCGCTTCAGGTTCCGCGCCGCCGCCTTCTGCGCCTCGGCCGCGCGCGCTTTGGCCGCCTCGATGTTCCGGCGCCACGCCAGCTCGTCGAAGTCGCCGCCCTCCAGACCATAGCGGGCGCGCGCCCATTTGATCCCCTCGCGGCGGGCGTCCCGCGTCTTGGCGTCGGGCTGGCCCGTCAGCACACAGCCGACAAGGCCCAGGGCGTCGCCGAACCGCCCGGCGATCCAGTCGTTCCACTTCCCGGCGATGGGCTGGATTTCGATTTCCAGCTTGGGCTTGGCGCTGTCGCCCCACGGCGGGATGCAATAGAGGCGGCGCTGGTCGCGGCGCCGCACGTCGATCCTCAAGTCCGTGACCACGGCCTCGATCTCATCGGCCAGCCGCATCGCCAGCTCGCGCACGGTGACGGTGTCGCTCATCACTCGCCGCCTTTGGGCAAATCGACGTCGATCGGGGCAGGCCCCGGCTCCCAGCTCGGCGGCAGACGGATTTCCAGCGGCCAAGCCGTTTGCGTGATTTCGAGGGGTGGATGCAGAACCGCCGCCAACACATGGCGCGCCTCGCGCCGCATCCGGCGGATTTCTCTAGGCCGCATCATCCTTCTTCCCCCGCCAGTCGCCGCACGAACCGCCGCTCGTCCGCCCATACCTGTTCGTCCGGCCCCTTGGCCGCGCGGCGGCGGCCGCGCTCGATGACCTGGCCGTTCTCCACCGTCTCGGGATCGTCGCCGTCGCGCTGGCGCAGATAGCGTTCGGTCGCATTGTCGACGGCCTGACGGCTCACCCCGGCCACGCCCGCCACCGTCTCGGAATTCACCCGCCCGACCACGACGGCCAGGGCCATGCCCCGGCTGCGCGCCGACTGTTCCGGCGTCGGCGTCCCGCCCGCGCCGCCCGCCGGCGCACCCATGACCGCGCGAACGTGCAGCCCCGCTTCCTCGGCCGCGAACCGCATGGCCGCGACGATCAGGCCAAGGTCCAGAAGGTCCATGGTCCCCGGTTCGGGGCGCCCCGGCATGGCCTTGACCGTCGCCGTCGCCCCCTCGGGCAGGCCCGACGCGATCGCGAACCGCGCCCGCGCCCGCTCGATCCAGCCGCGCTCGCGCTCGGCCTCATAGAAGTCGGCAAGGTCGGGGCGTATCTGTTCGGGCTTCAACCCCAACGCCGCCGCGATCACCGGCACCCGCTCGCGCGGCACCGTGTCCCATTTGCTGACGCTGGGCTTGCTCACGCCACACAGCCGCGCCAGCTGGCCGATCCCGCCCGCCTTGCGGATCGCCAGCATGGTCCCGGCCGGACGGCCCGGCCGCAAGCCTCCCTCCCACGCGCCCGTCATGGTTCAATCGCCCCCGGCTATGTCGGCGCGGCGCTGCCAGGCGAACCCCTCGCCGGGCGCCTCCAGCGGCAAGGGCATGGCGGCGGCCGCCGCCTCGGGCGGCGGCGGCGGCGACAGGTGCGGGGCCAGCCGGTCGCCCAGCTGGTTCAAGGCCTCGGCCCCCGCCACCCGCTCCATCGGCCCGGCCGTGGCGAACCACAGACAGGCCCAGCGAAAGGCGTTGCACAGGCATTTGACCGATCCGTCGCCCACCCCTCCGGTGGAGGGCGTCGGAACCTCGCGCATCCGGTCGGCGCGGGTCCTCAAATCGGTCGGGTCGATATGCGGCATGGCGGCCGCGACGCGCGCCTCCTGCAACAGCCGCGCCCAGCGCTCGGTCGTCAGGTCAAGCGGCGACATGGCTGTCCCCGCAATTAGCCACTGACAGATATTTCAACGGACCGCGCGGCGAAGCTTGGCCATAAAAACAAAGGAAAAAATCGTGCCCGATCCCACGATCTGGGTAGTGAGGAGCATCAACCTTGTGCGGACAACCGATCGACCCGGCCGATATCCTCTTGACACTCGCCGGGGCGGACCCCGCCGCCGGTGCGCCCTTGTGGCGCCGCCGCCTGATCGGCCCCACCTGCCTCGACTGCCTCGCCGAAGCCGTCCATGACGCCGCCGACCTGATCGAGGGCGCCGCCCGCCGCCCGGCTGAAAGCCCGTACATCACGCCGCCTCCCGCTGACGGATAGCGGCCAGCACCTCGGCCGACGGATAGAAGCTCCCGGGCTGCACCTCGCCCTGGGTCCAGGCCACGATCCGGTCCATCATCGGCGGCTCGGGCGTGCGCCGCATGGCCGCGCCGAACGGCAGCTGATACCGGCGGGCGGTCTCGATCGAACACCCAAGGGCCTCGGCGATTTCTCGCTGCTTCAGCTGGCGGGCGAAGCACCACCAGGCGAAGGCCGGCAGGAATTGGGGCGGGGGCGGGGGCGGCGGCGCAGCCATGTGTTCGGGCTCCAAGGGGCGTCGCTGGTGAAAAAGTGGGTGATTTGTTGTTTTCTTCAACCCCCTTTTCAGTTAACGAAGCGTTGAAATGTTGGCGCTTGGAACACCGGCAGTCATGGTGACTTATCACCCCATGCCCCGCCGCCCCCCTGATGACGAGCCATCGCCCGCCCAGCTGGAGCTGAAGCGGCTGGGTCAGGCGCTGGCCGCCGTGCGCCGCCGCAAGGAACTGACGCAGCAGGATATGGGCGAACGGCTGGGCGTCTCGACCCAGGCCTATCAGCGGTACGAGGCGGGCCTTCGCCGACTGCCCGACTACAAGCTGCGGTCACTGGCCGAGGCCGCGGGCGGCACACTCGAAGACGTGATGCGCGAGCGCGCCATGCTGGACCAGGGCGAGGTCATCCCCTTCGCGCCGCGCCCCGGCGAGGGCGGCCCCCTGCTCAATGAACTGGCCTATCTGCTCGGTCCCGGCGCCGACCGGCTGCGGCTGGACACCGGCGCCCTCTCGCCCTGGGCGGACATGGGCGAACTGATCATCTATGACCGCGCCCGCCCGCCGCGCCGCGACGGCGGCTGCGTGGTCGAAGGCCTCGACGGCCGCCTGTCGGTCTTCATGTTCGCGGGCCGCGACGACGAAACGGCCCGGCTCTACACCCTGTCGCCCGAACGGCGCGAGGTGACCCGGCCCCTGTCCGAACTGCGCGGCCTCTACGCCGTGCGCCTGCGCGGCGACTGACGCCGCCCTAGCGGCCCCGTTCGGCCCGCGCCCAGCGCAATTCCGCCTCGACCCGATCGACCGCCGCGACCACGCGCGCGGCGTCCTGTCGCGCCCCGGCCGCCGTCCACAGCAGCGTCCCCGCCACGATCGCCGCCGCCAGCAGCACCGCCGCCGGCGTCCGCCAGCCCTCGCCTCGCATCCCGGTCATCACCCCTCCTGGCCCCGCCGCAACAAAGCGCGGCGCCCGCCGGTGGCGCCAGCGCCGCCGGGCCGGTGATGGCTTAACCTTTTGTTGGTTGACTTTTTCAACGACGCACCCGCTTTTTCACCAGCCAGTCGCGTTGATCGGAGCCGGGCCGCCCATATCCGTTGTCTCAGCAGCGGGCGGAGGGGTCGGGGATCAACGCGGCGGGCGACCACCAACGGGAGGAAGCGCGATGACGCCGTCTGTCTATGAAACCGGGCCGCTCAAGGGCCTGCCGCTGCGGGGGCCGCTGCCCCGCGTGACGCTCGCCCGCCCCGTCGCGGTCGAGGATCTTCCCGAAAGCCTCCAGCACCGGGTCACGCGCCCCCCGCTTCGCCGCCAGGCCATGACGAACAGCTGGCCCTGCGTCGGCGACCCGGCCCTCAATGACCAGCTGGACATTCCCGGCATCCCGGCCGACGCGCCGCCGCCGCCGATCGAGGTCACGGACGCCCGCCCCTTCCGGTCGGCCACGCCCGTCATCGTCATCATCATCGCCTGCACCGTCCTGATTTTCGCGGTCCGTATGCTGGGGCTCCCGTCGTGAGCGTCATTCCGCCGAACCGGGTCTATGCCGAGGCCGTCAACATCGACGAACAGATGGCCGCCGCCTCGATCCTTCTCGACCTGACCCACGAAGGACTGTCCGATCAACCGGGCTGGGCTGACGAAGACCCCCGGCAACAGGCCCTCGACGCCGCCGTGGCGGCCGTCCGTCGGGTCATCGGCGCCACCGTCCAGGCCGCGCCGCCCAATCAGGCCCGCGTCCTTGGCGTGGCCCTGGCTTCCTGTCTCGGAGACTGCGTCGGCCAGCTGCTCAAGGGCCTGCCCGACGTCGTCGTCCAGCGCGCGCTCAACGAACACTACCAACGCCTGCTTCTCGCCATCGGCGCGGACCCGACCCGCTCCGGCGTGGATATCACCACCAGCTCGGGACAGAGGGAGAACCTGAATTGACCAAGAAACCCACCACGCGCACGAACCCGCCCGACCGCGACGGCGACGGCGCTCCCGGCGGCTCCCTGCCCGGCAACGAAACCGTGGACGCCGCCAAGGGACCGGCCCCGGAAACTGCACCGGCCGACGCCGAGGCCGCGCCGGAAACTGCACCGGCCGAGGCGGCGCCAGAGCCGGAAACCGCTGGCGAGCGCGACGTCGCGACGGACGAAACCGCACCGGCCGAGGACGCGATCGACGCCGACACCGCCGGCGCGATCGAGGGCCGCGTTCGCGCACCGTCGGACGATCATGTTCACGAACCCGCCCTGACCGATCCGACGGCGGCCGCGATCGAGACCTTCACCGGCGACGGCGGCGACACCTTCACCGCCGAGGAAATCGCGGCGGGCCAGACGCCCGTGGTCGAACAGGAGGGCGAGGCCGTGGTCACGGCGGCCGAGGCGGCGGAAGCGGGCCAGGCCGAACTGGCCACGGTCGAACCCGAAGGCCCCGCCGATCTGCCCGTCGCCGTCCGGCTGGATGAACTGTCGCGGCTGGTCGACAACCGCTGGCTCTACAAGAGCAAGGACGGCTACAGCCCCAGCTATTCGGCCCCCTATGTCTCGCAAGAGACGATCGACGTCTGGCTGGCAAACGGCCTGGCCGAGGCCCGTCCTTCCGCCGGGCGCGAGGGCGGCGTCTTCGTCACCGACAAGGCCCGCCGGGCCGTGACGCGGGGGGCGTGGTGATGACGGCCGGGGACTTCGCCGAGGCCGTCGGGATCATCGCCTTGGCGGTGTGCGCCGGGACGACCATCGGCCTGGCCCTTGGCGCCCTCATCAAACGCTGGCGGAAAGACCGCGACTGATGCCCGACGCCGACGCCCTCGATCTGGACGGCGCCGCCGCCCTGCTGGGCGTCAGCTATGACTGGCTGCAACGCCACTGGCGCCGCACGCCCGGCTTCCCCCCGCCGTATGTCGGCGGGGGGAGAGGCCAGCGCCCGCGCTGGGCGCGCGCCGTCATTCTCGAATTCAAGCTGGGCCGCCGCTGGGGCGCGGATGCGCGCGCGACGCCCGCCCCCTCATTCCAGTTTCCGCCCGCGAACGACGCCGTCCGCACCCCGATCGCCGACCCCGTCGCGGCCCTGCTCGCCGCCGCTGGAGGCTGACCCCATGACCGTCAGCTGGCCGCGCCTCACGCCGCCCTCGCTCTGGCCCTGTGGCCATCCGCGATCGCCCGGCAACACCCAATCCGTCGGCAAGGGCGGTCAGGTCCGGTGCCGCGAGTGTCGCCGCCGCATCGCCCGCGAAAGCCGCCGCCGCTGTTTCGTCCCCAAGCGGCCGCCCCGGCCGCGCTTGTCGCCGGACTCCGCTCCGGTCTAGGCTCCCTCCGCTCCAAACAAAGGGCACGCTCCATGCTCGAATATCACTCCAAGCGCAGCTTCGGTCCGGCTCCCGAGCCGCTGCCCAGCGAGATCGCCATGTACCTGTGCCTCTCGCCGATCGTCGCTGAATTCAAAAGCGACCCCATGTCGGTCCAGTGTTTCGACCTGCGCGTCGTCGCCCGCGCGAAATGGATCGTTGAGAAATTCGAGGGGCGGTTTGCCCGGTGGATGCAGGACAATCCTGACGACGTCAACATGGTCCGCGACCTGGTCTGCGGCGCGACGAACACATGACCCGCCGCCCGGCCGCCCCGGCCAATCTCCGCAACGGCCTGAAATGGCGCGACGGCCGCCCTCGCTGGGAACCGTCGCCCGCCAACCGCGCCTGCGGCTTCTCCGGCATGGACCTGAAGGACGCGGACGGGGCCTGGCTTGACCGGGGCGCGGCGACCACGGCGGCCGACAGCCGCACCCTGTGGGCCTCCTTCGTGCGCGAGGCGATGCGCGACACCGACGCCGGCGGCAAGGCCCGCGGTCATCTGCGCCGTGCGCTGGAGCTGCTGCCGCCCCTGTCCGAGGACCGCGACGCCCGCTTTCGCCGCCAGCTGGTCGCCGACCTGATCGAGCGCGGCCGCGCCGTGCTGGAGGATCGCGAGCCCGATGTGACCGCCGCCCTGTCGCGCGGCCCGCGCACGGTGCAAGCCATGGTCGACGGCTTCTTCGCCGATCGCGCGGCCATGCTCGAGATAAAGCCCGCGACCCAGCGCGCCTATAAATCCTGCGGGCGGCGGCTGGCGGCCAAATTCGGCGGGCGGCCGGTGGATCAGGTGACGCCCGGCGACCTTCGCGACTGGCACAAGGAACTGGTGCGCGAGGTCTCGATCGCCACGGCCAACCTGACGATGGGCGCGGCCGGGGCCTTCTTCGCCTGGGCGACGTGGCAGAACCCGCCCTGGCTGGCGACCACGCCGGTTCAACGGCTGCGCCTTCCCAAGGCGCGCGGGCGCCGGGTCTTCTACACCGTGGCCGAGGAAACGGCCTTCGTCAGCTGGTGCGACGCCAACGGCTTCGCCGATGTGGGCGACGCCTATACCGCCTGTCTGTGGACCGGCGCCCGACAGATTGACGTCTGCGCCGCCGCCCTGCCCGATCTGGAACGCCCGACCTGGCGCTATGTCCCGATCAAGACCGAGAAGAAGGAACAGGTGGCCCTGCCGGGCGTCCTGCCCGTCGTCGCCGCCCGCGTGGCCCGGCGCCGGGCCGAGGCCGACGCCTCGTCGGTGCGCCATCTGAACGCCCCGCCCTTCCTGTGGAACCCGATCACCGGACGGCGGCACACAAGCCAATCCATCGGCGACCGCTTCCGCGAGGCCAAGGGCCTTGCGCTGGCCGCGGGCGCGGTCCCGGCCACCTTCGGCGACAAGACCCTGCAGGACACCCGCGACACCTGCGTTACCCGCCTCTATGCCGCCGGGGTGACCCTCGCGCGCATCGGCAGCTGGGGCGGCTGGTCGAACCCCGACAAGATCCTGCGCGAACACTATCTGTCGCTGCTGGATGAAGGCGCCATCGAGGACGGCCAGAAGCTGCGCTCCTGGGCGCTCGATCAGGGCCTCGCCTGGGCGTCGGCTTAGGGGGACGGCGATGCGCGTGACCCTCGGACCTGTCACCTTTGACGACGGCAACCCCCATGAGCCGGGGCCGGCCGCGTTTCCGAACGGCCCCACGGTGTACGTCTTCAACGATTGGGGCCAGGCCAGGTCCATCATGCAAGAGCAGATGACCATGACAGGGCCCTTCTCGCCGGACGGCAAATCAATGATCTACACGGTGCGCAGCGACCCGGAGGCGTTCATCGGGCTCGAACCGGGGGCAATCGTGAACTATGCCACCGACCCTTGGCCCCCCGCCTTGAGGGAGGTCCTGATCTGGCGCGCGGCCCGCGCACGGATCGAGATTGAACACCGACGCTGAGAACAAACGAGGCCCCAAAGTCGGACGTCCGACTTTGAAAAAGTCGGAAATCGGCCCCGAAGTCGGACGGACCCCTGACGCCACAAGGGCTTAGGCGAAAAGTATTAAGGAGGCGGGATAAGCGGTTCTTAACGGCCCGCTCCCTGCCCGTCACTGAAAACAAACACTTATCCG
>ENA-UOXP01000245-UOXP01000245.1-mixed-culture-metagenome-genome-assembly--contig:-NODE-245-length-40920-cov-6.588132_pt1 | contig 40920 bp, 35 predicted proteins | sample MGYA00238161_ERZ761639 | MGnify/ENA primary metagenome ERZ761639 (study PRJEB28913, sample SAMN08776760) | mixed culture metagenome | isolation source: Freshwater growth medium | place: USA...
CTTCTGTGATGGCGTTGCCGTTGGTGACGGAGCTTAAGGTGACGGTGGTGCTGTCCGCATCATCGACCACAGTATTGTTGACCGTACCTGTAGTGGTGACGGCTTCGTAGTTAGCACCCGTGGTGCCTGTGATGGTGACTGCAGCTAAGGTTTCTGTACCTTGCGCATAGGCGTCATCGGCACGTACCGCTACTGGGGTGCTGTCAGCACTCGAAGCACCGACAGGGATGGTAATGGTGGTGCCGTTGCTTAAGGTGACCACTAAGGCGCTACCCGTGACTGGGCTGCTGACACTGGCGGTGTAGACGATGCTACCGCCTTCTGTGATGGCGTTGCCGTTGGTGACGGAGCTTAAGGTGACGGTGGTGCTGTCAAGCGTATCAGTAATGTTAGTCACCGCTGGCGTTGAATCTACAACTAGGTTCTCAAAATTACCGCCTGTAGCAGTATTGATAAACAAAGAGACTGTGCCTGCATCAACATACACGTCATCGGCAGGGGCTGGTACAGAAACTGTGCCTGTTGTAGCGCCATTTGCAATCGTAATGATGCTACCGTTATTGAGCGTTACGGTGACTGCACCTTGCGCAGGGCTCGTAAGTGTTGCGGTATAAATGACATTACCACCCTCTGCCACGCTAGGTGTGGCAGATAAACTCACTGTTGTTGTATCTATCGTATCAGTCACAGTCGTCACTGCAGGCGTTGGGTCAATTGAACTGATGATGCCACCGCCCGTAAGTGTGGTGATCACTGCGCTGACGGAAGTCGGATCAATATAAACATCCTCATCGGGGGCCAAGACGTAATTGCCTGTTCCACTGGTTACCCCTGCAGGAATAATAATGGTGACACCGTTATCTAGTGTTACCGTGAGCGGGCTAACTGGTGCTTGTGTGATTGTTGCGGTATAGACAATGGTGCCACCCGCTTCTGTGATTGTTGAAGTCGCAGTTAGGCTAACAGTCGCCACATCATTGTCAATCAAGTTGGTCGTTACAGAGCCATTGGTAGCACTCACAACCAAGCTCTCAAAGTTGCCGCCTGTGGTTGCGCCAATCCCTACCGTCAATGTTTCAGTACCTTCAGCCAACACATCATCTATCATGTTTAGACTGAACGTTGCGCTACTTGCACCCGCAGGAATAGTGACAGTGGCAACACCCGTATAGTCATCGCCATTGATTGCTGTGCCGCCATAGACAATATTGACTGTTAAAGCAGTTTGTGTGGGGTTAGTGAGTGATACGGTGTAATTGGCTGTGCCATTTTCTTGTACAGAAGCGTTACCAGTGATGCTGATAGTAGTTACATCCAATGTATCGGTAATTGCAGTTGTGGCTGGCGTAGTGTCAGCAACTAAGTTTTCAAAATTCCCACCAGTTGCAGTGGCAATTGCTTTACTGACAGAAGACGCATCAAGATATACATCATCGGTAGGTGCTGAAATATTAATTGAGCCAGAGGAAGCACCTGCTGCAATAGTAATAATTTCACCAGTGGCAAGTGTCACAGTCACAGGCGTTTGCGCAGCATTGTTTAAGCTTGCGGTGTATACAATTACACCACCTTCAGCCACACTGGGTGAAGCTGTTAAGCTTACGGTAGTGGTATCCATGGTGTCTGTAATGACTGTCTCTGCAGGCGTTGTGCTCACTACAGTAGTCTCACCGCCACCCGTTGCAGAAGTAATTGTCGCACTCACGGTGGTGCTGTCTAGATAAGCATCTTCATCGGGCGCCACTGTATAAGGCACGGTGCCCGTTGTTTGGCCAGGTGGAATCACGACAGTAAGGCCGTTTGATAGCGTAACGGTCATTGGGCTGGTACTAGTGCGAGTGAGTGTTACGCTATAAATAATATCGCCACCCGCCTCTGACAATGTAGAGGTTGCGGCTAAGCTAATACCGATTGGAGGAAGCGATACCGAAGGCGTTGTGGCATCAAGGTTATTTAAATCACGATTCAGTTCATCTTGGGTACGGCCTCTGATTGGGTCATCTTCAAGGCTGCTGGCGTAGTTGTAGTCATATTCAAAGTTAAATTGATTCAACACGTCGTTGATACGCAGCAAATTGACGAAGCCAAAACCATACACAGTTCGACCACCTGCTACACCTGCAGCAGTTTCCTCTAACACTTCATTCACATCTTGGCCAGATTCAATCGCTTTGATAACGCTTTCAATCGTGGCTAAATCTACCGAACCATCCAACTTATCTTGCGCAAATATCGTCGCCAAATCTTCAGTCAGCGCAATCAGCTGATTGGGTGGAACATTAATTTCTCGCCCATCATTCATGGCGAGTTCAACTGTGGCCCCAGACATCGTCTGAATGGTATCGCCCAGTTCAACAGAGTCACCTAACTGTAGCTCGCGCTTTTCACCATTGTCTTTAATGAGGTAAGCGGTACCTGTTAATGCAACAACTTTTCCGATGAGTGCCATAATTTTATTCCGAGTAATTAATCAAACATATCAAGTCAAAATGACCACACTGGCATTAAATACAAGTTTTGCGTAAAAAAATATTGTACCGATGGCCAATACCCCTACATTTTAGAATTGCGTGCAAAAACACTGCTTAATTCACGCTTGCCAACATGCCATCACCTGCAAAAATAGAGGCAATAGTATTGGCCTGTGCTTTAATAACCGCACGCTCACTTATATGCTTATTTGCAGTCGCGTTTATGGGCTCGGGTTATTCGCTTTGCCAATCTTTAGTCATTGAGCACCATGTTTTGGAGCAAGCTATCTCAACACCTGTCGTCAGCCTGATACGTATAATGCTTCGGCATCGTATGATGTTTCTCATCATGGCGATGAGTGCGTGTGTCGGCTACCTATATGCAGGTGGCGTGCAGTTTGATCGCCTTGGCGAACTGGCCAAACAACGCTATGGCGAGCAGGCACAACAACACATCAACGAACTCAATCAAGTCATGACTCGCGTCAGCAATACCTCGGACGAAGATAAGCTTATTGCTATTAACGGCTTCTTTAATCAGAAACTTGAATTTGTGGAGGATATCCACTTATGGAAAACGTCTGATTACTGGGCAACACCTTTGGAATCGATAGGCAAACAAGCAGGCGACTGTGAAGACTTTAGCATTGCTAAATATGTGTTTTTAAAGGCCCTAAATATTCCTAACGAAAAGCTACGCCTCACCTATGTCCGTGCGCAACTCTACGACCAAGACATTAAAGTCGTTAGAGCGCATATGGTACTCAGCTACTATAAAACGCCAACCGCTGAACCACTTGTCCTAGATAATTTAACACCAGAGATATTGCCAGCGTCACAACGCCCAGATTTAAACCCAATTTTTAGCTTTAATGATAAGGGCTTGTGGGTTGGTGGCAGCACAAAACCAAAGGCGAGCTCGCAACAACATTTGTCAAAATGGCGTGATGTACTGTTACGAATACGTGCAGATGGAATAGAATAAAAGAGAAGGAAAACAAAATGTCGCTCATACATCAAATTCGAATCGCATTATTTTTAGTGATTATTGCCACGGCTGGCGGTAGCCTAATCTTCAGCACGCTTGATAGCAAAGCGTACTTAGAAGAAGAGTTGATTAAGAAAAATCTAGACAACGCCAATGTACTCGGGCTTGCCATGTCGCAAATGGAAAAAGATGCCACGATGATCGATTTGTTTATCTCAGCACAATTTGATGCAGGGCATTATCGCTACATTGGTTTGTTTGATCCTGATGGTAATGTCATTACTGAACGCGTTAATCCAGATGCTCACACCAGCGCACCTGCGTGGTTCACTGAGTTATTCACCATTAAAGTGACCCCTGGTGCATCTAACATTCAGACTGGCTGGACACAATACGGTACGGTGCAAGTTGAAAGTGATGTCAACTTTACCTATGACCGCTTGTGGAAAGCGGTGAAGAATATGTTGATATGGGTGCTCTCTATCAGTCTTATCGCCTACATCGCTTGTGGCCAATTACTCAAACGCATCCTCAAACCTTTAGATGATGTGATTGCTCAAGCGCAAGCCATTGGCGACCGTCGCTTTATTAGCATTGAAGAGCCGAAAACAACTGAATTTAAGGCGGTCGTGCGGGAAATGAACCAGCTTTCTACCCGTATTAAAGAAAATATAAGTAAAGAGTCTGAGCGTTTAGAAGAAATGCGCTTAAGAATTAATTATGACGATGCCACTGGCCTGATGAATCATGATTATTTTATGAGCATCGTTGATTCAAAACTCCATCAAGAAAGCTTTGGTGAAGGTGCACTCATCATCATTCGTATTTGCAATCTTGCAGAAATCGACCGTGACATTGGGTACCACAAAACCAACTTAATGCTCAAAAAAATCAGTGGCGCCATTACCTCCATCACAGATCACCAAGAAGACCTCATCTCTGGGCGTATCAGCGGCCGCGACATTGCCATCTTTTGTGACCAGCCTAAGGATGAGTTTGTGTTAGCACAGCACATCAAAGACAATCTACTAGATGCGATGACGCTAGCGCACACCGAGCATCAAACCCCGCTATTTGCATGCGTTGTGACCAAAACCAAGTTTACCGATGAAGGCCAGCATTTATTTAAAGCGCTGGATTTCATCCTTGAGTTGTCTCACCTCAACAACACACAAAACTTTCGCATTGTGAATGCCAACAGCATTGTGTCTACTAAACACCAATATTTGAATGAATGGAAAGCACTACTTGGCAATGCGATTACGCATCACCGTGTAAAACTAGAACACTACCCTGCCCTTACTGCACAAGGCGAGCTAATTCACTATGAGAGCCCGGTGCGCTTGCAACTTGAGGAAAACGGCAAGTGGTTAACGGCCGGTGAGTTTATCGATTGGGCTACCCAACTTGACTTAATTCGGACTATTGATGCGCTTGCTCTAGAGACGGCAATTGGTCTGCTGGTAGAAGACAATATCCCCATCTGCTTGAATATTTCAGAGAGCACAATGCGTGATGCTATCTATCTCAATACATTGAAAAAACTGATTCAAAAAACGGCGATCAATACAGATTTATTGAGTTTCGAAGTGTCAGAAATTGCTGCATTTAATCATCTGAGTGAATTTAAAACGTTTGCCCGTGAGCTTAAATTACTGGGTTGCCGAGTGGGAATTGAACACGTGAGTTTGCGTATTTCTCGGCTGGGTGAGTTACACGATTTGGGTCTGGATTATATTAAATTTGATGCATCGTTGATTCGCGGCATTGATGTTCACGATGCGAATAAATCGTTACTGCGTGGATTATGTTTGATTGTGCATTCGATTGGCATCTACACCATTGCAGAAGGTGTCAACACCCAAGAAGAAATCATCGCGCTTACAGAAATTGGTATGGACGGATTAACCGGGCCAGGCATTAGATTGTGAATTGACAGATACTCAAGTGATTGCATAACTGCCACGGAAACTATACGTAAAGCTAGTACAACGCTATTGAGGATTGATAGTGCATCCGTTTGAAGTATTAAACTCTTTTGAGGTATGTGCAGCAGAATAGCTAGGGCACGCTTACATACCCATTTACACTAGATCATAATTTGTACTTAGTTTGTCTGTACGTACTTAGATCGTCTGTTTGTGCTTAAATTGTATAGTTGCGATTTAAGATTAAAGCCAAGTGCAATCTATCCTTCACTTTTAACCGCTCAAAAATTGAGGCCAAATGTGCTTTTACAGTGCGCTCTGTGATCTCCAGAATGCGTGCAATTTCTTTGTTACTTAGTCCTTTTGCCGCCTCTACTGCCACTTCTCTTTCGCGTTGTGTAAGCTGGCTAAGTATAGCCTCCACATGGTCTGTTTGCGTCGATGTGAGCTTAGTTGAAACCTCAATCAGTTTTTGCAGCAAGCTGTTACCCAACCACAACCCGCCATGTTCTATCACCGTTCTAATCTCGGTTAATGCCTCAGCTGTAGCATAGGCATGACTATACCCAACGGCGCCTAAACTCAGTGCATACAGCGCTTCGGCTTGATCTGGTGCATTAGCCAATACAACAATTTTTGCATTCGGGTAATGTTTCACAATACGCTGTACAGCGCCTTGCATCCAATGCTGGCGATCTTCATTCATATGCAACCAAAACATTACCTGATCTTGCTGCGTGTTGACCAATGGCACTTCTTTCACACACTGACAATCAGCAAATGCTTGCTGCCAACTTTCTAATGGCTGCGCTAGGGTAGTGACGAATATATCTTGCATCATGTTGTTTTATTCTTGTTATCGCTCGCTGAATGCGTAGGATTTAGCTTTTAGTACAGGTTTTAATAAATATGAGAGCACAGTTTTCTTGCCAGTGAGTATATCTACTTGCGCCATCATTCCTGGAATGATGGGTAAGCCTTTTCCTAACTCTGACTTTAGAGTACGCACCTTCACAATATAATAAGCGTTGCCTTTATCATCGACTGTCGAATCCGCTGCAATGCTTTCCACTACACCGTCTAGCGTGCCATAAATGGTGTAATCATAGGCGGTTAACTTAACGATGGCGGCTTGGTCTGGACGAATAAATGCAATGTCTTTGATTTGTACTTTGGTTTCTAAAATCAAACTGTCATCGGTGGGCACCACTTCCATCACTTCTTTGCCTGGCTGTATCACACCGCCGATGGTATTGAAAAATAATCGACTTACCTTACCGTTCACTGGCGATTTTAAAGTAGATTGCTTTACTTTATCCGTCAGCGCTACGCTGGTTTGCGTCAAGCTGTTAATTTTAGCTGATGTCTCATTGAGCTCTGTGCGCACTTTACTTCTAAAAGTTTGCTCAGCTTCCACAATTTTACGTTTAGCTTCTGAAATCGAGACTTGAATACGATTGCTTTGGGCACGCGTTTGATCTATTTCTCCACGCGCTTTTGTCGCTTCACGCTCTAACCTTAAAATATCAATTTCAGATACCGCCCCACTGGCCAGCAAAGGTTTGTTCGCTTGCAGTTCTTTGTTGGCAGATTCATACGTTTTTTCTGCCAGCTCTCTTTTAAACTGGACCTCTATCAGTTCTTTTTCACGCTGCACCATTTGGTCTCGTGCAATATTGAGCGAGGAACTCAACTCTTCTCTACTAGCGTTATACAAAGCATATTCCTGCTCATACACTTGTGGCATGTCAATTTTCACCTGAGGGGGTGGATTAAAAGCGGTGCCATTGGCTAAAGCTTTTAATCGCGCTTCTTTGGCTAACAATGCCAAATACTGGCCCTGATTCTCTTTAAGCGAAGATACAGCGCGCGTTTCATCAATTTTCACTAGCGGCGTGCCTACCTGCACGACATCCCCAGCTTTCACCAATATTTCTGACACAATCCCACCGTCCATTGACTGGATCACTTGCACTTGGCGTGACGGCACAACTCTACCATCCCCGCGTGAAATCTCATCGACTTGCGCATAAGCCGCCCAAATAAGCAAAGCCAGCAAAATGATCAAAATGATCAAAATGGTGTACAGCAGTTTTTTTGCTTTGAGCGGACTTTGCTCAATGATTGCAATCTCTGCCTCATCCTCCCAATCCAGCACCTCGCGCGTTTCCGATGGCACGACGCGGTCAATCATGGCGTAGATGGGCTTAGCTAGCCAGTTACGTCCGCCGAACAAACCGGTAAATTTGCCTATGGTTTTAAATATACCTTCACGCATGCCAATTCCCAATCAATATGCTTTCCCCACTTTTCCGGCACGTAAGGCTTCAATCACATCTTGTTTCTTACCATCGGCCACGATGCGTCCAGCATCTATCACTATCAATCTTGAGACTAAATCAAACAAACCTGAACGATGGCTAATCAGCAGCATAGTGCGCTGATCTGTGGCATCGGCTAAGCGTTTTTTTACTGTATCTTCGCCAGTGTGATCCATCGCACTGGTCGGTTCATCCAATAAAATAATAGAAGGTTGAGTCACAAACGCACGGGCGATACCCACGCCTTGCTTTTGGCCACCAGAAAGCGTTTCGCCACGCTCACCCACCAGTAGATCAAATCCCTTGGGATGTGCATTTGCATATTCGTCTATACCGCCAATATTTGCCGCAGCCAATACTGCGGCATCGCTACTATGTGGTGCACGCATGGTGATGTTTTCACGCAACGTGCCATAAAACAAGTGCGTATCTTGCTGCACATAGCCAATACTACGACGTAACTCTGCAGGGTCGATTTGTCTTAAATCAATCCCATCAATCAAAATCGCACCTTCGGTCGGCTGATACAAACCCAAAATCAGTTTATTGATGGTGCTTTTGCCCGAACCCATACGCCCTAACAATGCCACATGCTCACCTGCCCTGATTTTAAACGAGACTTTATTGAGCGCGTTTTGCTCGGTGCCGGGGTACTGAAAGCTGACCTCTCTAAACTCAATTTCACCGCGGAAAGACGGGCGAGATAGGAAGTTAGAATTGGCTGGACGCTCCACCGTTTTGCGCATGATTTCATCCAGCGATTGCAATGAAGTAGATGCTGTATGGTATTGACTCAACAAACCAGCTGTTTGTGCGATAGGCGCTAGTGCTCTGGATGCCAACATCGTCGTTGCAATGAGGGCACCCATGGTTAAATCACCACTGGTCACCATGTACACCCCTAACAACACTAACACTACAGTAATGATTTGCTGAATCGCATTAGAACCATTATTAATAGAAGATGAAAGCAAACGTAACTTGCTGCCTACTTCTGTGAGGTAGCGTGCACTATGCTCCCATTTACGCTGCATATTGCCTTCAATACCAAGCGATTTAATGGTCTCTAAACCGACCAAACTCTCAATCAAGGTGGCGTTTCGCAATGCACCCGCGCGGTACATAGTTTCAGATAGCTCATGCATTTTTGTTTGCACACTTAACGCATAGACCAACATCACAATCCCACCGATGACAACTGGCAGCACCATCATCCAGTTAATCCATGCAATCACTAGAATAAAAATAATGCCGAAAGGTAGATCGATTAATGCAGTGACGGTGGCAGAGGTAATAAAGTCTCGCACACTCTCAAACGAACGCAAATTAGACGCAAAGGAACCCACTGAATTCGGGCGTTGGTCTAAATGAATGCCCATCACTTGTTCCATGATGCGCGCACTCAATTTAATATCTACGCGGGCACTTGCCCAATCTAAAAAGTAAGCGCGCATGGTGCGTAATATCAAATCACCCACCACAATAATCAGCACACCCAAACCCATGACCCACATGGTTTCAATGGCGCGGTTGGGCACAATTCTGTCGTAGACATTCATCGTGAACATCGGCATCGCCAGCGCGAAAATATTGACTAAAAATGCAGCCAGTAATACATCACGGTAAATACGTTTGTTTTCCGCCAATGTTCCCCAGAACCAATGTCTTAAGCGCACTTTCCCGATTTCAGGCGCGCGCCTATCAAATATGTACTTGGGTTTAACGGTAATAAAGTAGCCTGAATATTTAGATTCAAGTTCAGCGAGTGGAAGTTGCGTCTCCGCATCACCAAGTTCTGGAAAAATAACGTAAGCGGTATTGGTCGCATGATCTACGCGGGAGAGCTTGCATGCTTCATCATTGTGTAACAACAGCGTAACGGGCAAAAACTCTTTGCGTATGGATTGCAGTGGTTTTTTGAGGATAGAAACGGACAAACCAAGACGTTCTGCTGCGCGCTTGAAAATAGCAGGCGTCATTTTGCCATTGGACAATGGCAAGCCTGCAATCACAGCATCCATCGTGGTTGCGATATGATGTGTTCGGCAAGACAACATCAAACAACCTAAGAGTGAGTCGAAACTGTCATCTTGCGGATCAACGAGATCTTCTAAATGCATCTGACTGTTTTCTAAATTCATTCCAATTTAACCTGTTTAATACGATGAAAATTTCGTGTCGGGATAAGCATGACACGCACTAATGTATCAATATTTTGTAGTCACTGCCAGTAAATTACTTTGAACATGCACTAAGCATACAAAAAGTGTAGCGTAATCAAACCGTTAAACAGAGGTATATTTATGAAGGATAATGTTGTTTTGGAGGCGCGAGCCGGAGTCGAACCGGCCTAAACGGCTTTGCAGGCCGCGGCATAACCGCTTTGCTATCGCGCCGTGATCTTTCCAATCAAACTGAAAGATTTGAAGCTAAAAAGGGAAAGCTACTGACTGTGCTTTCCCTTTTTAATGTTTGGAGCGGGAAACGAGTCTCGAACTCGCGACCTCAACCTTGGCAAGGTTGCGCTCTACCAACTGAGCTATTCCCGCATTAATCGTTACGCTTAAAAACTACTGTAGTGCCGTAAAGAAGCGAGCATTTTAGCGATTTTAAATTTAGTGTCAAGGCGCAATTGCAGGTTTTATGACTTTATTCTGCGAATTATTTTTCTTGACAACTTATTTCATCGAATCCTTCATCACTGGCCATGCGGCTTTTAAATAATAAGCCATTGATACCAATGTTAAAATTGCAGCAATGACAATGAGCCAATCACCCACTTCCTTCACAGGGAAATTATTAATAGGATCGTAGTGTAATAACAATACAATTGCCGCCATCTGCGCAGCTGTCTTAATCTTGCCAATCAACGCCACTGCAACATTACTACTTTTACCAATATTCGCCATCCATTCGCGCAAAGCACTTATCGCAATTTCTCGCCCAATAATAATCAATGCGACCGCAGCACTGACACGACTAAGATCAACCAATACAATTAACGCAGCCACTACCATTAATTTGTCTGCAACTGGGTCTAAGAAAGCACCAAAGCCAGACATCTGATTGAATTTACGCGCCCAGTAGCCATCCAGCCAATCGGTAAAAGCTGCTAAGGCAAATATGAGAGTTGCTGTGAGATTGACCCAATGCGCTGGAAACGCAGCAAGGGTCATGGCATCTTTGGGCAAATAAAAAATCCCCACAAATAGAGGGATCAAGGCAATTCGCAACACTGTTAAAATATTGGGCACATTCCACAACATAGGTTCAATCACTTAATGTAGTTGATCATAGATTTTTTCTGCTAGCGATTGACTTACACCATCCACTTGCGCGAGTTCGTCTATGCTAGCATTTTTTACGCCATCTAAACCACCAAAACGGGTCAGCAGTGCTTTGCGTCGCTTAGCGCCAACACCTTCAATGTCTTCTAAACTTGAAGTAATACGCGCTTTCGCACGCTTGGCACGATGCCCTGTAATCGCAAAACGATGCGCCTCATCACGTATACGCTGTAATAAATGCAAGCCTTGGTTATCTTTTTCTAAATTCAGCATTTCACCTGTGTCTGAAAAAATCATGGTTTCCAAACCAGGCCTACGTTCCTCGCCCTTGGCAATACCCACTAACAAGATATCCTCTAAACCCACTTCCTGCATGACTTCTATCGCCACACCCAACTGCCCTTTTCCGCCGTCAATAAATACCAAATCAGGACGTTTACCTTCACCAGCCGCTACTTTCTTGTAGCGGCGTGTCAGCACATCACGCATGGCTGCATAATCATCCCCTGGGGTAATGCCTGTGACGTTGTAGCGACGATATTCACTATTCTGCATATCACCCCTATCAAACACCACACAACTGCCTACAGTAGCCTCTCCCATGGTATGGCTGATATCAAAACATTCAATCCGCTCGACTGTCTCTGACAAATTGAGTGCTTCTCTTAACGCTACTAGCTTAGCCGCTTGATTCGCAGAAGAAGCAGCGCGCTGCGTGAGCGCCAACTCGGCATTGGTATCAGCCATTTTCAACCAAACACGTTTATCACCAATCGGGTTGGTAATGATTCTAATTTTGCGGCTTGCTTGCTCACTCAAGAGATCTTCATAATTTTTAACGGCAATTTCGATACCACATACAATCATGGGCGGCGTATTTTGCGGGGTGTAGTGTTGCGTTAAAAAAGCTTCCATCGTCTCACTCAACTCAGCATCTTGGCTGTTTTTAGGAAAGAAGCTTTTATCGCCGATGTGTCTGCCACCGCGTATCATCACCAAATTAATACAATGCTGATTTTCAAAGGTTTGACACGCAATGACATCGGCATCGGACACACTAAAATCACTCACAAACTGTTTGGCTTGTACTTGCCTGAGCGCTTGCATGCGGTCACGAAACACTACGGCCATCTCGTACTCCTGATTGGCTGCGGCGGTATTCATCTTGTCGCCTAATACGTCCAGCACCTCATTGGTTTTCCCTTCCAAAAACATGGCGGCATGGTGCACATCATGCGCGTAATCTTCTTTGCTAATATAATCGACACAAGGCGCAGTACAACGCTCAATTTGGTACTGCAAGCAGGGACGTGAGCGATTAGCGAATACGGTGTTTTCACAGGTGCGTAACTTAAATACTTTTTGCAGTAGCTGTATGCTCTCACGTACAGCAACTGAATTAGGAAACGGCCCAAAGTATTGATGTTTACCATTGGACTTAGTGGACTGGCGCTGTGTACCACGATGAAAAGCTAATCTTGGGAACTCATCTCCTGTCAGTGCAATATAAGGATAAGACTTATCATCTCTAAACAGCACGTTATAACGCGGCATCAAATTCTTGATGAGATTATTTTCTAACAACAAAGCTTCTGCTTCTGAGCGTGTGACCGTGGTTTCTATCTTGGTGATTTGCGACACCATCATACGTGTGCGAGGGCTAGGTAGATTTTTATTAAAATAGCTGGAAACCCGCTTTTTTAAATCTTTGGCTTTGCCGACATAAATCACGGTTTCCTCAGTGTTCATCATGCGATACACACCGGGTAGATTGGGCAAGTTTTTTAAGATGGGTTTGGGATCAAACATCGCAACATTTTAACAGCAGTTCAGCTTTATCAGCAGATTCTCAAAAGCAAAACGGTCTTGCCAGAATAAACTCGCAAGACCGTCTTGGTGTGAATATTTTGCTATTCAGATACTTTTTTTAAGTTTTCCAACCCAGATTTAAACACACCTGTGATTGCCTCTTTTGCAGCTGCGTCATCTTGACCAGGTGCTCCAGGGCTTGCATGATCTTTACGTTTAAACATCGCACGCCATGTCACTAACGTTTTACCTTCACCAGCAGACTCCACTTTAAGCGTGGCACCGTAATCCCTTACTGGCAATACGCTCTCTGTAATTTCATATTTCATGGTGGTATTAGCTGCATCAAAGCTGGTTAGCACCTCATTGACATTGCCACCTCCTTTGAGTGTCAACACACGGGTTGCACCCACTTCGTCTGCTTTGCCTCCAGTGATTTCAGTTTTCTCGATGGCGGGGTGCCAGCTCATGTCTGCGAAACTACCCATTTTTGCCCAAACTTTGTCTGCTGGTGCGTTAATTTCAATTGTTTCTTTCAAACGAATCGTTTCATCAATAGCCGCGTTGGTTGTGGCTACAAATCCAAACGCAAATGCGCAAGCGAGTAATACTTTTTTCATGCAAGTCCTTCAACAATAAAATTAAAAAAATGGAATGCTTATGAGGCACTCCAGCACTGAAACAAGCTTTACATCCTCATATAAAGCTTAAATCATTCGTCCAACAATTTACCAGCAATCGCCCAATCTTCATAAGGCACTTCTTCAAAGGTAATGTAGGTGTAGTTTGCAGGCTTGTGTGCAACCCGAGCCAGTGTCTCGGTGATTTCTTTTGCGATTTCGGCTTTTTGTTCACGTGTCACAGTGCCTGCAAGTTTAATATTGACGTATGGCATATTCAGTCTCCTTAATAAGGGTCTTTCAGGTTAGGTTTAATGGTGATGATCATGATGTGATGACATGCAATCTGCGTGCCCTCTATAACCACGCCAAATGTCTCTGATTAAACTTGCTGTGACCAACAATAATAATATGGAAATAATGATAGATAGCAAAGGGTCTATGGCTAACCATCCAGTAAAATAAATCACAACACCAGCCACTAAAGCAGCAACCGAGCCTAGGATATCCCCCATCACATGCAATAAGGCAGCACGATGATTGAGATTGTCTTTGCCTCCATGATGGTGTGCATGGTGGTGTAAACGTTGGGCGACAACTAAATTGACCACCAAGCCAAAGAATGCAATCAGCATGACATATCCACCTGCTACGGCTTGCGGGTGTTGTAATCTTTCTAGTGCCTCTAGCACAATCCAAACCACAACCACTAACATTAAAACTGCGTTGATGGCTGACACAAATATCTCCACACGGCTTTGTTGCGCTTGACGCCGCGCTTTGCTTGCATGGTAGGCTGCATACATGGCAAGCCCCAAAGCAAACACATCTGAAAACATATGCCAAGCATCACCCAGCAACGCCAGCGATTGTGTCCAAATCCCCCCTAAAAACTCTACGATGGCATAGATCAGTATTAACAAAAAAGGAATGAGAAATGGGTTGCCATGAGTATGTTCATCCTCATGAGGCTCAGGGGTTTGTTGTGTCAGGTGTTCATGGTCATGTGTTGTCATCCTCATATGCTAACTCAAGCCCACAAAACAGCCAATAAAAAAGCAGCACATACGTAATATGTGCTGCTCTTCATTCCCAGCTAAGGGTTACTTAGCGTGGTGTGCGCATTTGTCTTTTTTGGCTTGTCGGTGTGCATGCCATTTATCTTTTGCAGCTTTTCGTTCTGCTTCATCAATAAATCCATCATTATTAGCATCTTTGCGCTTAAACATTTCTTGCAAATGCTGATCGCGCACTGCTTTATATTCATCTAAGCTAATTTTACCGTCTTGATTGGTATCTGCTTTCATCTCCCAATTAGACGCATCATGCCTTTGCCCCTCATGGTGGTTGGCAAAAACAGACATGGCACTCAACGCGATACCAGAGGCAACAGCAAACGTAATCAAAGTATTTTTCATCTATATTCCTTATCGTTAAAAAAGATCCCTACTGGTAACAAAACGCGATAGAGGTCGTTAAGTCGACAATTAACATACATTTACACCAACATCCTCTTTTATAATACGCGTTCTTCCATCTCTACTTATTCAAATGCTGAGCTACCGACACGCTTTTCACGCAGGCAATCATGCAGATGTGCTAAAACATTTTGTATTGAGCTTGGTGCTGGATTATTTCAACCAAAAAGAAAAGCCTTATTGGGTCATTGATACCCATGCAGGCGCCGGTATTTACGCGTTAGAAGATGCTTATGCTCAGAAAAATGCGGAGTTTCAATCGGGTGTTGCCCGCTTAAATTCAGCGCAAAATCTACCAAACGCACTTAATCTTTATCTAAATGCTGTTCAGTCTATCAATGCAAATAAAACGCTTAAGCTGTACCCTGGCTCACCACAAATTGCGATGTACCACATGCGCGACCAGGACAAACTGCGCTTATTTGAATTACACCCAAGTGACTTTCAACTTCTGCAACAACATTTCAAATCTAACGGGCGCCAGGTAAAAGCAGACATGGCCGATGGGTTTGATGGCATAAAGGCATGCTTGCCGCCACCAACCAAGCGCGGAGTCATCTTGATTGACCCACCTTATGAGCTCAAAGAAGACTACCTGCGTGTTGTCAATTGCATACAAGACAGTCTAAAACGGTTTGCAACTGGCACCTATATGATTTGGTACCCACTACTGCAACGACCTGAGCCCAATGACATGCTTAAGCGCCTGCATGCGCTTAAATTGCAAGATTGGCTTGATGTACAACTGTCAGTGCAAACCCCACGCGCAGATGGCATGGGCATGTATGGCAGCGGCATGTTTGTGATTAACCCGCCTTGGCAGTTACCAGCCATTTTAAATGAAGTGATGCCAACGATGACTCAATTGTTAGGGCAAGATAACTCTGCCAAGTTTAATCTCGACTATGCCATCACCTAGTCATGTAGTTCAGGTAAAATCGTAACTTTAATTTTTATTGAAATATGACTATGCAAGAACCCAAACCAATTACACCTAGCCAATACAAACAAAGCAACATCATGACCAATATTTTATTCGGTAGCCGTTGGTTACAACTGCCGCTATACCTTGGTTTAATTGTTGCACAAGCGGTCTACGTGTATTTTTTCGCGGTGGAGCTTGTGCACTTGGTGGGCAAAACAGCATCGATTAGCGAAGCAGATATCATGCTGATTGTCTTGGGCTTAATCGACGTGGTGATGATTTCTAACTTGCTGATTATGGTGATTGTGGGCGGTTACGAAACCTTCGTCTCACGCTTGAACCTTAAAGGTCATCCTGATGAGCCAGACTGGTTATCACACGTGAATGCAAACTTGCTCAAGGTTAAGCTAGCCACAGCCATTATTGGCATTTCTTCTATTCACTTGCTCAAAACGTTTATTAACGCCGCCAACTTGAGTACTGAAGTTATGATGTGGCAAACCATTATTCACATGACGTTTGTTGCGTCTGCTGTGTCTATCGCTTACATAGACAAACTGATGAGTCATTCAAATATTAAGCATTAATACTTGAATATGATATGGCGAGGGGGCTTATTCCCCTCGCTCACTGTAAACTTTTGAATTGCAATCGTTTTTTCGTTTTCCGTTTCTACACGTACGCGCCATTTACCGGGCGATAAATTGGTCTTATAGGTATAACCTCTGTACCCGTTCTGACGACCACCACTGAGATCAAAACCCACACGCGATTGGCTTTGCCAGCCTTGTTTATCCGAATACTTTTGCCAATCATGGTACAAACGCGTTTCAAGACCAGCTGGTGCAAATATAGATGAGAAACAATACACGCGCTGGCCTGGGCTAAGTGTTAATTTATTACTGGCTTTGCTCCATAACGCCCATAAGCCAACACGTTGCTGTGTTAAATAATAATGACCCTCTACTTTTTTAATATCATATGCAATTGCAATGTCACGCTTCACCAATGGCACAGGTGGAATCATATCAATAGCGTAGGCGAACATTAAAAAACCAGCGATTAGCCAAACCGGCAAAATACTCCCTAAGTTTTGAGGCGTTTTGGAGTATAAAAAAATCACCATGACTGCACCAAGCAGCGTACTTAAATAAAACCAAATGGCATGCACGCTACCCAGTAAAAATGGTAACAAGAAATTGAACAGCAGCATCGCGCACAAGCCAAACAAGGTCCAGCTTAACGTAAACCGCCGATACGCATTTTCTAAAAATTCATTGGCAATGAGTAGCACACCTAGCAGCACTGCCATTAAAATGGCTAAAGCATGACTTGCTGATTTGAAATAGAGAATAAACAACGCACTGAGCAAGCTACCAAATAAAAACTGCAAGCCTAAATACGGCCAATTGGTACTAAAGAACCAGCGAAATACCTTTGGAATTTGCGCTTGATCGGCCAAGATAAAACGTGGACGACTCATCACAAACAATAAAACCCCTGCGGCTAGCAAATAAGCTGTAAAAATCAGCAAATCGGACGTAGCAACATTATGGCCTATAGTCAGCGCATCCCACACAAACCCTGAAAAAAAGAAAATGGCAGGTAAAAACTCTGCCATTTTGAAGTAGACGGTTTTTAACATATGAATTCTGTGTATTAGTGCCGATCTTGAGTTGAGTTATCTTTTAAAAATTCTAGTTGGCTGCGCTCGCTTGAGCGAGACTTGATACAAATCAAAATAACCAGTCTCGAAGCATCGTTTAGCTCCTTCAAAGTATGCCAAATATTCATCAAATAGCTCTTGACCATATTTTGCAACTAGCACCTCTTTATTTAGCAACATTTTGTCACTCCATGCTTGTAGCGTAGGTACATAATCATGTCCAATTCTACTTACTGCCGATATTTCGTATTTATCTGTGACGGCTTCTTGTAAATCGCTAATTGATGCCAGTGCTGAACCAGGAAATATTTTGTGAACCAACCAAGAGTCTCTCAGTTCTTGGATATTACTAGGCAATCTAGTGATAATGATTGTCTGCAAGCCTACATAAGCGTCTGGGGTGGTTACGTTTAAGCACCAATCAAAAAAATCCTTGTAAATTTCGCGTTGCTTTCCAGAGATACTATCTTCATATGTCGCAAAATGCTCAAGGCAACCAATAGATATAACCGCATCAAACTTGCGTTCTGGCGCAACAAAATTTTGCCACGCACATAGCTCTACTGATGCGATTGGATTTTTTGCGTTTTGAATATACTGCAACTGTTTTGTACTCAACGTTAATCCGTGTACATACGTATTATCAAAATGCTCACCGATGTAGGTCGATAGCCCGCCCCATCCACAACCAACATCAAGCACTTTATGTGCTGGCTTCACATGTGCGTAATTGCAAAGTCTTTTAAATTTGTCTGTTTGCGATTGTTCTATATTATCTGCGCTATCCCATACCCCACATGTATAACCTAAATATTTATCATCAAGAAATAATGCGTAAAATTCATTATCTATATCATAGTGTTTTTCAATATCTTCTTGTGTCGCCATTACGATCCTTGTAGTTGATTTTTATTTAAATATCACACTGCCTTTGTATCAATTGCGAATATTAACCTTAAACATACACTATACCAACACGATCACAGTTAAATTGTGTCGCACCCTATCGGAAAATAGTTAGATTTCCGTCATATGTGATGACATTCTTACTGCAGCCGCAATAGACAGCTAGAATTTAGCAACCTATCCCATTGATTTAATTAAACATAATCAAATAAGTATACTGGCATATAGATTGCTTTATCTAATAAAAAATATTAACTTTAGAGGAGTGTGGAGAGATGAACTTAAGTCTATTTTTCAATAGCACTTTGAAACTCTGCAATAATACTGCACACCTTTTTTTACGCCCATTCAAAATTATTGAATTTAGTAAGCATGGCGATGAATATCAACAAGCTGTATTCAGACTTTTCATTATTACATTAACCTTACTTTTTGTATCTGCGTCTTATGAGCAAGTCAAACCTGTTATTTATATCGCATTAAGTTTATTTAGCATTGCCTCATTAGTATTTTTAGTACACACAAGACTCAACTCAGCGCCCAATCGCACGCGTCAACTCACTACTATGCTACTAGATGTTCTAGCAACCTCATTTGCTGTTCATCTTACAAACGATATTGGTGGTGTTTTTATAGGTGTTTATCTTTGGCTCATTATTGGCTATGGATTTAGGTATGGTCGTCAATTGCTCATAGCAACGTACGTTGCAAGTTTAACTGGATTTGTCATCGCAAGTTTGAATAGCCCATATTGGCAAACACATATGACTGGATTCTATGGCTTGCTGTTTACTCTAGTTTCAATTCCTATGTACGCCCTTGCGTTACTCTCTAGATTAAAAGAAGCAACTAACAAGGCTGAGGCGGCCAGCCGTGCAAAAAGTGAGTTTTTATCTCATATCAGCCATGAAATCCGCACGCCATTGAACGGTATTGTTGGTGCGTGTAGCTTGTTAGAGGCATCCAACTTAGATAAAAACAATGCAACCTTATTTAACGTGATGAAAAGTTCATCCAACTTGTTATTAGATTTGGTGAATAACGTGTTGGATTTGTCAAAAATAGAAAGCGGTAAAACCACCTACCATTTAGAAAATTTTTATTTGCATAATCTCATCCTGACCACAGTCAATTTGTTTGAGACCCAAGCATCACAAAAAGGCGTGGCGATTGATTATGAGATTGCAGAAGACACGCCATTGAAGCTTCATGGTGATTTACTTCACACTAAACAAGTACTCATTAATTTGGTAGGTAATGCAGTGAAGTTTACTGAGCAGGGCTCTGTAAAAATTTGCGTAAGTGCTACTCAACACTCAGATACTGATGCAACTGTGCGCTTTGAAGTTAAAGATACTGGCATTGGCATTGCGAAAGAATCACTCCCCCATATTTTTGAAAGCTTCACGCAAGCTGAGGAATCAATTAAATACAAATTTGGCGGTACTGGTTTAGGCACCACTATTTCCAAAAAACTGGTTGAGCTCATGCATGGCGAGATTGGTATTGAAAGTGAACTAGGTCATGGGTCTACTTTCTGGTTTGAAATCCCATTGAGCATCCTTGCGAGTGAAAATGCTGAAGGTCAAACTTCATCAGAAATTATCTCCTTCAAAAAAGCACTGCATGCGAGCAAGAAAAAACCTTGCCGCATTTTAGTGGCTGAAGACAATGAGACCAATATTCTGATCCTTTCACAAATGTTGGCTTTAAGTGGTCACCAATTTGATATTGTGAAAAATGGTCAATTGGCATTAGATAAGCTAGAAGAAGCCACGTATGACTTGATGATTTTAGACTGCAACATGCCTGTGATGGGCGGCTTAGAAGCACTACGCATTTACCAAGCTATTAATGTGGGTCAGGCGCAAGTACCTGCGATTATCTTGAGTGCAGATGCTACGCAAAACACAGTCAGTGAGTTCGATGAACTGGGTGTAGCAGCTTATCTCACCAAGCCAATTCAAATTGATGCACTTAATTTTGCCATTGAAGAAGTCGTTGCAAAATCCAAACAAAAACAAAACCGCGAAGTTGCACCTGTGGTGTCATTCTCCAGCGCGCAATCTCGTGAAGAAGATGTGCTTATCGCCAATAGTACGGCAGGCAACACTCAACTAATTCTTAATGCTTCCAGATTGGTCGAGCTGGCTTCTATCAGCAGAAATGCAAGCTTTGTGGAAAATTTAATACATGGCTTTATTGAAGACACCGATAGAAATCTGAGTGCGTTGAAGGTATTTGTACAAGCATTAGACTTTGTAAATATTCATGAAACAGCCCATGCGATTGCGGGTAGCGCTACCAATATTGGCGCAGATGAATTGAGCAGAATTTGTGTGGAGCTAGACAATATTACGCCGAATGAAATCTACAAGGTACCATCGCTATATGCGCAAGCTGCAAATGCATACCAGAACACAAAATTAGCGTTTGTTGATTACTTAGCAGAGCATGAACAGCAAGCGTCTATGAGTACTTGATACTCAGCTGATTAAACGTAGCTTAACTAGCAGTGCGTTTAATGGAGACTACATTATCAGCCACTGTTTGCGTTTGTGGTGATAATGCGTTGAGGTATTGTTTTTCTTGGCTGTAAATAAACCTATCCATAATACTAAACTCACGCTCACCCAGTTTCAGTGCAGCATCTACCCAGATTTTAGTAATGTCTAACAGCTCGTCATAGGTAATTGGGTTGACTCTATTTTTTGCACGTTGTGCTGCTAAATAGCCATTGAAATAACGTTTGTTTTTCTCAATCCACTCGTATACAGCCTTCTCACCCTGACCATCTTCTACCAAAACATCCACAATACCCAGCTCGTGGGCTTGTTCAGCGGTATATTGCTTGCCTTTGAGTATCATTTCATCGGCCACTTTCATCCCTGCTTTTCTGGCGACTAAGCTGTACCCGCCCATACCAGGAAACATATTGAATAGAATCTCTGGAAAGCCAAAATAACTTTTACGTTCGGCAATAATCACATCACTCGCAAGCGCGCCCTCTAGCCCACCACCTAACGCCAAACCTTGCACCAACGTGATATTCACAATTGGCGCATTGTTGAATCTGGACAACCGGCTATGCACAGCATCAATCCCTTTGATTGCGTAATAGAGCAATGCTTCTTTATTACGATTCAGGGCCAATTCACGAATAAGCGCTAAGTGACCGCCTAGATTAAATACATTGGGAGTAAGGGATGCAGCTACGGAATAACGAATTTGACAAACACGATCATTGGAATACAACACACCTGCTGTTTTCTCAACTTCTTGCTGATGCTGAAGTAGCTCGTGTACGATTTCATGATTAGCGCAAGGAATGATATTTTTTTGATTAAAGTAGGTCCACAATACCTCATGGCTTTCATCATATTTTAACGATAACTGCTTAAAATGATTACTTAAACCAAAATCAGAAATATTCATTAAAATCTCACACTTTGTACAAAGCTTTATGGCATTATATTCTAGATTTTTAAAAAAAATACAGCCGTAAAGGCGAATACTACGAAGGATACCGTTGAATGAGTAATGAAGTTGCCACAAAAGACGAAATAAAATCATTTTTAACCGAAATATTCACCAAAGAAAAAAATATCAGTTTAGACAAATTATCTTCTGATAGACCGCTGAAAGAGCTTGATATTGATTCATTTGGTTTTCTTGAAGTGATTTTTAGTATTGAGCACCAGTACAATATTTCTTTTCCAAAAAATTATGAGCACCTCGTCACCATTCAAGATGTGATTGATGTGACGCATGATTTAGTCCTCGCAAAACAATAACGTATCAGCATGAAAGAGGTGCGCCGTGTTGTCGTGACTGGATTCGGGCTTGTCTCACCCTTAGGCAACACCGTTGCAGAGCTATCCGAGAACGCATTCTCTGGTAAATCAGGCATCAAACAATTTGTTGGGCCATACTTAGATAAGCTCAACTGCAAAGTAGCGGCGCAAGCTAACTTTGACCCCGCAGATTATTTCGATAAAAAAAGTGACTACGCTATTTTAGACCGTGTGGGTCAAATGGCCTTGCATGCCAGCAAAGAAGCCGTTAAACACGCAAATATTGATTTCGAAACCGTTACCAAAGATCGCACTGGGGTCTATGTGGGTACGGGCATGGGTGGCATACACTCAGTTGAAGATGGCTACCAGACCTTATTTGTGGAAGGCCAAAACCGCCTCAAACCGTATACGGTACTCATGTGTATGTACAACAGCCCTGCTGCTGCCATTGCCACACACTTTTCAATATCTGGCCCCAATCTCACATTTTCCACCGCATGCTCATCCTCTGCCGTAGCCATTGGTCAAGCCATGAAAGACATCCGTTACGGTGAAATTGATGTCGCACTGGCGGGTGGCACCGATGCAATTTTGGCCTATGCCAGCATCAAGTCTTGGGAGGCCATTCGCACATTAGCTGATGAAGACAAAGAGGATATTACTGCTACCTGCAAACCATTTTCAGCAGACCGCTCTGGCCTTGTGATTGGCGAAGGTGCAGCAACTATTATCTTAGAGGAACTCTCACACGCACAAGCCAGAGGGGCGCACATTTATGCTGAAATTATTGGTTATGGTGCCGCTAATGATTTCAAACATATCGCAGTGCCCTCGGTTGAAGGCCAAGCGGCCGCTATGCAAAAAGCGCTGGATGACGCTGGGTTAAATCCCCAATGCGTTCAATACATTAACGCGCATGGCACAGGTACAAAGTTTAACGATGAAACCGAAACCAACGCCATTAAGCAGATTTTTGGCGACCATGCCTACCAATTAGCCGTCAGTTCAACCAAATCTATGCATGGCCATTTAATGGGTGCAGCGGGTGTGTTAGAAAGCATCATTACCTTACTGGCAATGCAACGGAACGAACTCCCTCCCACTATCAATCTCAAGCAACCAGACCCAAAGTGCGATTTAAATAATGTTCCCAATCAATCGCAAAAAGTAGAGAATTTAGAATACGCCATGTCCAATTCATTTGCGTTTGGTGGCACAGGCGCAACGCTGATATTTAGAAAACTTCTCAATTAGAGTTTTACTTCATGCGGCGCACTGCAAGCGAGTGCGCCCTACGCGGGCTGTAAAGAAATAATTGCCACCTTTATGCCATGCTCGACGATAATCCATTTAGGAAGTTAATTGACTTCTTCCATGCGGCGCACTGCAAGCGAGTGCGCCCTACGCGGGCTAAACAAGGCTATTAATCGCTCAGCCCAGCCTCCATTAAAAGCTACCTGCGTATTCATTGCTAAAATCTCACCATTAGCAATTTTTTTTATAAGGTATTGTCTACGCATGTAGGTGTCTTTAGTTGATCCAATTTTTTTTAATTGCACTTGATATTCACTTTTAGGCGTTACATTATCTTCTCTAACAAATTGGCCATTTTTCTTTGAAATTCGATAGTATATTTGGGGTGAGCTATCGCCCTCAGAAAATTGGTACCCATATTGTCTTATCCAAATTTCGTCAGCGCTATCATCCATAAACCCCTCCACATTGCGCGCCACCTTGTAAACCTTTAAGCCGGCTTCAGCTTCACACATCTGCTTGAGTTTGAAGCGCCCATAAACAGCATCTGCGGTGGGAATCAGCAAAGCCAATATCAAAACAATCGCTTTTGCCCAGAGTGGCCTGATATAAATGAGAGCTATTAACGTTAATAAACAATAAAACCCCAGTAAAAATAACACCGCTAACCCACCCATTAGTTACTCCGTTCTATTCACTTCAGTTGAATTGAAATTATTTGCTTGCTGATTCGTTTCCGTCTTTCCCAGCACCACTGCCTCATCCACATTTAGCTCGCGTAGGGCGGACTCGTTTACAGTCCACCGCATATCTATATTCCAATATTTCATCCATCTTCATACTTTACTTCATACGGCGGACTGTGAAGAAATAATTGCCACCTTTATGCCATGCTCGACGATAATCCATTTGGGAAGTTAATTGATTTCTTCCATGCGGCGCACTGCAAGCGAGTGCGCCCTACGGGGCTAAACATGCTGATGTTAATCCTAACAAGCGTTGATAAAAATCAATGTTATCGCAAATCATGTGATGAACAATCCATTTATCTTGCTCCACCTTTATGCAGTATCAAGACACTTATGTTAGCTACCGCACAGAATGTTTTACGCTAGCTAAGTATGATGCGTTCAGATTGGCGTCCGTCTAGGCGCACATATCATTCAACACATATTGATTAAGGCAAAAAAATGCAGAATAAAATGATTAAAATCGCAATCGCAGCAACATTGGGGCTGACTTCTATAGGCGCTGCCGCAGAAGATATGTATCGCGGTGCTTGGTATGCAGTACCTGGCGTTAGCTACATGGACACCGACAATGATTTAGAAGCGGATAATGGCCGTGGAGGCTTTTTAAGCATTGGTAAAGAAATCAACCCTAACTGGGATTTACAAGCACGTTTAGGTCATAACCGTGCTAATGAAGATACTGGGATTGCTGGCGTGGGTGGTAAGTACAAACAAACCACACTAGGCTTAGATGCTTTATATATGTTTAGCCGTGATAAATTCCGTCCATTCTTATTGGCTGGTGTAGGTGTAGCACGGAATAATGTAGATTACAGCAATGCTGGCCTTAGTGACAAAAAGGAAACTTCATGGATGGCTAGTTTAGGTTTAGGTGCGCAATACTTAATCACAGAACAGTTTGGTTTACAAGCAGATGTACGTCATCAATGGAGCAGAGCTCAGGCTAAAAATGCTGCGGGTACGATTGATGCAGATGGCACAATTGGCAATACCATAGCAAGCTTGGGCGCTATTTTACGCTTTGGTGCACCAGAACCCGTAGTGGCTGAAGCAGCACCAGAACCAGCACCGATTGCAGCAGCACCAGAGCCAATGCCTGAGCCAGCTCCGGCACCAGCACCAGTAGCTGCTGTTGAACCATGCAAGCCAAAATTTGAAACCGTGACACTTGAAGCAGAAAAACTATTCGGCTTTGACAAATCTGGTTTGCAATCAGGTGCCAAACCTCTTCTTGACGATGTAGTGGCAAAATTAAAAGAACATGAAGAGTTTAAATTGGTGATGGTGACAGGCCACACAGATAGGATTGGTTCAGAAGCTTATAACCAAAAACTTTCAGAACAACGTGCCAATGAAGTCAAAAACTATATCGTTTCACAAGGCATAGATGCGAGTCGTTTACAAGCTGTTGGCAAGGGTGAGTCTGAGCCTGTAGCTGATTGTAAAGGGATTAGAGGCGATAAATTGGTGGAGTGTTTAGCACCTAATCGTCGTGTTGTTATTTTAGATCAAGAGCAACATCAAGTTGAAGGTCAAACTTGTAACTAAACTTAAGTGAATATCACTTAAAATAGGGCGCACGCATTTGCAGTGCGCCCTTTTACCATCTGGACTACCCTCACAAGCTATCCCTCACGCTATCCATATTTCGGGAAATAAAGATCATTTTTTAGCATCCGATAACAGATGAACTTGCTAGTTGCTATCTTAAAGACGCAAGGTTGATAGCCAGAAATCAGCTTGCTGACAGTGAGCTACCCAATACAAAGCCAATGACAATACCAATGATGAGCGCGATGGTGAGGCCACGATAGGTTAAGACATCCTGGCTATAACCGCGGCGAATGGCGATGTAAGAAATAAGATAGCCAAGCGCATTAAGCAACCAGATAACGGAAAGGCTGAGCACTTTAACGAGGATTGGGCCGATGACGGGTACCAACCCTATCACCCCGACCAGCCAAGCAAATACACCTGAGAGCAGCCCAATGACGACCGTGCCGCCAGCAATCACTTTATAGTCTATGTGGTAGTAGCTGCCCAAATAAATTAGCACTGCAATCAAGAGCAAGACTGGCAACATGACGCGCCAGTCTTTCCAGCTAAACCTACCGAAAGGGTTAGGCTCCTTTTGTTTCGAATGACGATCTTGCAAATCGTATCACTCGACAGTTGCTGCGATTGGAATCACTTTTTTACCTGAGCTCAAGGTATCTAACGCGGCTTTGTACTCGGTCATTTGATGGAAATTCAAATACTTATAAATTTCAGCCGTGTTCGCCAATTTATTGCCGACCGTTTCTAAGTACTCAGCATGCGTAGGCATGCGGCCTAATTTGGCACATACGGCTGCCAGTTCTGCCGAGCCCAAGTAAACACGCGCATCTTTACCCATACGGTTATCAAAGTTACGTGTGCTGGTAGAAAACACGGTGGCTTTGTCTGCAACACGTGCCTGATTACCCATACACAGTGAACAACCCGGCACTTCTGTACGTGCACCTGCAATACCAAAAGTCGAATACACACCTTCATCGCGAAGCTGCGCTTCATCCATACGGGTAGGTGGTGCTATCCACAAACGCGTGGGGATGTTACCCGCGCCATCTAACACCTTAGCAGCCGCACGGTAGTGGCCGATATTGGTCATGCAACTACCAATAAATACTTCATCAATTTTATCGCCCACTACTGCGGATAACGGTTTAATATCATCCGGGTCATTGGGGCATGCCACTAGTGGCTCTTTGATTTCATTTAAATCAATTTCAATCACATGCGCATACTCTGCATCCGCATCTGGTTTGAGTAACTCAGGTTTAGCCAGCCAAGCTTGCATGTTTTCAATACGGCGTTGCAAAGTACGCGCATCTTGATAGCCATTCTCAATCATGTTTTGCATCAATACGATATTGGAATTGAGGAACTCAATCACTGGTTCTTTGTTCAGCAACACAGTACATCCATTGGCAGAACGCTCAGCAGAAGCATCCGCAAACTCAAACGCCTGCTCTACTTTTAAATCTGGCAACCCTTCGATTTCTAAAATACGGCCATTGAATACATTTTTCTTGCCCTGTTTACCCACCGTCAAAGTGCCTTCTTGAATCGCGGCGTAAGGAATCGCATTCACCAAGTCACGCAAGGTGATCCCTGGCTGCATGGTCCCTTTAAAACGTACCAACACTGATTCGGGCATATCAAGTGGCATAGCACCCGTGGCTGCAGCAAACGCGACCAAACCTGACCCGGCTGGGAATGAAATACCAATCGGGAAACGTGTGTGTGAGTCGCCACCCGTACCTACAGTATCTGGCAAAATCATACGGTTAAGCCAAGAGTGAATCACACCATCGCCTGGTTTTAAGCTCACACCGCCACGGCTGGACATAAACTCCGGCAAGCTATGTTGTAGTTTAATATCCACTGGTTTTGGATACGCTGCGGTATGGCAAAAACTTTGCATCACTAAATCACTGCTAAAGCCTAAACAAGCCAGCTCTTTTAACTCATCACGCGTCATGCCGCCAGTGGTATCTTGAGAACCGACTGTAGTGGCTTTGGGCTCGCAATAACTACCTGGACGCACACCTTGTCCCTCGGGCAAGCCGCAAGCACGTCCTACCATTTTTTGTGCTAAGGTAAATCCTTTATTAGAAACAACGGCTGGCGTGGCAGTAATAAAGATATCTGGCTCAGACATGCCCAACGCTTTACGTGCATTGGTAGTTAAACCACGGCCGATAATTAGGGGAATGCGTCCACCAGCTCGCACTTCATCCGGCATGGTGATTGGATTTAATTCGAAAGTAGATATCACTTCACCAGACGCTGACAAGACTTTGCCTTCATAAGGCTTAATGGTGATGACATCGCCTGTTTTCATTTTGCTCACGTCGCATTGGATTGGAAATGCGCCTGAATCTTCAGCGGTGTTAAAGAAAATAGGGGCAATTTTTGCGCCGATGACCACGCCGCCAGTGCGTTTGTTTGGAATATTGGGAATGTCATTGCCCATGAACCATTGCACTGAGTTGATGGCAGATTTACGAGATGAACCTGTACCCACCACGTCACCCACATATGCCAATGGCAACCCTTTTTGCTTTAAGGTTTCAATGGTGTTTAAGCCATCAGGCATTTTATTCACCAGCATGGCTTTGGCATGCAATGGAATGTCAGGTCGGCTCCATGCTTCTTGTGCAGGGCTGAGGTCATCCGTGTTGGTTTCGCCATCTACCTTAAACACCACCACTTGAATAGTGTCTGCCATGACGGGCTTACTAGTAAACCACTCCGCATTGGCCCATGACTCCATGAGTTGTTTCGCATGTGGATTGCCTGCTTTCATTTTGGCATCTACATCATGAAAAGCATCGAACATTAAAATGGTATTTTTTAAGGCATTGACTGCTTGCGCTGCCATATTGCCATCCAATAGTTCTACCAATGCCTGTACGTTATAACCGCCAAGCATGGTACCTAATAGCGCTACAGCCTTTTCGGCATTCACCAGTGGTGAGCTTGCAGTCCCTTTAGCGATATCAGCCAAAAATGCAGCTTTGACATACGCCGCTTGGTCTACACCAGCAGGCGTACGGTTTTCGAGTAAATCCAGTAATTGTTTTTCTTGCCCGGCGGGTGGCGCTTTGAGCAGTTCTACCAGTGAGGCAACTTGCTCTGCATTCAATGGAAGGGGGGGCAATTGTTGTGCAGCACGTTCTTGCACGTGGGTTTCATACGCTTTTAACATGGTGTCTAGGCTCGATTAAAAAATAACTAAATCTATTATAAACCAGCCCAAACGGTAATCAGTTTCACATATGTAAAAACTCTAGGTTTAGGCTAATTCGTTCTGTCTGAATACAACTCTTTGGCAAATGGGGTACTGCAGCTTTTTCCACTGGCAGAGGCTTCCCATTTGTCTAATAATTCTTTTTGGTACCCAGCGCCGTGCTGCTTTTCTAAGTAAGCACGCACTTCAAATACATCAGCAAATCCGTTATGGTCTTTGTCCATCAACGCCACTTGATCTTCAACCGTTGGGCCGATGTATTTACCCTGACTATCCGTCAAATAATCCAACATGCTTTCCGCATGACCATTCAGCGAAAAGAACAGCAAGCTTAACCAGTATATTCGTTTTAACATAAGGTTCTCATTAGTCAATTTACGTATGCAATCACACGTATGATAGACCTATATTAAAGCAAATGGTGCTTGGCCTTATGTGACTTAATTCACACAGAGAGCTTATGCATTTGTGCCTACACTTGTGAGTACTGTGTTAAAAAATATCTCAAAATCCTCATTTACACCGCGTAAACTCCGGTTTTTTGCCATTTCTTGCCTTGTCCTCACTGCGTTCTCCTACATCTGCAAAAGCCTCTGAGAAAAACAGTATTTAAATCGCACGGATCGCTATATTGTTCTTCCACAATGCAGGGCCCGTTTTATGCACAGATTCACCCTCTGCGCTCACAGCTACGGTCACAGGCATATCCACCACATCAAATTCGTAAATGGCTTCCATCCCAAGATCAGCAAACGCTACCACACGGGATTGCTTAATGGCTTTACTCACCAAATACGCTGCACCGCCCACGGCCATTAAATATACGGATTGATGTTTCGCAATGACAGCAAGTGCGTCATCGCCACGCTCTGCTTTGCCAATGGAACCCAATAAGCCAGTGTTCAGCATCATTTCAGTGTAGTCGTCCATTCTAGTCGCTGTAGTAGGGCCTGCTGGGCCAACTGCCTCATCACGTACTGCATCTACTGGTCCTACGTAATAGATAAAACGATTGGTGAAATCCACTGGTAACGCTTCACCTTTCGCCAGCATGGTAGCAATACGCTTATGGGCAGCATCTCTGCCCGTTAAAATTTTACCTGTGAGCAAGAGTGTCTCGCCTGCTTGCCAAGTCTGTGTTTCTGCCTTGGTAACAGTATTTACATTCACACGTCTGGCTTGCGGGCTTGGCGCCCAGTGTACATCTGGATAAATGTCCATATTGGGCGGCGCTAAAGCAGCAGCACCACTACCATCTAACGAAAAGTGTACATGCCGTGTGGCTGCACAATTGGGAATAATCGCCACTGGTAAACTGGCTGCATGTGTGGGGTAATCTAAAATTTTAATATCCAGCACTGTAGTGAGCCCACCTAAACCTTGCGCACCTATCCCCAACGCATTCACTTTTTCGTAGAGCTCTAAGCGTAACTCTTCAATCTTGTTGCTGGCACCTTTAGCTTTTAATGCATGCATATCTATCGGTTGCATGAGAGACTCTTTGGCTAACAGCATGGCTTTTTCTGCACTGCCGCCGATACCAATCCCCAGCATACCGGGTGGACACCATCCTGCGCCCATGGTCGGCACTACCTCCAACACCCAATCTACGATACTGTCATTTGGGTTCAACATGGCCAATTTGGCTTTGTTCTCACTACCGCCGCCTTTGGCCGCAATAGTGACTTCAACTGTATTGCCTTGTACTAACTCCACGTGCGTAATGGCTGGCGTATTGTCTTTGGTGTTTTTGCGTCCGCCAGCAGGATCATTCACGATACTGGCACGCAAGGTATTATCCGGGTGTAAATACGCGCGACGTACACCCTCATTCACCATCGCTTCTAAACTTAAGTTACTTTCAAACTGCACTTGCATGCCCACTTTAACAAAGGCCACCACAATCCCAGTGTCTTGGCATAACGGCCGTTTACCTTCTGCACACATGCGGGAGTTGGTTAAAATTTGTGCAATGGCATCTTTGGCAGCTGGTGATTCTTCAACTGCATAGGCATCACCTAGCGCTTGAATATAGTCTTCAGGGTGGTAATAAGAAATATATTGCAACGCATCGGCGATGCTTTGAATAAAGTCTTCTTGCTTAATAGTCGTCATCTTGAGCTTTTTGCTGTCGCGATTGCAGAATTAATATCTTTACGTAAAATTTTACCATTCTTAGTACGTGGAAAGTCTTTTGCTAGGTACACTGTTTTGGGTGATTTATAGGCAGCCAAGTGTTGTTTACCGTAAGCCAATAATTCATCTGGACTGACCGTCTCATCTGGTTTTGGAATGACATAAATCACTACCAGCAATTTATCCTTCTCAAGCTCTTCACCTACTGCTGCGCAATCTGCTACGGCTGGATGGCCTTTGTAGACACGTTCAATTTCATAGGGTGAGACACGATAACCAAAGCTTTTAATAATGTCATCCTTGCGCCCTAAAAACCAAATGTAGCCGTCTACGTCGTATTTTGCGTAATCTCCGGTGAAAAAGTATCCATCATGCTTGTATTTTGCAGTTTCTTCTTCTAAATTCCAATAGCGCAAAAACAAACCAGGATCGTTATCTTTGACACAAATCATGCCTTCTTCACCCACTGCTACAGGTTGAATGGTATCTGGATTGAGCAGTTGAATATCATGGCCTGGTTGTGGGAACCCCGCAGAACCCGCGCGAATGGGGCAATATTTGCTTTGTGATAAGTAATAGGAAAACTCACTCATGCCTACCGCTTCATAGATATCCAACCCAAAACGTCCACGCCATTGGGATAGCACCTCATCAGATAAATGCTCACCCGCACTCATGTAATGCCGCAAACTAGGGATATCGGCTTGCGTGGCTGTGGTTTTTTGAATCAGCTGGCGATAAATAGTAGGGACGCCAATAAAAATGGTGGCTTGATGCTTTTGAATCAAATCTAGCCATTTTTGTGCATCGTTTTTGCCTTCATGCACAATGACCGTTTTACCTAAATAGAGTGGATCCATCAGGCCAGTACCTAACACATAGGTCCAGTTAAATTTACCGGAGTGCATGATGCGGTCTTGCACTTGGTGACTGTAATTAAACCAATACTGGGCTGCGGGCTGACGGCCCAGCAACGCACGGTGGGCATGCAATACGCCTTTAGGATAACCCGTCGTGCCAGAGGTATACACCAGATAGGCTGGATCATCGGCTTTGGTGGCATGCGCGGGTTCCACATGTTGGATGGCTAAGATGCTGTCTTCAAGCCGTTGTATAGTTAAACCAGCTGGTGATTTAACCTCGGATACATTCTCCAACTGGGTCACTAGTACGTGTTTTAAATTGGCTATATCCGCAGTGTTTTTGGTAATTTGCTCTGCCATAGCATTCCAAGCGGTTGCATCAGTCACCAAAACTGTGGCCCCAGAATCTTTGGCTAGATACGCCACCTCTTCCGCCGTCAGCAGTGTGGAGGTAGGCACAGAAATCGCACCCATTTTCATAGCGCCTAGAAACGCGATTGGGTAATCCAGACTATTCGGTAAGCGAATCAACACCCTGTCGCCGACCTTCACTCCTAAATTGCGCAGCACTTGCGCAAACGCATCGGTGCGTTGCGCCAACTCAGCGAAGGTAATACTCGAAGTACCCAACGTATCATCTTCCACAATCATCGCCAACGCATTAGCTTGTGGCGTATTAAGATGGGTATCGGAACACGCTACGCCGATATTGAAGTAACCGGGGATATTCCAAACCCATTGTGGGAAATCAGTGAATTTATGCATGCACGACCTCAAACTATCATTTAGTTGATATAACTTATTGCAAAAAATCTACGCTTTCACGCAAACTCAGCCACTAGAAATTCAGTATTTATCGATGAGGCGCAAGGCGCACAGCGCGCAAAAAGCGGAATGTACAGGTAGTACATGAGCATTTTGAGCACTGCGTAACGCAGCGATTCGCGATAAAAATGAATTTCTATAGTAAAACTCCATAAGGCCAGTTCTGACGCACAACCTGTGCTGGCAGCAATTGCAAGACATGTAGCGCAAACTCCATATCGCTGGTTTTAAGCGCCCTCAATGCATGTGCTCTTAACAAGGTTTGCAATGCTTTACCAAACATCGGTGGGTCTAACATTTCGCCTTCAAATTTAATGGCGCCACCCAACAATGCATCGGCTTCAATCGCCGCTTTCAAAATATTGACCTTTTGCGCGATTTCAGTCGGGGAAGGCGTATACGCTGTTTTACATAAATGAATATGCCCCGGATGAATCACTTGTTTGCCAGTTAAGCCCATTGCGGCTTCTTTGCAAGCATGCTTATATACAATCCGTGATTCGTTATCACCATGCAAATCCAACCAGCGGCGCACATCATGTGGCTCTAAAAATTTCTCTGGCATGATATTGCTGCCAATCAGTGTTTCCACCCCGCCAATCACGCCCTTACCCGCAATACGTGCCTCGAATAGCAATTGGTTGATAAAGTAAAACAGCTCTTCAATCCAGTTTTCTGGCGTGATGTGTATCCCCATCGCTTTTGAAAAATCGTGGATACCAAACACCACATGCTTCACCGTGTTGTATTGCATTAACTCAGGTGCGATTTTGAGCGACTTCGGGTGTTCGATAATCGGCTGTATCGTTATATTGGGATTGATGCTAATGAGAAAGCTCGATAAATCACGCACTTCAGCTGCGCCATAGGCCTCGCCTGCTTTTGCCAGCATGACTACATCAATATATTCGCCCATATCGCGCACCAATTTCATATCCTCCTCGTACTCATCGGTACGGAAAGAATTGGCACGAATGGCGATGGTGACGCGCTCGTTGATTTTTCTAAGTTGTGGCAGTTCTTTCCGCAGCAACTCACGGCTCATTTCTTTTTGACGACAACCGTCTTCCAAGTCAAAAATTAAGGTATGGGCATTGGTAAAATGTGCATGTTTTTTCATGCGGGCTGACGCTTGATCCATGTCCTCATAAATACCTAAACTGGGCGCATATTTCACAGGCGGATAGTACAACTGTATGCCTGGCCAATAATCGCCAAGTGCGCTCGCATCCAGCGAAATGGGTTCTTCTCCGATGTGATGATGTTGAATCATGTTTCCCCCTGCGAATGATGTAAGCTGGCTAAGCTTAGTTTTTGCAATACTGCCTCTAGGTGCCTCTCGTGTTGCACTTTGCCTACACTTTGAATCATGGCCCAAAAATCGTTATCTGGCAGCTCCAGCATCCCGTCAAACACTTCCATTTCTGCCAACGTTAGACTGCCAAACTGCTCAGCAACAAAGCGCTGCAACACAATATCCAGCTCTAACATGCCTCTTCTACACCGCCAAGCTAAGCGCCTTTGTTCTGCGTCTTGCATGATTTCTGCATTTAACATCGTATCTACCCCCAACACTTCGCTCTATAAGACTTTAATGCCAAAAATCTTTTTACCGGTTTTTGGTGTGGCTTCTTTATGTTCCTTAGCCCGCTCAATTTTCAAATCTTTAATTTTCGCAATGGCTGCATTTGGGTTCAGTTTTTTAGGGCATACATCGACACAGTTCATGATGTTATGGCAACGATATAAACGGTATGGGTCTTCCAAGTTTTCCAAACGCTCCTCTTCTGCTTGGTCGCGCGAGTCTGCAATAAAACGGTAAGCTTGCATCAGGCCTGCTGGCCCAACAAACTTGTCAGGGTTCCACCAAAAACTTGGGCATGATGTGGTACAAGCACCACATAAGATGCATTCATATAAACCATCTAATTTAGCGCGATCTTCTGGGCTCTGTAAGCGCTCTGTTTCTGGCAATGGGTCGTTATTTTCTAGATACGGTTTGACCGAGTTGTAGTGATCAAAAAACTGCGTCATATCGACCACCAAATCACGAATGACAGGTAAGCCTGGCATTGGACGTAGCACAATCGGCTGCTCTAAATCAGACAACTTAGTAATGCACGCCAAACCATTTTTACCGTTGATATTCATGGCGTCACTACCACACACTCCTTCACGGCAGGATTTGCGTAGACTCAAGGTATCATCTACTTGTTTAATCCTGACCAATGCATCCAACAGCATTTGGTCACTATCCTCCAAGACAATATCGTAGTCTTGCATGTAGGGCTTTTTGTCTGCATCCGGGTTGTAGCGATAGATAGAAAATTTCATATTAGTAAACCCTTGTCTTAGGTATAAACGATTCAACAGTCAGCGGATTTAAACGCACTGGCTTATAGACTAGACGATGCCCCTCTTTGTAATACAGCGAGTGCGTTAGCCAATGGATATCATCGCGGTCACCAAAGTCTTCACGCGCATGCGCGCCACGGCTTTCTTTACGGTTTTCCGCCGCATGCATGGTAGCCACTGCTACTTCCATTAAATTATCCAACTCCAAGGCTTCAATACGCGCGGTGTTAAATACTTTGCTCTTGTCTTTAATTTGTAGACGTTGTGCACGCTTCGCCACTTCATCAATCGCAGAAACACCAGTGGTTAATAGTTCTGGAAAACGGAACACGCCGCAGTGTTTTTGCATGGTTTTGCGTAAGTCATTGCCCACTTCCGCCACGCTCTCACCATTTTGTTGGTTTTCTAGTCTTGCCATACGCGCTAGGGTTTTGTCTGCGGCATCCCTTGGCAAGGCTTTATGCGCTTTGTTTTCACGTACCTCTTGCAACATTTTGTCGCCAGCGGCTTTGCCAAATACGACTAAGTCCAATAGCGAATTTGAGCCTAAGCGATTGGCGCCATGCACAGAGACACAAGCACACTCACCGACCGCGTACAAACCATTCACCACATGCTCTGAAGTACCATCATGCAAGACCACTTGGCCATCCAAATTGGTAGGAATACCACCCATCATGTAATGGGCAGTGGGCACCACGGGAATAGGGTCTTTAATCGGGTCTACACTCGCGAATGTTTTTGCGATTTCACGAATACCGGGCAGGCGTTTATTAATCACTTCTTCGCCCAAGTGATCAAGCTTCAAATAGACCGCATCTTTGTGTTTACCTACGCCACGGCCTTCTTTAATTTCTGTGGCAGTGGCACGCGAAATCACATCACGGCTCGCTAAATCTTTGGCATTGGGTGCATAACGCTCCATAAAACGCTCGCCCTCTGAGTTGACTAAATAGCCACCTTCGCCACGCACGCCTTCTGTAATGAGCACACCTGCATTGAGCACGCCTGTGGGGTGAAATTGCCAAAATTCCATATCTTGCAAGGGCAAGCCTGCACGCGCTGCCATGCCTAATCCATCACCCGTATTAATAAAGGCATTGGTACTGGCTTGGAAAATTCGCCCAGCACCACCAGTGGCAAGCAAGGTGGATTTAGCGTGAATCAAATGCAAATCACCCGTTTCGATTTCAAGTGCAATGACGCCTAAGACATCGCCATCTGCATCGCGAATTAAATCCAATGCAAACCATTCAATCAGAAATTGCGTATTGGCGCGCACATTGCGCTGATAGAGGGTATGTAACATCGCATGACCAGTTCTATCCGCTACTGCGCAGGTACGAGAAATTGGTTTTTCACCAAAATTTTGGGTCATCCCGCCAAATGGACGTTGGAAAATACGTCCATTTTCCAAACGATCAAACGGCATACCAAAGTGCTCTAACTCAATAATCGCTTTGGCTGCATTTCTGCACATAAACTCAATGGCATCTTGGTCCCCAAGATAGTCTGAGCCTTTGATGGTGTCGTACATATGCCATAGCCATTTATCTTCAGCCACGTTGCCCAGTGCCGCCGCAATACCACCTTGCGCTGCCACGGTATGCGAGCGTGTTGGGAACACTTTAGACAGCACAGCCACTTTGGCGCCCGCCTCAGCCAATTGCAGTGAGGCACGTAAACCAGCGCCACCGCCTCCGATAATTACCGCATCAAATGTATGTTGTTGCATTGTCATCACAGGGTACCTGTATTCAAATTCATTAAAATCATCACCAACCAAATCAAATCAACTATGAGCGCAAGCTCTACCAACAATTGCAAATAAGACCTGAGCGTGAGATTAAACACATAATCTTTTAGTACATCACGCACGCCTAGCCAAGCATGCATGGTCAAGCAAATCCAGAATAGAATGGTGACCAAGCGCCACCACCATGGACTAAAAAACGCATGCCACTCTTGATAGTTGGTGGGCTGCTGAATCGCCACTAGCAACACAAACAATAAGGTATACAACGCCATGACGACCGCTGACAAACGTTGCGTCAGCCATTGACGCATGCCAGGATATCTGTCTGTAAGCAGTTCAATCAACATAAGCCGTTACCAAATGCACCAAGCAAATATCACCACAGAAACACCCACCAAGCCCAACACCACACGACTAGAAAAACGTGCTTTTTGTAAACTGGTCATCCAATGTACGTCCATTGCCAAATGGCGAATACCCGCAAAGAAATGATGAAAAAATGCCCCAGCCACCACAATCAAAAGCAATTTAAACATCCAGTGCTGCAAACCATGAGCAATTTGGGTGTATTCCAACGCACTCGCTAGGGATTGTTGCAGCACCCAAAGCAAGGCGGGCAACATTAGAAACAACAACATGCCACTGGCGCGATGCATGATCGACACTACCGCGTTAATCGGTAAACGAATCGTGAATAAATTCAGATTCTTTGGGCGCTTTCTGATAGGCTTTTTGACTATCATTTTGCTGCCTCGGCTACTGCTGTAGAAACACGGGCCATTAATCTTGGATCAAATGGTTTGGGAATAATGTAGTCTTTGCCGAAACTTAATGCAGTGAGTTGATAAGCTTGCAATACTTCTGCTGGCACAGGCTCACGGGCTAAAGCGCTCAGTGCTTTGGCAGCAGCAATTTTCATTTTTTCCGTGATTTGTTTGGCTTTTGCATCCAATGCACCGCGGAACAAATAGGGGAAACATAATGCGTTATTCACTTGATTCGGAAAATCACTACGCCCAGTTGCCATAATCAAGTCACCACGCACTGCATGCGCCAAACTAGGCAATAACTCGGGGTCTGGGTTTGCCAACGCAAACACAATGGGATTGTTTGCCATATCTTTAAGTAAGCTGGCATCCAATGCATTTTTTGCCGATACACCAATAAACACATCTGCGCCCGGCATCACATCTGCCAATGCTTTTTGATTGGAAGGCGCTACCGCCAATTCACGATTGTTCTCGTGCAAATCGGCACGGTCTGTATCTAATACGCCACTTCTATCCACCATTGTGATATTGGTGGCCCCCATCAACTTCAATAGTTTTGCACATGAACATCCTGCCGCACCGGCACCTAAAAACACAATTTTCACAGCGGCAAGGGTTTTTCCTTGTAGCTCTAAAGCATTGAGCAAGGCTGCTGCCACAATCACAGCTGTGCCATGTTGGTCGTCATGAAATACTGGAATATCTAGGCGTTTTTTTAACTCGTTTTCAATGTAAAAACAGTGTGGTGCTGCTATATCTTCTAAATTAATACCACCGAAGGTAGGCGAAATATTGACCACAGTTTGAATAAACTCATCTGGGGTTTTCGCATTAATTTCAATATCGAATACATCAATGCCGGCAAAGCGCTTGAATAAGACAGCTTTGCCTTCCATCACTGGCTTACTTGCGAGTGCACCCATATCACCCAAACCCAATACCGCAGTACCATCTGTAATCACCGCCACCAAATTACCTTTATTGGTGTATTTATAAGCATTCGCTGGATCTGCATGAATTTCACGCACTGGCGCCGCCACCCCAGGGGTATACGCTAAAGATAAATCATCTTGCGTGGCACATGGCTTAGAGGAATCCACACTGAGTTTGCCTGGTACAGGAAACTGGTGGTAATCCAACGCGCGCTTTTTTAAATCGTCCATTGCTTATTCCAATTGGTAACTGTTTTTAAATTCAACTTTTCATATTCAAGTGCTTTTCAAAATTTGTTCCAGCTAGGCGGATAAGCGCAGACAGTACGAGTAGTACGGCAAGCGATATCCAACAACGCTGGGGCTAATTTTTCAAAAGCACCATTACTCGAGCTCACTCATGTAGTGATGATCATCGGTAAGGCACAACCCTAGCCTCCACTCCATCGGCTTATCACCATATGTAAATGAAACACGCTCAATACTTAATAGCGGGTAACCATCTTGCAAGCCCAACGCTTTGGCTACCTCTTTCTCGGCACCCACCGCTTTTAAACGCTCCTCGGCACGTATCATACGAACGCCAAATTGCGATTCATACATGCTATACATAGAACCATTACTCTCTTCCACCTTCGCGCTATTTAATCCTTTAAACGGCGCGGCGGGCACAATAATATGGTCAAAAATAAGTGGTCGCCCTGAAAAAGTGAGCAGACGTTTTACTTCTAGCGTGGCTGCCCCTGCTTTAATATCCAGTACTCTTGAGATATGCGCATTGGCCTTACTCTTCACACAAGATAAAAATTCGTTTTGCAGGATTTCCTTTTGCCCAGTTTCCGCAGTCAGCCTTAAAAAACGTAACTTAATATCGTCTTCTTTGTGCGTAGCAACAAACGTGCCTTTGCCTTGACGGCGGATCAAAATGTTTTCAGTCGCGAGACTATCAATGGCCTTACGCACCGTTCCTTGACTCACCTTATAACGCTGTGCCAGATCTACTTCACTGGGAATCATTTCGCCTGGTCGCCACTCGCCACCAATTAAGCTTTGTGTGATGAGCACCTTGATTTGGTCATACAGTGGCCGATAGCTTGGCGAGTTAAATTGCTTATCCATATTGATTGTCCTGTGCATTAATTTTTCGTGACCCATACAATTTCAATACCTTTTTCGTTATCCAACAGCCTTGTATGCGTTGCCTGCCTGCATACCACCTGCATATCAATTAATTGACCAAATGCTTACTAGGCACATTTATATCATGTGCATTATCCACTTGTCTACTGTTTTATATCTTATATAAGACATAAGATATATATTGACATAGTCAGAATTACCTCTATATAATCAATTCCACTACAACTTTTTAATTGGCTTATTTATGGAATACTGCTTACGCCCACGACGTTCAATGCTGTATGTGCCAGGCTGCAATACCCATTACTTAGAGCGTGCGCGTACACTCGCGGCAGACTCTGTGATTCTGGATTTAGGCGACCCGATTTTGATTGATGCCAAAATTCAATCACGCGAAAATGTAGTGGCCGCCGTTAAAAAAGGTGGCTATGGCAAACGTGAAGTTGTGATTCGTGTGAACGACTTAGATTCGATATGGGGTGCAGATGATATTAAAGCGGTGGCCAATATTGGCGCGGATGCCATTTTATTTCCCAACATAGAATCTAGAGAAGATGTATTAAGAGCACAGCAGGCTTTGGATGAAGCTGGTGGTTGCCATATGCCTATCATGGTCATGATTGAAAGTCCAATTGCTGTACTGAATGCAAAAGAAATCGCTTCAGCATCGGATCGCATCATCTGCATTGTCATGGCCACTTCCGATTTAATTTCTCAGCTCCATGCACACGTGACCCATGAGCGCTCAGCCATTCTCACCTCGTTGTCACTGGTGATTCTAGCCGCACGTGCTTACGGCAGATGCGTGATTGATGGCATCACCAGCGACTTTAAAAATATGCATTCATTTGAATATGCTTGCAGACTTGGTCGAGACATGGGCTTGGATGGAAAATCATTAGTGCACCCTGCCCAAATTGCTTATTGCAACGATGCCTATACCCCCAAAGCCACTGAAATCTCACATGCCAGAGAGATTATCAAAGCATTAAAAGAAGCCAATGCTTCCGGTCAAGGCACGGTGGTTGTGAATGATAAGTTGGTGGAACACCATCACATCAAAGCTGCGCAGCGTTTAATTCAGTTGCACGAGTCGATAGCCGAACTAGAAGAAGAGTTTATTTAAATGGTTGGCTGCAAAACAAC
>ENA-UOXP01000254-UOXP01000254.1-mixed-culture-metagenome-genome-assembly--contig:-NODE-254-length-40400-cov-33.029347_pt1 | contig 40400 bp, 41 predicted proteins | sample MGYA00238161_ERZ761639 | MGnify/ENA primary metagenome ERZ761639 (study PRJEB28913, sample SAMN08776760) | mixed culture metagenome | isolation source: Freshwater growth medium | place: USA...
AAACGCGAAGCATGCGTACACCGACACCGGGTCGAAGAACCCGAAGACCGGGAGGGCTTAACCGTTGGGGTCAAGCGGCACAAACCTTCCATCTTCCATTCACGATTCCCTTCACATCTCTACATTCTCCCGTGCACTCAGCGTTGGCAGGGCTCGTCGCCCGTCCCGCGGTCACGTCCAGAAGCGAGATGGTACTTTCAGCTCTCTTGCAGGCGGCCATCAGAACGGCCGCTTCAATCCTTTCACCCGACGCCGCACCGATACTGCTCGTCTAACCCGCGCTCAACCCATCCTACTCGGTGGGCTCGAGCAGGGCCTATCGCCAGGGCCTATCTACCACCTCATCCCCGACGAGCTATCATTGCTCACGTCGATATCCAAGCAGATCCACATGAGCGAAGAAGGGGACCCGGCCCGTGGCCTCTGACAAATCTGCGGCAGCGTCTCAAAGTAACGCTCAAGATCATCGACAACGCTATCTACAGCAGTCATACGGAATGCCGGAGGTTCGGGCGAGCCAGCAGCTACCGATGACGGTTGGCGGCATATCGACTGCCCCCCCTTTCCGTAGGCATCGCCGCCACCCAGGCGCCCGCTGCCCCCGGCAACGGCCCCGGCCTTACCGCCGCTCCCGCGGCCTCCATCCCCTCCTTCGCATCCCTCATCGCCGCCATCGACTTCATCCCCGCCCACCACGCCGTTGCCTCGCCGGTGGCTCGACCGCCGCCGCCTCCGTCTTGGCCAGCGGCTCGATGGCCGCCGCCATCGTCTCTCGGCCAACGGTGCAACCGCCTTCATCTCCACCGCCAAGGCCTCCATCTTTGCCAGCGGCTCTACGACCGCCGCCCTCCCTTTGCATCATCTCCCCGTCAGCGGCGCCACCACCGCCACCTTCGCTTCGGCCAACAGCTCGACGCACCGCTACTGCCCAACCAGCAGCTCATCCCGCCGCCGCCTCCATCCTGGCCAGCGGCTCGTTGACCGCCGCCATCATCTCTCCGTCAGCGGTGCGACTGCCACCACCTTTGCTTCGGCCGGCGGCTCAACCGCCCCGCCGTCGCCCTCACCAGCGGCTCCATCACCGCCGCCTTCATCTCGGCCAGTGGCTCGATCGCTGCCGCCCTCGCTTTGCCCAGAGGCACGAACGCCGCCGCCTCCATCTCGGCAAGCGGCTCGATCACCAACGCCATCTTCTCTCCCCCAGCGGCGCTACTGCCCTACAAGCTAGTAACCTTCGCCGCCATGCCCTCCTTCGCACCCCTCATCGTCGCCATCAACCTCGTCCCCGCCCACCACGCCGCCATAGTCTCGGCCACGCGCGAGCATCTTCGGTGCACCTCACCCTTCCCGATGCTATCTCAACCGAAGCTTGCCGCCTCCCTTCCGGCGCCGTCGGCCTCGACAGCGTCCAGTTGGACACCACCGTATCCGCCATCATCGCCATCATCACGCCTCAGCGCTCTTCCGGCTTCGTGCCGCCGCCGCCGCACATCATGCCACCTGGAGAGCCTTCGGAGGCCATTCCCGACCCTGCCCTCACCCACCTCCTCTCGGACGGCACCGCGTCAGGCACCAAGCCCAACAAACGTACGCCCCGCATCCATCTCCTTCCATCTCTTCCCATCCAGCCCCGCACAACCCATCTCCCCGCACATCCATCCTGATCCCCAAATGCATGAGCCCGCCGTGGAACGCACCTGCGTACTATCTTCGGCAGCACCCCAACCCCCCTCACCCCGCTCAATCCTCTCCTCTCTCTCCACCCATCCATCCCATCTTCACTCATCCATCTCGTCTCATCTTCACTCATCCCGTCTCATCTCATCTCACCTCATCTCATCTCACCTCGTCTCCCTCCCTCTCTCTACCTCCCCTCTCATCAGCCCTCGTCACCGCCTCAATCGTCGACGCACACGATGGCCTCCTCGAGTGGGCAAAGGAGCAAATCGAGACCGTCGACGTTGACGTCCGCGCCCCTCGCGCTGCTCTGCGCGCGCGCAGCTCATCGCCCTGACGGGCGGGACGCCCGCCGCCTGCAACTTCAGCTCGCTCAAGTCATCTTCTCGGCCGCCGTTCTCGCCCTCAGCTCGGGAAGCACAGGCCTCCTCGCGCTGCTCGGCGCGCGTGCAGCTCATCGCCCTGACTGGCGTGACGCTCGCCGCTGCCTGCAGCCTCAGCTCGATCATCATCTCAGCCGCTGTTCTCGCTCGGCTTGGGCGTCACAGGCCGCCTAGCGCCGCTCGGCGCATATGCAGCTCACTGCCCAGACGGGCCTGACGCTCGCCGCCGCCTGCAGCTTCAGCTCTCTCATCATCTAAGCCGCTGTTCTCGCCCTCGGCTTGGGCAGCACAATCCGTCTTGCGCTGCTCGGCGCACATGCAGCTCATCGCCCTGACTGACGTGACGCTCGCCGCTGCCTGCAGCTTCAGCTCGCTCATCATCTCGGCCACCGTTCTCGCCCTCGGCTTGGGCAGCTTAATCCGCCTAGCGCTGCTCGGCGCGCGTGCAGCTCATCTCCCTCACGGGCTTGACGCTCGCCGCCGCCTGCAGCTTCAGCTCGCTCAATATCTCGGCCGCTGTTCTCGCCCTCGGCTTGGGCGACACATGCCGCCTCGTGCACACTGCCTTCGCGCATGCAGCTCATGGCCCTGACTGGCGTGATGCTCTCGCCGCCGCCTGCAGCTTCACCTCGCTCATCATCTCGGCCGCTGTTCTCGCCTTCCGCTTGGGCGGCACCGGCCTCCTCACACCGCTTGGCGCCCGAGCAGCCCATCGCCCTGACGGGCGTGACAATCGCCTCCTCCTGCAGATTCAGCTCGCTCATCATCTCGGCCACCGTTCTCGCCCTCAGCTGGGCGTCACAGGCCGCCTAGCGCCGCTCGGCGCATATGCAGCTCACTGCCCAGACGGGCCTGACGCTCGCCGCCGCCTGCAGCTTCAGCCCTCTCATCATCTCAGCAGCTGTTCTCGCCCTCGGCTTGGGCAGCACAATCCGCCTCGCGCTGCTCGGCGCACACGCAGCTCATCGCCCTGACGGGCTTGACGCTCGCCGCAGCCTGCAGCCTCAGCTCGATCATCATCTCGGCCACCGTTCTTGCCCTCGGCTTGGGCATCACAGGCCGCCTAGCGCTGCTCGGCGCGCGTGCAGCTCATCTCCCTCACAGGCTTGACGCTCGCCGCCGCCTGCAGCTTCAGCTCGCTCAATATCTCGGCCGCTGCTCTCGCCTTCCGCTTGGGCGGCACCGGCCTCCTCACACCGCTTGGCGCCCGAGCAGCCCATCGCCCTGACGGGCGTGACGCTCTCCGCCGCCTGCAGCTTCAGCTTGCTCATCATCTCAGCCGCTGTTCTCGCCCTCGGCTTCGGCGGCACAGGCCGCCCCGCAAAGCTCGGCGCGCGTGAACCTCATCGCCCTTGCAGGCGTGACGCTTGCCGCCGCCTGCAGCTTCAGCTCTCTCATCATCTCAGCCGCTGTTCTCGCCCTCGGCTTGGGCGGCACAGGCCGCCTCGCATTGCTCGGCGCACACGCAGCTCATCGCCCTTACAGGCGGGTCGCTCGCCGCCGCCCGCTGCTTCGACTCCATCATGATCTCGGCCGCTATCCCCGCCCTCGGCTTGGGTGGCACAGGCTGCCTTGCGCTGCTCGGCGCACGTGCAGCTCATCGCCCTGACAGGCGTGACGCTCGCCACCGACTGCAGCTTCATTTCACTCATCATATCGGCCGCTGTTCTCGCCATTTGCTTTGGTTGCACAGGCCGACTCGCGCAGCTGGGCGCGCGTGCAGCTCATGGCCCTGACAGGCGTGGCGCTCTCGCCGCCGCCTGCAGCTTCAGCTCTCTCATCATCTCAGCCGCTGTTCTCGCCCTCGGCTTGGGCGGGACAGGTAGCCTCGCACGCTCGGCACGTGCAGCTCATGGCCCTCTGCTTGGGCCTTTCTTGCCCTTGGCCGGGGCGGCAAGGCCGCTTCACACTGCTCGGCGCGTGTGTCGCCCATCGCCCTGACAGGCGTGACGCTCGCCGCCGCAACAGCTTCAGCTTTCTCATCATCTCGGCCGTTGCTCTCGCCATCGGCTTGGGAGGCACAGGCTGCCTTGCATTGCTCGGCGTGTGCAGCTCGTGGCCTTCACAGGCGTGACTCTCGCCGCCGCCTGCAGTTTCAGCTCGCTCATCATCTCGGCCACCTATCTCCCCTCGGCTAGGGCCTTTCTCGCCCTCAGCTTGGGCGGCAAGGCCGCCTCACACTGCTTGGCGCGCGTACAGCCCATCACACTGCTCGGCGCGTGCAGCTCATCACCCTGACAGGCGTCACGCTCGCCGCCACCTGCAGCTTCAGCTCGCTCATCATCTCGCCACCTGCAGCTTCAGCTCGCTCATCATCTCGGCCGCTGTTCTCGCCCTCGGCTTGGGCGGCACAGGCGGCCTCACACTGCTCGGCGCGTGCAGCTCAACGCCTTGACAGGCGCGACACTCGACGCCGCCTGCATCTTCAGCCTGCTCATCATCTCCGCCGCTGTTGTCGCCCTCGGCTTGGGCGGGACAGGTAGCCTCGCACGCTCGGCACGTGCAGCTCATGGCCCTCGGCTTGGGCCTTTCTCGCCCTCGGCTTGGGCGGCAAGGCCGCCTCACACTGCTTGGCGCGCGTGCAGGCCATCGCCCTGACAGGCGTCACCCTCGCCGCCGCCTGCAGCTTCAGCTTGCTCATCATCTTGGCCGCTGTTCTCGCCCTTAGCTGTTCTCGCCCTCGGCTTGGGCGGCACAGGCCGCCTCGCACTGTTCGGCAAGTTTCAGCTCATTGCCCTGACGGGTGTGACGCTCGCCGCCGCCCGCAGCTCCAGCTCGATCATCATCTCGGCCGCCTTTCTCGCCCTCCGCTTGGGCGGCACAGGCTGCCTAGCGCCGCTCGGCACGCATGCAGCTCATCGCCCTACGGGCGTCACGCTCGCCGCCTACTGCAGCTACAGCTCGCTCATCATCTCCGCCGCTGCTCTCGCCCTCGGCTGGGGCGGCACAGGCCGCCTCGCGCTGCTTTGCGCGTGTGCAGCTCATCGCCCTGACGGGCGGGACGCTCACCGCCGCCTGCAGCTTCAGCCTGATCATCATCTCGGCCGCTGCTCTCGCCTCGGCCTGGGCGGCACAGGCCGCCTCGCGCTGCTTTGCGCGTGTGCAGCTCATCGCCCTGACTGACGTGACGCTCGCCGCTGCCTGCAGCTTCAGCTCGCTCATCATCTCGGCCACCGTTCTCGCCCTCGGCTTGGGCAGCTTAATCCGCCTAGCGCTGCTCGGCGCGCGTGCAGCTCATCTCCCTCACGGGCTTGACGCTCGCCGCCGCCTGCAGCTTCAGCTCGATCATCATCTCAGCCGCTGTTCTCGCCCTCGGCTTGGGCGGCACAGGCCACCTCGCGCTGCTCTGCGCGCGTGCAGCTCATCTCCCTGACGGGCTTCAAGCCCGTCTCCGCCTGCAGCTTCAGCTCGCTCAATATCTCGGCCGCTGTTCTCGCCTTCGGCTCTTGTGGCACAGGCCGCCTCGCGCGCGTGCAGCCCATCGCCCCGACGGGCGTAACGCTCTCTGCCGCCTGCAGCTTCAGCTTGCTCATCATCTCGACTGCAGCTTCAGCTTGATCATCACCTCCGCCGCTGTTCTCGCCCCTTGCTTGGGCGGCACGGGCCTCCTCGCGCTGCTCGGCGCGTTACAGCTCGTTGCCCTCACAGGGGTGACGCTCGGCGCCTACTGCAGCTTCAGTTCGCTCATCATCTCGGCCACTGCTCTCGCCCTCGGCTTGGGCGGCACAGGCCGCCTCGCGCTGCTTTGCGCGTGTGCAGCTCATCGCCCCGACGGGCGGGACGCTCGCCGCCGCCTGCAGCTTCAGCCTGATCATCATCTCGGCCGCTGCTCTCGCCTCGGCCTGGGCGGCACAGGCCGCCTCGCGCTGCTCGGCGCGTGTCAGCTCGTTGCCCTGACGGGCTTGATGCTCGCCGCTGCCTGCAGCCTCAGCTCGATCATCATCTCGGCCACCGGCCACCGCTCTCGCCCTCGGCTTGGGCGGCACAGGCCGCCTCGCGCTGCTCGGCGCGCGTGCAGCTCATCTCTCTCACGGGCTCGACGCTAGCCGCCGCCTGCAGCTTCAGCTCGCTCAATATCTCGGCCGCTGTTCTCGCCTTAGGCATTTGTGGCACAGGCCGCCTCGCACGCGTGCAGCCGATCGCCCCGACGGGCGTGACGCCCTCGCCGCCTGCAGCTTCAGCTTGCTCATCATCTCGACTGCAGTTTCAGCTTGATCATCACCTCGGCCGCTGTTCTCGCCCATTGCTTGGGCGGCACAGGCCTCCTCGCGCTGCTCGGCGCGTTACAGCTCGTTGCCCTCACAGGGGTGACGCTCGGCGCCTACTGCAGCTTCAGTTCGCTCATCATCTCGGCCACTGCTCTCGCCCTCGGCTTGGGCGGCACAGGCCGCCTCGCGCTGCTTTGCGCGTGTGCAGCTCATCGCCCCGACGGGCGGGACGCTCGCCGCCGCCTGCAGCTTCAGCCTGATCATCATCTCGGCCGCCGCTCTCGCCTCGGCTTGGGCGGCACAGGCCGCCTCGCGCTGCTCAGCGCGTTTCAGCTCGTTTCCCTGGCGGGCTTGACGCTCGCCGCTGCCTGCAGCCTCAGCTCGATCATCATCTCGGCCACCGCTCTCGCCCTCGGCTTGGGCATCACAGGCCGCCTCGCGCTGCTCGGCGCGTGTGCAGCTCATCTCCCTCACGGGCTTGACGCTCGCCGCCGCCTGCAGCTTCAGCCTGCTCATCATCTCGACTGCAGCTTCAGCTCGCTCAATATCTCGGCCGCTGTTCTCGCCCTTTACTTGGGCGGCACAGGCCGCCTCGCGCTGCTCGGCACGCGTGCAGCTCTTCGCCCTACGGGCGTGACGCTCGCCGCTGCCTGCAGCTTCAGCTCGCTCATCATCTCGGCCGCTAGGGCGAGACGCTCGCCGCCGCCTGCAGCTTCAGCTCGCTCATCATCTTGGCCGCTGCTCTCGCCCTCGGCTTGGGCGGCACAGGCCGCCTCGCGCTTCCTGGCGCAAGCGCAGCTCATCACCCTGCCGGGTCTGGGCGTGACGCGCGTTCGCAACTGATCGCCCTCACGGGCGCGACGCTCGTTTCCTACTGCGCTTCAGCTAGCTCTCTACCTTTCTACGCTTCATCATCATCATCTCCTCAACAGCAGCACAGGATCTCAGCTAATGCTCAGTGGGGTGGGGTGCGCCGTTGGCGAGGCACGCTGTGCCTCCCGCTTCGCATGGGTGTCACGGCTTCTCCCCACTTCAGGCCACGTGGCCCATGGTTCAGTTTCGTCAACTCACCACCACCGCGCTTGATCGGGTGAGTGGTGTGGTGTGTGCGACGCGTGCGTCCCGGGGTAGTCCCGGGGTATTTCTCGGGTGTGGTCTGGCGCGCACGTGCGAGTCGGTGTGCGGGTGGGGACTGGGGAGCAGTGGGGTTGGTTTTGAGGTTGGTTTGTGAGGTTCTTGTGTCTGTCTCGTGTGTGTCCCGGCTCCCCCGGTGTCTTTGAACCCTTCGAATCGGACCGCTTTCAGACTCCGTTCAACACAACGCGATATCCCGCTAATTTCCCGCGCGAAATGGAGGCCTCCGCCGAGGCCACGAGGCCGCCGCTGCAGCGACTTCCTACCGACACGGCGGGGACAAAACCGGGTCGTCCCCGTGAGGAATACGGCTGCTCGCTCACCATCTTGTGCCCAGACGTCGAAGACGGCGGTGGTATTCTAGATGAGCTCTCACCGACAGACACGCTGGCAATGATCCGGACCAAGATCCTGGAAGAGTTCGACGCGGATCAGCTTCCAGACGGCGTCAAGGACGGCAGCGTCGATTTTTTCTTCAAGATCGGCTTCGACCGCTGCTCTTCATCTCAGGAGTCAAAAAAACGGGTATTGGACATCAAAACGGCGGTGACCATTGTCGCCAAGAAGCAGAAGGTTGCACCACCAGTAGCGCCACCTCCTCCGGCTGTTGGCGCGCCGGACGCGCCATGCCCACTCGCCACATCGCGCGCGTTCGACACGCCGCGTGCCGCTGATCGCGCCGATGCCGATGAATGTAGCGGCAAGCGGCAGAGGGTCGATGGCGTGTCGCCCGAGCCTGAGCCGTCCGCGACAGAGATGGCGCCCGCAGCGGCCGCCTACGAGCCCGAGGCTGAGCCTGCCGCAGATTCGGCGGCCGAGGAGCCACCTGGCGACGTACAGCAGCCGACGGTGGAGCTGCCGGCTGTGGCGGGGGTCAAGGCGGCGATGGTCAATGCGGCGGTGGAAGTGGTGGCAGTGGCGGAAGATGTAGTGGCGAAAGAGGCAGTGGCAGAGGAGACGATGCTGAGGACGTCCACAGTCTGTCAGGCGGAGGAGGCAATGGCCGTCTTAGAGGTGGAGGAGCCACAGGCGCCCGCTGCCCCCGCGCCTTCACCCTTCTCCGCTGCCCCAGTGCCTTCGCCCTTCTCCGTAGCCTTCTCCGCTGTCCCCGCGCCTCCACCCATCTCCGCCGCCTTCTCCGTTGCCCCCGCGCCTTCACCCTTCTCGTTCGCGCACACTTCTCGGCTCTTCTCACGAGCCATCACGCCCGCGCCAGCACCGCTCGTCACGGTCATTGCCAAGGAGGTGCTGCTCGCCGCGCGCGTCAAGGAAGCGGCGGCGGCGGCGGCGACCAAAGCGGCGGCTGAGAAGGCGGTGGTCGTGGCAGCGGAGGAGGCGAAGAGGGCTGCAGAGCAGGCGCGCGTAGCGGAAGAGGCCGAGGCGGCGATGGAGGCGGAGACGGCCATGCGGGCGGCTGCAGCGAAGGCCGAAGAAGAGGCGATCAGAAGGAAGACCGCGGCGACCGTGACTCTCCAAGCCCTCGTGCAAAAGTCTCCACTCGAAATTGATCTGGAGGCGGTCGATGAGGCAGCACGTGCGGCGGAGACGGCAGGCGTTGCGCCAGAGGAAGTGGCGAGTGCACGCCAGCTGGCTGCGGAGGCGTGTGCACGGCGCCAGCGACGCGACACCGCCGCCGCCGCCCTCGCCGCCGTTGTGGCGGCGCCTCCGCTCGACATGGATGTAGCGGCAGCTGAGGTGGCGGCCGAGGAGGCCGAGGCGGCGGGCGTGTCGGCGGCGGCGATGGGGAGCGCTCGCGAGCGGATCGACACCGCGGCACAGGCGCAGCAGCTGCGCGACGTCGCCGCGGCCGCGCTCACCGCCGCGACCGCAGTGCCTCCGCTCGAGCTGGACGTTGCGGCAGCCGAGGCGGCGGCGGCGGCGGCGGAGAGCGCAGGTGTCTCCGCGCTCTTGGTGGGCGAAGCTCGGCAGTTGGCTGGAGTGGCGTCACAGAAGCAGGTCCGGCGTGACGCCGCCGCCGCCGCCCTCGCCGCCGTTGTGGCGGCGCTTCCGCTCGCCATGGAGCTTGACATGGCGAAGGCAGCGGCAGCGGCGGCCGAGGCTGCGGGCGTGCCGTCGGCGACGATCGAGTGTGCCCGTGAGGCCATTGGCATGGCGGCGCTGGCGCAGACCGAGCGACGGGAGCAAGCCGCAGTCGCTCTCCGGCGGGCAACGGAAGCGGCGCATCTATGCAGCGACTTGCTGCTAGTGGACGCCGACTTGGTGTGGGCGGCGGTGGAGGCAGCCGAGGCGGCGGGCGTGGTCGGCACAGATGTTGTCAACGCGCGCTCGCTTGCGTCGCAGGCCACGGGCAAGCAAAAGAAGCGTGCTGAAGCACTGAAGGCTCTCCAGCTGGCGACGGATGGCGACTACCACAAGATCAATGTGGAGGCGGCGGCGAAGGCGTGCGAGGCAGCGCGGGAGGCCTACGTGGCAGAAACGGATCTCAACAAGGCAAAACTGATCCTGGAATGCGCGCGAGGCACACAGAAGGACCGGGACGAGTGCGCCCAAGCGCTCCGCATCGCTGTGGATGTCGAACCTCTGGCCATGGACGTGCTGGCGGCGAAGACAAAGGCGGCAGAGGCGGCCAACAAGCATGTGCCGCTGGGCGAGGTCGAGCGAGCCCAGGAGCTCATAACGGTGGCGGAGCTAAAGCAGGGCGCGAAGGCCCAAGCCGAAGAGCGCCTCGCCGCGCAGATGGCGCTCGATGTGCTCGATGTGGATGTGCCAAGTGCTAAGGCGGAGGTGGCAGAGGCGGAGGCGGCAAATGCGTCCCGCTCGCTGATCGAGCGTGCCAAACAGCACTACCGCAGGGCGAGAGCGGATCAGAAGCGACGCGACGCCGCCGCCGCCGCCCTCGCCGCCGTTGTGGCGGCGCCTCCGCTCGACATGGATGTAGCGGCAGCTGAGGTGGCGGCCGAGGAGGCCGAGGCGGCGGGCGTGTCGGCGGCGGCGATGGGGAGCGCTCGCGAGCGGATCGACACCGCGGCACAGGCGCAGCAGCTGCGCGACGTCGCCGCGGCCGCGCTCACCGCCGCGACCGCAGTGCCTCCGCTCGAGCTGGACGTTGCGGCAGCCGAGGCGGCGGCGGCGGCGGCGGAGAGCGCAGGTGTCTCCGCGCTCTTGGTGGGCGAAGCTCGGCAGTTGGCTGGAGTGGCGTCACAGAAGCAGGTCCGGCGTGACGCCGCCGCCGCCGCCCTCGCCGCCGTTGTGGCGGCGCTTCCGCTCGACATTGATGTGGCGGCAGCTGAGGCGGCGGCCGAGGAGGCCGAGGCGGCGGGCGTGTCGGTGGCGGCGATGGGGAGCGCTCGCGAGCGGATCGACACCGCGGCACAGGCGCAGCAGCTGCGCGACGTCGCCGCGGCCGCGCTCACCGCCGCGACCGCAGTGCCTCCGCTCGAGCTGGACGTTGCGGCAGCCGAGGCGGCGGCGGCGGCGGCGGAGAGCGCAGGTGTCTCCGCGCTCTTGGTGGGCGAAGCTCGGCAGTTGGCTGGAGTGGCGTCACAGAAGCAGGTCCGGCGTGACGCCGCCGCCGCCGCCCTCGCCGCCGTTGTGGCGGCGCTTCCGCTCGACATTGATGTGGCGGCAGCTGAGGCGGCGGCCGAGGAGGCCGAGGCGGCGGGCGTGTCGGCGGCGGCGATGGCGAGCGCTCGCGTGCTAATGAAGGATGCGGAGGAGAGGCAGCATCTGCGCACCCGCGCAGAGGAAGCGCTCGCCATCGCACTTGACAAGCCGCTGCTTGAGGTGGACCAAGAAGAAGTCAACTCCGCCATCATCGTTGCCACAGGAGCTGGCGTCGACAAGGCCAGGCTCGCCGACGCTGGAAGGCGACTCTCGGAGATTGCCAAGGCGCAAGTGGAGGCAACGACTGACGCGCTCGCCGGCGTTTCCAACTGCCGACCGGCGTCGAAGCGGCCGCGCGCGGAGGAGCTGAGCGATGACAGCGACGACGACAGCCTGCCGTCTGGGTCTCAGAACGTGCCGCCGCCAACGCCGCCAGTGCCGGAGCATGACCTGTCGTCAGCTGGGAGGGCGCTCACGGCCCCCGAACAGTACATCAATGAATGCCGAGGACTCCTCGGCAGCCTGCGCTCCATGATCCTCGACGAGCCGCTCCTGGGCACCGAGCAACGCCGCGGCGCGTGGGTGAGCCGCGCGGAGATGATCATGGACAAGGGCTTCAAGAACACCGTCATTGGCGTCCTTGGCGGTACGGGCGTCGGCAAGTCGAGCTTGCTCAACGCGCTGCTCGATGAGGCCAGTGTGTTACCAACGAGTGGATCGCAAGGCTGCACAGCTGCGCCCATCGAGCTGCGCTTCAACAGTGCGCTGCAGCAGACGACGGAGGGCTTGAGCGGCCTGCACGTATACACGGCTCGTGTCGAGTTCATCTCGCAGGACGACTGGGACAAGGAGCTCCCGAGGCTGGTGGCGGACATTTGCAGCAACGAGGACTCCTTCCACGGCAAGCCGCGTTCCGACGAGGGCAAGGAGGCGTGGCAGAAGCTCGAGCACGTCTACGGCTCCGGCCTGCTGCACCAGTTTGAGTTGAAGACGCCGATGGCCGACGTGTTGCAGGCGCTGAGTGCCGACCGCGTCCTGAGGACGATTCTCGCGCCGACAAAGGGCGAGCATTGCAGCGTGAAGGAGTGGGGCAAGGGCGTGCCGAATGACGCTGCGGAGGCTGCCTCCCTCGTGTCGGGCCGCCTCGACCGCGCGCAGCTCGCACGCAAGCGCGAATGGGCCTCGGAGTTCCGCCAGTCACTCGAGCCGTTCGTGTACCGCGACGCCGGCTCAGGAGGCCCGGGCGGGCGGCAGAAGTGGCCGCTCGTCAAGCGCGTTGTGCTACAGGGCCCGTGGCCGGCGCTGCGCTCAGGCGCATGCTTCGTCGACCTTCCCGGCGTGCACGACTCCAACATCGCGCGCGCCAAGGTCGCGGCGAATTATCTGCCACGCTGCACGTCGATCTGGATCGTCGCGCCAATCAGTCGAGCAGTCGACAACAAGCAGGCCAAGGATCTGCTCGGTGAGCAGTTCAAGCGGCAGCTGCTGATGGATGGCCAGTATGGAGCCGTCTCCTTCATCTGCACGCAGACCGACGACTGCTCGCCGAGTGAGATCGTGAGGGATCATGCCGACCTTGCGGCACAGGTGCCGATGCGGCTCGAGACGATGCAGGCGAAGCTGAAGGAGTCCGAGCGCGCCAGAGCCGAGATCGAGGAGCTCGACAGCGCCGAGGCCGCTCGTAAGGAGACGCTTGGGGCGCTGCAGTTGGCCAAGGAAGAGGCGCAGGCGCGCTTGAAGGTGGCGAAGAAGCTGCACAAGAAGGCCCTCGGCGCGTGGGAGGCCAAGGTGGCAGCCGGCGGCGCGCCGGTGACTGCGCAGCTCATTGTCGAGCCTGGCGGCACTGTACGCCTCGCCACCGGCACAGATGCCGCCCTCGCGAAGGCGGAGGCGCTTCACCTGCAGCACGCTCGCGATGAGGCCAGCGATGCGTGCGAGGTAGAGGCCAAGCAGCACCAGGCATGGGTGCTGTGGAAGAGCAAGCAGATGATGCACTGGCGGCGGCAGCAGAGCGCGGTGCTCGCCGACCTCAAGCCGTTGTGTGCCCTAGTGCGGAACGAGTTTGCACGATCCCGGATCCAAGAGGACTTCCGCGCGGGCCTCGAGGAGCTGACGCACGTGGACGAGGAGGAGCGCGAGGAGGGCACCTCATCGTCCTCGGCGCCGCTGCCCAAGCCGCTGCCTGACGACCATAAGATTGACGTGCACTGCGTGTCGGCGAACGACTACCTGAAGTTGATGGGCATCAAACAAACGAGCGACGGCGAGGCTGCGACCTTCAAGGAGGTGGCCGACACCAACATCCCGGCGCTGCGTGTGGCCATCGAGCGCACATGCCGCGGCCAACGTGAGCTCGATGTGCGCTCGATTGTGCGCGAAACGTCCGATCTCATCGACGAGGTGCAGCTGGCGCTCGGCACGGCGGGAGAGCCGATGACGAGTGACCACCGCGGCGACTGCGACGAAGTGCTCTCCCAAGCTCTTGAGCGCCTGCGCAGCGTGTGGGCGACGCACTGCGGCACGCTTGACGACGGGATGAAGCGCGAGGTGAACACGTGCCTCGAGCCGAAGTTCAAGCGTGGCGCGGAGAGTGGCAAGCAGCAGGCGCTCAGCATCGTCCAGTCGTGGGGGAGCGGCCTCAAGCGCACGAACGGCGGTGCAGGCGGTGGCGCGCTCGAGTGGGGCACGTACGCCGCGACGGCGAAGCGCGACGGCGTGTACAAATCGGCGAGTGCCGGAGAGATCGACTGGAACCAGGATCTGGCCGACCCGATTCAGAAGGCGCTGATGGTCGGCTGGGAGGCGACGATGAACACCAAGACGAATGAGCTTCTGCACACGTGCTGCGTAGCCGTCAAGCACGAGGCGGCCACCGCCAACGACACGATCAAAATGGAGCTCGCGTGCCTCGGCATCCCTCAGGACGCGCTCGCACGCATGTGGCTGGCTGCGGGGCGCGCGATCGAAACGACGATCACCGACGACATGCGCGCCGTGGCCGAGCACGCGACCCAGCGCCAGCGCGAGATCTCACGCACGCTGCAACCGCAGATCCGCCAGAAGATGTTGCCGGGCTACGCAGCGGCGTGCGCAGTCTCAAAGGGCGCCGGGCGCTTCCCGCGCATGAAGAGCGCGGTCAACTCGCATGCTGAGACGGCACTCGACGGCATCTTCACGGAGACGACGGGTGGCATGCTGCTGCAGATCGCCGATTTAATCGACGTTCTGCGCGGGCAGGTGGCTGCCCTCTGTGACAAGGTGGCGGGCATCCTGCGCCGCATCTACTCGGCTTACTGGGAGCGTGAAGAGGGCGCGGCCACCATCTCGGCAGACGTCCGCGCGGCGCGCGACCTGGCGGCGCTCACGACGGCGCCGATGCGGACCAAGCTCGACGAGGCGATGGCCCGCGCCGGCATCCGCATCGAGTGAAGCATGCCTTGGGCAGCGATGGGCGCGTCGACCAAGTTGGGCAGTGGCCAGTCCCGCGTTTGGCGTGTGGCGTTGCTTCGGACAGTTAGCGCCTCGGGGCTTCCTCGGGGCTACCCGAGGGGGTGAGTGTGCCAGCATTTGGTAAAGGTTACCGTACACTGAGCAATGTCGGACGCCCAGGACATGAGCGTGCCAGCTAGTACGGTACCGGTACTGTACCGCCTGTTGTGACCGAGTACGTAAGCACAGGTAAGCGCCTACGTAATGGGCGCACACAGCACGTGGCAAGGGGCTTCCACGCTCGATTTATTTGAAACTTTGAGCAAAACCTCTATGGTAACGCTGTGGGCACCTCTGATTAGAGTTGGATTCGCCGCTCACATCAGAGAGGGCGCCGGTGCCGGCCGGATGTGCTTAGGTAAACGCAGACTGCACTCATTGGCGATCCACACCGTCGCCGTGATGTTGACCGTGCGCCAGGTCGCGCCGTGGTAGAGCCGCGCAATGCCACCGTCGCGAAGCAGCGCGCGCATCGCCTCGAAGCTGCCGCCGTACGTGGCACGCGCCAGATCGCCCTGCATACACGTTTTCGCTACATCGAACGGGTGCGAGAGCAAAGCACCGATCACGCCGCCGAGCATCGATGCAGCGAGCGACGTGAGCGCCGCGTCCGCGACCGTGCCCACCCCTCCTGCCGGTTCGAGCGTTGTTGAGGCCACCGGCAGCGCCGGCTCTGCCAGCCCGCGCCTCTCCATCAGCCAACGTCGGACAATAGGCGTCGCGCCCAACATGCCGCCGACGTAGATCGCGTCGCGTCCCATCGCAAGACCCAACCCACGGAAGAGGCCGCTGCCAAAGGCGCCATGGCGGCATACTACCTCGTACGCCGTGGCCAGCATGGCGCCGCCGAAGCGCTGCTGCTGAACTATCACCAGCTCGAGGGGTGACGCCAGCACCGCGACGAGTGCGCCTGCGCCCGCGGCGGCAATCAGCTCGGTCGCCACCGACGGCGGTGCATCCTCAGGAATACTCATACGCAAGAGCGCTCCGGTCACGCCGAACTGCAAGCCGAGCTGGCCCACCTCGTTGCACAAGGCCGCACCGATGCCACGGTAGAGCACACGCGGGTCCAGCGTGAGCGCCAGGCCCTGCTGACGCGCATTTTTGGCATATGTGGTCGGCTGCAGAAGTAACGCCTCGATGACGGCTGCAATACCGCCCACGGCGCCCTGCTCGGCATCAGTGAGGTCCTTCAGGACCACCGTGCTGCCGCCGCCGGCGACCATGTGAGTGTGAAAACAGTGCAGAACTTCCGGTGTGAATAAACCGGGGACAAATCCAGTTGTTTCGCCCCGCGGCGTCACAAGTTTGCCCAAAATCGGAGCGACGGGTGCGCCGCGGGGCGCCCGCGAGAGTGTTGCTCGCGGGGATTCATGCGACGGCGAAGAGACGATGTGCCGCTCTCGGTCGGTGTGGGTCGGACGTTCTACGGCTGGTGGGTAGTGTTTGCATGCCTGCTGCTGATCGTGGTATCCTCGCCATGCCACTCGTTCGGCATCAACGTCTTCGTCCCTCACTTCATGGAAGACATTGGTATTGACTCGCAGAGCGTCTCCTTGACTTGGGCGATAGCAAGCTTCATCTCAGCATGCCTGGTGCCAGTCGCCGGTGGCGCGCTCGATCGCTTCGGAGCTCGTCTTCTCGCTTCTGCGCTCGCGGTTCCCTTCATCGGCAACCTGCTGCTGCTGAGCCGAGTCGAAACCTGGGCTGGACTGACTGCGTGCGTGACCATGCTGCGATTTATCGGTGCCGAGTGCTTCTGCCTGATAGCCTCGGCGACGGTGCAGCGCTGGTTTGTGCGCCTACGCGGGCGGGCGACTTCTGTGCTTGCACTCAATGGCATCGTGCTGATCCAGATGCCTGTCTTCATGACGCTCCTGATCGATGCTCTTGGTTGGCGAAAAAGCTACGTGGCGCTCGCCATAGCGCTCGGCGCGTTGCTCGGCGTCGCGTTATTGCTGATTCGGTCCGAGCCTGCGAGCATGGGGCTGCTTCCGGACGGCGGAGTCGCTGAGGGCGCTCACGAGAGCGCGTGCAACGGTGGCAAGAGTAGGGGCTGTGACGGCGGCGGCGGTGACGGCCAATGTGGCGGTGGAAGCGGCAGCGGCTGCACCTCCTCTGCTCCTCCGCTCTCCTCGGCGACGCTTCGCGCCGCATCCAAGCACCCGCTCTTTTGGTGCCTAGCCAGCCTCAACCTGTTCAACGACATCTTTTGGGCCGGGTTCAACTACCATTACATCGCCACAGTGCGCTGGTTCGGCGGCGCGCTGCGAGAGAGCTCGGAGCTCACGTTGACGCGCGTCTACTTTGTGCCACTGTCCATCGGGCTCAACGGCGCGCAGATTGGTGCCGGCATGCTGTTCATCGATCGCGTCCCGGTCTCGCAGATCGCCCGGCTCACTGCCATCGTACATGCGGCGACGGCAGTGGTGATGATGGGCAGCCTTCTCGTCCGGACAGAAGCAGCGCTCTCGGCCTTCGCGATCTTGTACGGCGTGGTGAGCGGGCTGCGCGGTGCATGCCTCTCCGTCGTCCTCTCGGCCATCTTTGGCACGCGTGCGCTGGGGCGCATTCAGGGCTTCCACCAGGGCTGTTCGGTGCTGAGCACAGGCTCGGGGCCGCTCATGTGGGCCATCTCCCTCAAGTACACGGGCGGGTACATGGCGGCAATTACCTTCGCCGCTACTGGATTGAGCCTGGCGGCCATCTGCACGCTCATCGCCGACCAGTGGGCGCTCGGCCGCGCGCGAGCAAGAGGTGACCAGGCCCTGCAGGTGGCATCGGATGTTGATACTAGTACGCCTGTTGCTTGAGATGTTGAGAACGTCACTTTTCTCGGTCTGGGTGTGTCACATAGACATACAGCCGGTCCGAGAAAGGCGAGCGCGGATCTCGGGAGACCCGCCGCGCCCCGGATGGGTTGCGCCTCGTCGAAGGCGGCGAATCCGGTAGTCGCCACACCCCAGATCCCACCCAATAAGGTCCAGGGATACGAGGCCCAGACGATCGGGCTGAAGAGAGGCGCACATGAAACTGCGGCAGCATTGCCATCTGACACTCCTGCAACGAATGTATCGCGAGGCTCCGAGGTCCTCAAACTCCAGTCAAAGGCATGGTACAAGAATGCCGACGGAACGCAAGCTGTGTGCACCATCCTCAAGGTGCACTACGACGACATACCCCCATACTATACAATCGTCATTGATGGCCATGAGCGATCGACGGTGCGCACCAAGCTCGAACCCTTGTCGAAGGCAGATAAGTTGCAGGTTAATCGAAGAGTATTTTTCTAAGCTGTATGCACCATCCTCAAGGTGCACTTCGACGACAATACCGCCATACTATACGATCGTTCCAAGCTCGAACCCTTGTCGAAGGCAGTCAAGTCGCAGGATCGATGGAGTCTGTTTTTGGAGCACAAAGTGTTCGAGGATATCCATAGCACGATGGAACGTTGTTCTCATCGCTGAAAGCGTCGATGTCTTCGCCTTTCAAGAAGCTGTTAGATCGGGAATGCGTACTGTATACCGTCGTCGCCACCGCCGCCACCGCCGCCGCGCCCCTGCCTTGCCGCGTTGCCGGTCACTACAACTTGAACCGAATCAGGCAATTCCACTGACTGATGGCACTGCCAAGGGCCGCATACCGTCTTTGTCTCCGTAGTTGACGATACTCATCACTGATTGATGGCATGGGCTCTTGGGCTGCAATCTGGTTCGCACTATCTAATTTTTCAGACGGATCGACACGCGCGGTCCATAATCTGCAGATGTGAGGTGTGTGCACGCCCCACGCCGCATCAGGGGTGTTATACAATACAATAGAACGATTCCATGCGAAGGTGTTCACGTGAAATTCGGAAGCTGTGAAGAATTCTTGTGACGTTCACTGCAGCGCACAGCACCGGTTTTGAAATCGGCGCCGCCGCGCCGCGACCCTCGCCACACTCGCACGCGGGATAACGCCATGTATGACGCCATTTGGTCCCTTCTGCCGCCGCTGGGCTACCCGATTCTTCGTCTGTTGCGAGCATTTCTCAGCGGCTGGCCGCTCATCATTTACAACATGTGGTGGAGACGCCAGCCCACCCATATGGCCGTGGACTCGAAAAGTATTCAAGACGGCGTCATCATCACCTCCGACCATCCGTATGGCGAGGAAGATTACGAGACGTTGGACGAGATCATGCCAGCACAGCCGGATCCAGCAATCCCACCGGTTCTCTACGCGCACGGCGGTGGCTTTGTCGCCGTATCCTCGAGGCTGCTGATCCCCTCAGTGACACCACTGGCGCGAGCCGGCTGCGTCGTCTTTTCGATGGACTATCCACTGGCGCCGGAGCATCCTTGGCCAGCCGCGGCACTTTCCACCCTGAGAGCCATGCGCTACGTGCGCAAGCGCACGAAAGCAGATCGCATCGCCCTCGTAGGCGATTCCGCAGGCGGCAACCTTGTTGCCTATGCTGCCGCGCTCCTCACCGATCGAGCTATGCTTGCACAACTCGCGGCACACACGGGCGAGAAGCTGCTCGAATGGGACCTCCCTGCGGTCTCGAGCGTATGCAGCGTCTACGGCTTCCTCGACGGCGAGAGCTGGAGGACTACCTACCTCACTTCAGGGCTCGACTATTGCTGGCGGTCCTACTTTCCAAGTCAAGTCAAGGAAAGTGGAGGGGAGCGGCGTCTCTCTGGAGAGGAGGCTGGACGCACTCTGAAAAAGGGAAGTGGAAGCGGGGAGCAGCATCTAACTGGAGAGGAGACCGGGCACACTCACATGGAGAGCACGACACACCTCCCCCCCCTAGCGCGCCACCTCCTTGAGTTCGAGCCGAGCCAGCTGGACGGTTTCCCGCCGACGCTGCTCATAGCTGCCACCGGGGATCCGTTAATGGAGTCCACGCTACGTGCGTCTGTCTTCCTTCGTGCTGCTGGCGTGGCTGTGAACGTCGAGAGGTTTGATGCGCCGCACGGATTTCTAGGCATCCCACCGCAGTGGTCTTTTGGCGCGTGGAAGTACACCTCTGCTCCTGCAATGGAGACCATTGTGCGCTTCCTCACTTCCAGAGATGTGAAGTATCCGAGGGACGCGCTGCCGTGGGATCTGAGCGTATGGGCCTTGGTCTTCCCTCTGCTCTCCGTCCAGTTCGAGCTGTGCTGCTTGGCAGCTGACGCTGGCATCGCACTGGCGAAGACTGTGATTCGCCTTGCCATTGGCCTCGCCGAGAAGGCCGCCCATCGGTTGAGAAAGAGTAAGGCGAGTTCGTACTGAGGATGCTCAAGAACGCGAGTATACGCATCACGGACTCGCCGCCGACGCGGAGGGCGGTCGTATAAGCCACACGCCGCGTCACATCCGGTCGACTACATGTTGGACAAGATTGGGTTTGGGGAAGGGGACTCCGGTAAAGGCGAGTGGCAACCCCATCACACGCGACATGGCACGCGGATGGACAAGCAACCGACAATCCTCGCGGTTCACTCGCCATCCCGCATCCGTAACGCCATCGCCAGAGTTCTCCCACTCGCCACACCTCTGTGGGTGGAGGGCCCATGTGTGGCGGGTGGCCGCGGCCCCGCGCGGAGCTTCCCTCGTGTTCCGTTTTTTATCGCTTTTGTGCCCACACTCGTGTGCACCACCACACCGGCAAATTTATATGGCAGACACATCAAATATAAAATATCACGTATCTCGTATACAATGCAATCCCGACCCGGCGTCGGCCGTTCGGCCGATACGCGGGAGCGGGGTGGACCGGCGCGGCGCGCGACGCCGCACGCATCGACACACGCGCAGATCCGCGTTCGCCCTGACGTTCGCCCTCATCACCCGTCGCTTCAATCCGTCAAATAAGCCGGACGCAAAGTACCCCACGCGCCCGATCTGTGGCGCGCTCTCGTCTCTACGCATAGGTGATAGCAAGGACTCTCATCTCTCTCGTCTATCTCTCGTCTGCTGTGCATAATAATGTCTGCACAGCCACACTCTGGTCCATGGCTGAAGCCGGCTTCAGCTGGCGCGAATAGTTACGAATACCTTTCCCCACCCAACCCGACTGAGTCTGCCCAAGGCCAAGCATCTGCCAGCCACAGCTGACCCAGCCATGCGTGGCATCTGGAGCTCACCCCGCTCACGATGGCGCTCAAGAGCCTCCCTCATGCACTCGCTTGGAAGCTCACGAGCGCCTCGTCGAAGCCAGCCACCCCATGCAGCTGCGAGGCGAGCTCCCACGTAGTGCCACGCGGGTCCGAAAATCCGCGCCACTTGACCTGATACTCGAGCACCTGGCCCTGACCACGCTGCGCGAGCACCGCCTCGGCCGTATGCGAGGCAAAGGCGCTCGTGCGCCGTAGGCGCGTGCCTCCGCCTGCGGCGGTGCCGTGGCTCGCGTCGGTCGACGTGGCACGCGATGCCAATGACGAAACCGACGCACGCGATGCCAATGACGAAACCGACGCACGCGATGCCAATGACGAAACCGACGCACGCGAGCCGCCGGGTCCGCCGTCAGCGGCTCCGCGACGGCCAAACGAGGATGAGCGTCGCACCCAACCGGGCGGCGACACGAGCACGCCATCGGCATCGGGCAGCAGGCTGGGCATCGCCACCTCGAGCCTGCCCCCCGGCGTGGGGGCGAGGGTCGTGAGACCGAGGCGCTGGAGCGCCGGCGAGATCACCCCTGCAGCTAGCGACTGCGTGCCACGTAATGAAGGCGACTGCGAGCTCGCAGCTCGCGACTCGCCGTCGACATCGCCCTCGCACGTCGATGTAAAGGATCCACTACCATCGTCGACGCCCGTATCGCCGGTCGCGGAGATGTGCGCGATGATGCCGCTGGCGGCCGACATTGCGGCAGGGCACTCCATGCCCACCGCGTCGGCCCACTTGCTGAAGGCATATGCCGACTGTGAGATCAATCTCCCTTGCAGCGCCGAGAGGAAGTGATGCGCGAGCGCCGTGCGCACGAGATCCTTGACCTCGTGCACGCGAGATCGCGCACCGTCGATCTGCCGCTGGAGCTTCTGGCGCTGCTTGAGCGTGGCAGCCACCGAGGTGGTGCCGACCGCCTTGGCAGCACCCACCGCCGCGTCCGAGAGCTCCCGGTCGAGCTTGACGCGGAGCGCCTTCTCGTCGGCCTGCGCGTGCTCCACATGCTCAGCCATCAACATGAGCCAGTCGTGGAGCCGATCGGCCGGCTGCTTGCGCTGGTTGTCCGTCGCATCGAGCGCTTCGCGTGTCGACTTGAGATCCAGGCGCACCAGCGCCGAGCGATCCTTATCCTTGGGCTCCTTGGGCTCGAGCTCTTGACAACTCATGCGCCCATCACAGCGCCCTAGGGAGCCACACGACGGCATGCGCCCATCACAGCGCCCTAGGGAGCCACCCGACGGCATGCGTCGATGAACGGCAGGTGGGAAGTTCGCTGACGAAGGTGCGGTGGCGACGCCATTGGTGCTCTCATTGGCCGCAGACTGGTCGGTCAGAGCGCCGTGGTGGGCAGAGCCGGCGCGCGGCACCGCCGCGGTGGGCAGAGCATGCAGCCATGGTTCGAGTGTGGCCACCGACGACAGAGACGTTTGAGGTACTGCAGCAAGGGGCGCCGCCTCGAGCACCGCGAGCCGCTGCGCGTGCGTGTCGAGCTTGCTCGCCGTCTGGCGCAGCGCCTCGTGCAGGCCATCCACCTCAGCGCTCAGCCGGCTCACGTACGGGTGCAGAGCCACGTCTTCGTCAGAGCCCACCAATGCATTGGGTCGCGCCGGGGCCAGCTGGCGAGCCGCCTCCGCCGCCGCCTCCGCCTCCGCCTCCGCCTTCGCCTCCGTCTCCGCCGCCGCCGCCGCCGCCGCCGCCGCCACCGCCGCCGCCGCCGCAGCCGCCGCCGCCTCCGCCGCCGCCGCCGAGGCCGCCGCCGCCGCCGCGCGCTTCTCGGCTGCCAGGGCTGCGTCAGTGGCCGCCACGCGTCCCTCGGCAGCCGCGGCCGCGGCCGCTTCGGCTCTCCTGCTGCGCCCCTCGGCCTCGAGGAGAGCCGCCTCGACGCCGTCCAACTGCCCACGCACTTCCTCCATCGCCTGCTCGAGGGCCGCGAGGGCGTCTGAGTGCGTCGCGAGGGTGCGCTGCGTCGTGGCGGCTGGAGACGCGCCACCGCTCGAGACGGCGCCACCGCTCGAGACGGCGCCACCGCTCGAGAGGCTCGAGGCATGCGAGCGCTCCGCCGCGCCGAGGCGGTCTGAGAGGGCGCCGAGTTGACGGCCGAGCGTCACTCGCAACGCGTCCAACTCCGCCTGCACCCCGGCCGCCGACGGAGTGGACGCGCGCCGCTGCCGCGCGCCTCGAGGAGCGTCGTCTTGAGCCTCCTCGCCATCGACAATATGCAGACCGTGCGCCGCGCCGTCGCGAGCGCCACCGTCTGCGGCGGCGGCGGCAGCGATCGCGACGGCGGCGGCTGCGTGCACCTCGAGCGCCGCGCGCGTCTCCGCATGCACCTGCTCTCGCCAATCCAAAGGGAGCTGCGGAGGCGGCGGCGGCGGGTAGTGTGGCGACACGGCCGACGAGGAGCTCGGTAGTGAGCTCGGTAGCGCTTGAGCGCCGGCGCGCACGACCGCAAGCATCTCGACACGCAGCTCGGCGTACAGCTCGGCGTAGAGCTCGGCGCGAAGCTCGGCGCGCAGCTCAGTGCGCAGCTCACGCCGGAGATCCGTCTTCAAATCTGCGCGCAGCTCGCCGCGCAGCTCGCCGCGCAGCTCGCCGCGCAGTCGACCCTCGATGGTCGCCAGCGCCGCAGCGGACACCGCCCCACCGTCGCCGCGCGCGGCGGCGCCGGCAGCGAGAGCAGCGAGGGAGGTCGCGGCAGTGGCGGCGTTGGTGCCAGCTGCGGGCGAGATGGGCGCCGAGATGGGCGCCTCGCCGCCGGCACGCACCTTGGTGAGCTCCGTGCGCAGTTGGAGGGCCGTCCGCTCGTTGGCTGCCACGCGCTCAGTGAGTGCTTGCAGGGCAGCCAGGTCGGTCAACGAGACGGCATTCGCCTCTTCAGAGCGGGCCGAGGCAGTGGCGATGGCGCGGCGCGCGGTCGCGCCCGCCTCCTCGAGCGCCGCCGCCTGCGAACGATTCGAGCGCTCAAGTGCATCGACGCGCCGCTTGAGGGCGTCGTGCTGGGCGTCGAGCTGCTCGACACGCCGCTTGAGGGCGTCGTGCTGGGCGTCGAGCTGCTCGACGGCGGCACTCGCGGCGGTGGACGCAGCGGCCGTCGCCACCTCTGTAATCTCGAGCATCATCTCGCTGCCTGTAATCACGTCTGTAATCACGTCTGTAATCTCGAGCATCATCTCGCTGCCTGGGGCGAGTGATGCGGCGGCGAGCGCACCGGTAAGCGAGCGACCGTTACTCGGGCTGCGCACCGCGTGCAGCGAGGGCGAGGCCGGCTGCAGCTGCGCCTGCGCCTGCGCCTGCGCCTGCGCCTGCTCGAGCCGAAGCGACACGCGGCGTACCTGTGGGGAACGAGGGGCGGGCGCCGTGGTGAGCACTTGCATGCGGAGGGAGCCGAAGCGAGACACGCGGCGTACTTCGGCATCGAGAGCTTCGATGAGGCGCTCGCCGGTCTCGCTCCGATTGCGGATCGCATCAAGCTCCCCCAGCGCCGTGGTGAGCGCCCGTTTGGTCTCGGCGACCTCGAGCCGAAGTCTCTCAGAGGTGGCCGCGCTGCCGAAAGTCGGGCCGACGCTGATGGCGCCGCCGCCGCCGCCGTATGTGGGCGAGCTGCTACAGGCGGCGGCGGGAAGCGCAGGTACCGTGGGTGAGGCGGGTGCGGCGGGTGCGGCGGGTGCGGCGCTGATCGCTCGCTCGCGCGCGGGCGAGAGCGTTGACATGGGCAGGGAGGTCGAAACCGGCGTTGGCTGTGAAGGCTGTGAAGGCTGTGAAGGGAGGGAGGCCGAAACCGGCGCATTCACAGCCAACGCCGGCGCCTTCACAGCGACTGCCGCGGGCGACGGCACACTCGCCGGAGAAAACCTCCGAGATAGGGAGGCTTCTTGCTGCAGGAACGCAGCAGAGAACGCCGCGTCGGCGTCGCTGCCGCGTGAATGGCGTGCGGCGACGAGGCGACGCGCTGCGGCAAGCTTGTTGGCCGAGGCGGGCGTGGAGGCGCCTGCCGCCTCTTCGAAAGTTGCACGGCTCGTGGCCGCCACAGCGGCCACCTCATTCGACGCGGCGGCCGCCACCGCACGCGAGCGTTCTCGCTGCTGCCGCTGCTGCTGCACCTGCTCCTGCTGCGTCTGCTCCTGCTGCTGCTGTGCCTGCTGCTGCTGCTGCTGCTGCCGCTCGGTGTAGCGGTCAGGAGCGCGCTCCGACGCTTTCACACTCGACGCTTTCACACTCCCAACGGATGATGACAGCGGCGAGGGCTTGGGGGTGGTGCTGCCGCCCCCCAGGGTGGCTGCGCCGGCCGAGAGCAGGAGCGCCACGCAGCGCTCGTCGCCTGTGCGCATCGCGTAATGCAGCGGCGTGCACCGGTGCCGATCCTTGGCGTGAACGTCAGCGCCCGCATCGAGGAGCGCGCGGATGACGCTGTCCGAGGCGGCATGCGCGGCAAGGTGCAGCGCGGTCGCGCCGTGCGCTGTTGGCGTGCTCAGCAGACGGCGCTGCTCATCGACGGCGAGCAGCTGCTCGACAGCCGCGCAGTTGCCGCAGTTAGCCGCGAGATGCAGCGCTGTCGACCCATTGTGCGCGGTGCTCACATAGAGGTCGGCGTTGGCCTCGGCCAGCGCCGCGATCACGGCGGCGTGCCCGCACGTCGCGGCCACCATAAGGGCGGTCGAGCCGTTGTCGTTTGTCGCATCGAGGTCGACGCAGCCGGCCGCACCTGTCGGCAGCGCCCGCCTGCAGAGCGCGGTTACGCACTCGAGGTGGCCGTTGCGGGCTGCCCACATGAGCGGCGTCCACCCGCCAGAGCCCTTTTGTGCTGGGTCGAGGCCAGAGTCGCACAGGAGCTCGAGCACCGGAGCGTGCCCCCGCTCAGCAGCGATGCAGATGGCGGTGAAACCCTCGGCATTGCGCGCGTCCAGCGTGGCGCCTGCACTCAGAGCGCGCCGGATGCCAAAGAGGTTGCCCGACACTGCGGCGGTGAGCAGCTCGTCGTCCGCGACGGATTGACTCACGCGCGGTGGGAACGACGGCGTAGCTGGCAACGACGACGACGCGTCGCCGTATGACCGCATGGCCATCGTGTCGCCTTCTCTTATGTCGCGACCAGGACAGTGTCGCAGCTCAGAGAGGGGTGATAGAAGCCCTACAGTAGTACAAAGGCTACCAGTTTGGCGGTTTCGCGCCTATGACGGTACTTTCAGGGGAGTCTCATGGAACCCACAGACATGACTTGTTTCGACTTCTTCACCGATTCCGCTCAATGAAGCCCCGTCGCGTCGCAAATGAGGGTCGCAAATCCCTTCCTCCTCACGGCTCTACACGTTTCATTACGGGCCCCATGCGAGCTGAGCATGTGTGCCACGGAGCCTGCTTCCTCGCGCTTTGATCGGCTCACAAGATTGGAAAGCGCCTTGGCGAATGCAGTCGGCGCAGAGGATTACACGAAAGCGGCTGCACTTCGCGATGAGTTGCAATCCCTTCGTGTGGATGAGGATGTGGCTGTGTTAGCCGCCAACAGTCGATTCTACGAAGCCTTCTCAACGCGAGATTTGAAAATGATGGCGGACTTGTGGAGGGCGGATGGTGATCAAGTTATCTGCTCACACCCGGGATTCCCGCCAGTCCTCGGGCACGAGTTGGTCATGAGCTCGTGGAAGCAAATCTTCTCCGGCATAGATGATCAAATCAGGCCCTCAGACGTGCACGTGCGCTTGCTGCAAGGTGGGGCGAGCGCACTGGTGACGTGCATCGAGCAGATAGGTGACTCGGGCTCGAGCAAGCTCATTGCGACCAACATTTTTGAGAAGTCGGACAACGGTTGGCGGATGGTCCTCCACCACGCTGGGCCGCTCATGGTCTCAGAGAAGGACGCAGCCGACGCAGAGAAGAGGCTCTGAGTCTGGTGGAGATGGGGTGGCGAGCAAGGGTGGCGAGTGTGGCGAGAGGCGTTGCCGTTGTTCGAAGTTCGATACAGAGCGCTCTACACACCACGCAACCATAGAGAATACTCCTACATACAGTCCCGACATGATAGAAAAGTTGGTCTTTTGTCGCACCGGACCGTACCTAACGAGGCGGGCGACCATCGGGCGGCTAGGAACCCCCCCTTCGCCCTTGGCAGAGGGCGGTTCGTTTGCGACCCCCTACGAGCCACCCGAGTCTCGAGGTCTCGAGGTGAGGTTAGCTCCGACTTGACTTGACTAGGTCTTGCTGTATCTCCACCGCGCTCGGTCATTTCACAGTTTCACGGTTTCCTTCGACTTTCGTCAACTAGTCGACCTGGCTCGGCCAGCCCGACCAAGCCACCCATGCATGTCGCCGCCCTCATTGTGCTGGGTGCGACGCTGAACGAGCTCTCTTCGATCGCGCCACGGCTCGCAGAGCTCGTCGAGCGCGCGGAGCGCGAGCCCGCGGCGCTAGCCGACGAGCTCGCAGCCTTCTCTGTGCAGACGATCATGCAGCCGCTCACGCCGCTGCCGGAGTGCCAGGGCTCTTGCCAGGGGTGCGGCATGTGCTGCCAGAATGGCGTCCAGATGCCCACCTCGCAGTGCTTCGACGATCCAACTGCCAAATTTTGCTGCCCAGCAGGGTGCCAGACCCCGACTTGTGTGAAGCCGCCGCCTGCGCCAAGTCGCGTCCCCAGCGGGGGTCTTCCGATCGTGGTCGCCCATGGAATGGGCGACTCGTGCTTCAACTCTGGCATGAAGTCCATCACAAAGGAGGCAGGCGAGCACATGGGCGTGTATTCAACCTGCATACCAACGGGAGACGACCGCATCAAAGATACGATCAACGGGTTCCTGCTCAACATGGACAAGAGCGTGGACGTGTTCGCGGCCGCGGTCAAGGCGGACCCGAAGCTCGCAGGCGGGTTCAACGCGTTTGGGCTCTCTCAGGGCAATCAGCTCATTCGGGGCTATATTCAAAAGTACAACAGCCCGCCGGTGAATGCCTATTTGAGCATCTGCGGTATCAACGCCGGCGTGGCAGCCTTCCCGCAGTGCAACCCCGACACCCCGGTCATCGGCAACGTGTGCGCCGCGCTAACAGAGGTGCTTGGCGACCTCGCCTACTACCCGGTCGTCCAGGAGCATCTCTTCCAGGCCAACTACTTTCGTGACCCCACGCATGTGCACAACGACACCAAGTACCTGTTGAACTCGCAGCTCGCCCAGTGGAACGGCGAGGGCGTGCGCAACATGACGGCTGACAAGGCCAACTTCGGCAAGACGGCCAAGCTTGTCTGGATCCGCGGCACCGAAGACACCGTCGTGTGGCCCAACCAGGGCGAGCAGTGGGGCCAGCTCTCAGCCGAGTACCCGGCGAACAAGAGTGTGGTGCCCATGCCCCAGGCGAGCTGGTACACCTCTGACGCCTTCGGCCTCAAAACGGCTGACCTCGCAGGGCGAAACTACTTTGAGCAGTTCCGCGGCCAGCACATCCGGTTCACCACTGAGGAGCTCTTTGGCTGGCTCGACAAGTACTTCGTGTGAACCTGGGACGCGCCGTGCTCGAGCACTTTCATTTTACTCGCATACCACGCAGCTCACGAGTGGCCGAGCTAAGGGTGGAATGGCAGCATCACCTCAGTCGTTGGCGCTGCTCAGTGCAGCCATCGGCTGTGCGCTGTGGGGACGGAGAGGACATAATGTAGCTAGGTTCTCGACGCAAGAAACGTTTCGTCCGCTCAGTCGAGTCAGTTGTACCGCGTTTTCTGTTTCCCAGCGGTTCGACCTGAGGACCACACCGTTCCGAGCAATCTTCTCCTGTCTCTGCGAGAGCGCTCGGGACGACGCGTCGTTCTCCTCGACCGTGTTGACAGAAGCGTCCGCTCATCCGACAGTCGAGCGTGTGCGCGCGCCGCCGCGCGGAGAGCCAAAATGACCAGGACCGAGGACCGCAAGGTTGGACTGGGCATGCTTTCCACCCAGATGCAGCGTTTGGAGCGCTCGATCACCGGTCGCACCAAGGGACCGCCGCCAATCTCTGCCGACCCGAAGCTCTTCAACGTTGACATGTCTGGAGTGGAGACGGAGATATCGCCGCTGAATGCCCGGCACACAAAGGAGTTGCAGCAGCAGCGGAAGGAGTTTGCGCGCTTCTTCCCGTCGGCCAACATGGGCAAGCCGACGCCGCGCGCGACGCTTGAGGGACTGGCCAAGCGCAAGGCACGCGACCCCTTCGTCAAGGCCTATGCCGCACGTGCGCCCGCGCAGCTCGCCGTGCGACTTTCGCCGCAAGTGCTCGCCATGTGTGCAGAGTACCAAATCGACATCCGCGCGCTCATGCGCGAAGGCGCCAACCCACTCGCCGGGCACGTGCCGGTGATGGACGGGCCGTACACACCGTCTTGGGACAAGGCCATCGGCATCGAGGAGGGTACCTCGCCTCGAGCGCCAACGTCGGCGCGCAGCGCGCCCGCCTCGGGCCGCAGGAGGCATGGCGGTGACCTGGACGAGGGCTCGCAGAGCGCGCGCAAGCCGAATCCCAGGCCGCCTGCGCTCACGGAGGAGGAGGCCGCAGAGGTCAAGCGCCAGATGGGCTCCGAGCTCGAGGAGGTGCGCAAGCAGCGGCAGGAGGCACTCAAGCGTCGCGCAGCGGTGGCGCTTGCCGAAATCCGCACGCAAGAGGAGTCTGTGAAGAAGCAACAAGAGCACGAAGCCTGGCGCGAGCACCGGGCCGAGCGCGCGCAGAAGCAGCTCGACCGCAAGGCCGCGCTGCTGAAGGCCGAGCTCTTGAAGGCTGAGGAGGCCTACAAGGACAAGTTTGGCGGGATCGGCGAAGTCGCAAAGGCCGAGAGGCAGGAGACGCTTCAGCAGCTTGCTCAGATAGAGGAGGAGAAGATCGCCGCGATGCGCGAGCGCAATGCGAAACGCGCCGAGGCCGCGCGGAAGGCTGAGGAGGAACATGCGGCGCGCGTCGAGGCGAACGCGCAGCGGGAGGCGGCACGCGCAGCCGTGGTCGCCGAGTATCAGCAGGAGCGAACGGCGGCTGAAAAGGAGGCGGCGGAGCGGCTGCATGCGGCGCAAGAGCAGAAGAGGCTCGCCGCGAAGACCCGCAACGAGCATCACGAGGTCGAGCGTCAGAGGATCCTCCAACGTCGTAGGGAGGACGCGCTCCAACGCGAGCGCGAGGTCGACGAGATCCAGGAGCAGCGGCTCGAGAAGGATAAGCTCCTCGAGCAGCAGCGGCAGGAGCGCTTGATGATGCCATTCTACGCGCATGAGGCCGCTCGCCGGCGAGAGCTCGAGGTGCCGCTTGAGAGGAAGCGCATTCTTGCGCAGCGCGAGGTGCAGCTGCGCGCGCAGCTGCAGCAAGCTGAGGAGGAGGTTGCCGACAATCAGCGTCAGTTGCAGCAGGAGGCGCTGGAGAAGCTGCATGCGAAGCGTGAGGCGCACTCGGAGATATTCGCGCGCCTTGATGACAAGTCGATGGAGCGCGAGGCGCACCGAGAGGAGATTCGCGTGCAGATTGCCGAGAAAAGCGCCAGGGTCGAGAAGCTCGAGGCGAGGAAGCAGCTGCAGGTAGGCATGCGCATCAAGGAGCGCAAGGCCTTCCATGAGGCGCAGTCGGCCATGCTCGAAGCCGTGCAACGGTCGTCCATTGGAGGGAGCGAGGTGCTCACAGACACTCAGCTGGAGGCGGTCGTCACGGGCGCGAACAAGAGCAAGAAGATGTCCCCGCGGCGCTGAGTTCTGGCACCTTCAAATGTTCTGGACTTCTGGTTCCCGACGAACATGCGTGCAAACACATCTTCAAAAGGTGAACTCACGAACGTACTCTGCTTACTCTAAAGTGTGAATACTCCGCCCCTCCTCGACTCTTAAACCCGGCGCCATCCTCTAGAGGGGCGGTCGACTTTCTAACATACTTGACTTCACAGTCAGTTCACGCATCGACAGAACGTCCGGCCATCGGCGCCGATCTTCGCGCTCGGATGGCTGTGGCTGGAACTGTCCAGTGTGCACCTGTGGTGTTCATGCCGTCTGCTGGCGTGGCGCCGCTGCGACTCTCCCGCAAGCCGGACTCGATGCTCATCTTCGGCCGCGACGTCGATCCCCAAGCGCCGACGGCGATCGGCGTGCGCAGCATGCAAATCTCCCGCAAGCAAGGCCGCCTGCGCCGCCTCGCTGATGGCACCGTCGAGTGCACGCTACTCGGGGTTGGCCCGATGCGTTCCAACGGGGGATACTTCCGCGCAGGCGAAGTTCGGCAGCTCACCGTCGGTGATGTGTTGGAGCTCCTCGAGTGCAAGCGGACCTGTGCATGCCAGCTAGGCCGGATGTGTGCTTGCCCTGGCGGCAAGGGCGACGTGCGCAAGGTCGTCGCGAGCTGGAGCGTCGTTGAGCCGCCAACCAAGACCCCACCCGCTGAGCTTCCTGCCGCAGCGCCTCCAGTCACGCCAGAGGCCGCTGCCGCCTCTGCTCCTACACGGGAGGCGCTGGCCGCTTTCGCTGGCGCGGACGGGTCGAGCTCAAGCGTGTCGCCCACGGGTCCGCTGCAGGTCGGTCAGCAGGTACGCGCCAAGTACGCTGCCTCGATGCCGAAGGCGACGCGGCCGCGCAACAAGTTCGTTGACCGCTGGTATGCGGCGGTTGTGACGGCCGTGCATGCGGACGGCTCGTGCGACGTCACGTACACCGACGGCGTCGTCGAGAACGGCGTCCTCCCCGCGTATGTCAAAGCGCACTCGAGCGTCGACGTCGCTTCGCCCAATGCCGCGGATCCACCCAGAATGGATGCTACTGCATCGGGAGTGCATGCTACTGCAGCGCTGCCACCCATGCTCGATCAGGCGTGCGCGGCAGCGCTCCTCTCTGCCGCAAGCAACGCGGCAGAGCGCGTGCTGCAGTCGTGCGAGTGCGTCGTTCCCCGACAAGCGGCCGTGGCGGCAGGGGCGTCGCTCACTGCGTCAACGGCGGCGAAGCCGGTGCGTCCGACAGAGCTTGCGCCCGCCTCGAGCAGCAGCTCTGGGGCCCTCCAGACGCTGAACTTACGACTGTGCACTGCTCAGCGGCTCGCGACCGAGCTCCGCGCGGCACTCCCTCCCACCCTGCCCACAACAGCGCTTACGAAGCTCACCGAGCTCACACGGCACCTCGCCGCCGCAGCAGAGGCCGTCTCCGCAGAGACCGAGGTGGAAGCGGCAGCTGTGGCAGCGGCCGCTCAAGGATCCATGGCGGCGGACGGTGCGGCGGGAGAAAGGCACAAGGAGTGCCCGTCTCGTCAACCGTCTCGTCCCGACTCGGCCACCAGGGACCCAACATCATCGACGACGGGCGGCGGCACTGCGCCGAAGGTTTCTCGTCCACCTGGACCGATGCAGACGCCGTCGCCGCGTGTCCGCCCCGTCGACAGCGTGGAGGCGACCGACTTTCTGGAGCCGCAACGCAAGGCGAACTCGGAGTTCGCAGTGCTGAACAACTCATTCAAAACAGATGCCATCTGCTGCGATCGCTGTGGTAAGTGGCGCCCGTGGCCTGCCAACCTGCCAGGGATTCTGATGGGCCAGAACGACGACGACGACAAGGAGGACGAGGGGAAGGACGACGAGGAGAAGGACGAGGACGAGGACGACGACGAGGACGAGGACGAGGACGACGACGAGGAGCCCTGGTTCTGCTCGATGCACGACGATCCGCGTTACGCCTCGTGTGGCGCGCTGGTGCACCGAATCCGCGAAGGCCCCGAGTTCCAAATGACGTGGCTGCCGCCCGCCGACATGCAGGCCCCGATCATCGAGCGCGCAGATGTCCTCCTGCAGATCGACATCTCGGATGTGCCACAGAGCCGCCCTCGCAATCGCGGTGCCAACACGGCGCACCGCGGGCGGGGCAGGGCGAAAGGCAAAAAGTATGCGGCCGCGGCCGGGGCCGCGGGGCTTCCGGAGACTGACTCGCAGCACTTCGCTTCGGCGTACGAGTACGAGGAGATTTGGGCCAAGGATCGTGCGGAGTGCGCGGCCAAACAAGCGGCCAGGGAGGCCAAGGCGGCGCGGCGCTGGGCAGCACGTCTTGCAAAGGCGGGCGGCGGCATGGGTGCTGGAGGTTTGGCTCAGGAGGACGACCGCATCGAGCTTCAAGGGGACGAACAAGAGGAGTTGGACGCGGACGACAACGCGGAGGACGAGGACGATGTGGAGGACGATGTGGAGGACGAGGACGATGTGGAGGACGAGGCCGAAGAGGACGGCATGGATGTGCATGTTGGCCTCGAGGTTGTCCCCGACGCGGCGAGTCCAGGAGTGAGCGATCAGGTCGCGCACGATGGCGGCGATGGCTACGACCTCTTCTGCACGGCTACAGGTACCAAGCCCCCGAGCAAACGCCAGCGCTCCTGATCACAAGTCCCACTGCCGTGGAGATCTCCGCGGAGATGCCGCCCAAGCGGTGCACAAGGGTGCAAGCAACCATCACGAGGTCGAGGACCAAGTTAGCTGCGCGATCGGGATGGTGTACGGTACAAGTAGCTCGAGGAGACTCGCGCAGGAGAGCGGAGATCCGGAGAAGAGGTGGAACTCAGCGTGCACAAGCGAGCGAGGTGCGTCGGCGAGATCCTCTTTCCCATTCACACTAACATTCACACCTCGTCGGGTTTCCTGCGCGGGAGCCTTTTCTTCGCGACCGCGCCCCTGCATGCTCACGGGCCGCCGTAAATTTACAGCATCGACCTTCGTTTTCCTCACAGCTCGCATGAGTGCTGCGATGACCACGGCCCCTCCGTCAGCGTTGCAGCCCTCCCGCTTCCGTTCATGGCCGATCACTGAGGCTACCGCGCTCGAGCCTGCTTTGAAGGCGATGGGTTTACGCGTACCCGCAAGAGACATTGACGGGACGTCGAACAGCGACGCTGCCTGCCTCTCGGATGCCCTCGTATCTGTCGGCCCAGCGGGACGCGGTGGTACGGGAAGCTTTATCAGCTCAAACGGCCTGATCATCACCAACCATCACGTCGCCCTGGATGCAGTTCGTCGTGCTAGCAGCGTGGGTAAGGACCTACTCAACGATGGATTCGTCGCACGTAGCATGGCGGAAGAAGTCCCGGATGCAGACTACGAGTGCTGGATCACCAGGTCCTGCGTCGACGTGAGTGAGCAGCTCGTCGAGAGCCGCGCGGAGCCTGATCCTCTCAAGCGCGCCAACCTCGTACGCAACCGTCGGCAGGAGATTGCCAAAGAGGCCGAGGCGGCGACCAAGGGGCCAGCGTCTTCGGTTCGGTGCGAGGTACAGGAGATGTGGCCCGATCGCACATACGTGCTCTTTACGTACGAACGCCTGCGCGACGTTCGGCTCACCTATGTCCCACCATTCTCCCTCGGCTGCTTCGGCGGCGACACCGATAACTTCGAGTGGCCACGGCACACAGCGGACTTCACGCTACTACGTGCCTATGTAGCGCCCGACGGCTCGGCGGCGGAGTACGCGCCGAACAATGTGCCTTACCAGCCACAGAGCTTTCTACGCGTGGCACCTGATGGTGCGATGGCCGGTGACTTTGTCTTCCTACTCGGATTCCCAGGATCGACGATGCGCTACGCTCCAGCGAGCCGCTTGTCGTTCTCCGACGAGGTCGCCGTGCCTCAGCTCGTCACTGACTTTGGCGAGAAGCTTGCCCTTATTAAAGAGTACTCGACGGACCGTGCCGCGACCCTCAAGCTCGCGACGGCGCGCAAGGGGCTCGCCAATGAGCATAAACGGTCAGTCGAGCAGTTCCTTTATGATGCGCAACCTTGTTTGTCAACTCACCACGGCGCCCCCACCCCACCTCTCCCCACAGGTCCGTAGGCAAGCGCGTAATGATGCGCAAGCTCCGCCTGGAGAGCGAGAGGCGCTCTGAGGAAGCTGCGCTGGTGGCCGCGCAGCCGGAGGCTGCCCCGCTGCTCACGCGGCTCGAGGAGATCTACGGCGCGCTGCGCGCGAGCGCGCCCCTCGCGAACGGACTCGAGCAGATGCGAGGTATCTACCACGGCTCGACCCTCCTTGCCCTGGGGCACGCGTTGCACGAGGCCAGCATTGAGGCTGCGAAACCCGAGGCCGAGCGCGAGACGGATTACCGCGCACGCAATGTGCCGTTCTTGCTCAAGCGGCTGACCAAGCGGCTGGCCGACCTCCACCCTCCGCACGAGGCGGCGCTGCTACGGCGTGCGGCGCGCTCCGCCGGCGGGATGACGCTCGTCGCCGAGGGGCTTGCGGCGCTCGAGGTGGCCGCGACGGCGCTTGAGGCGGACCCAGCCTGGCGACCGGCTGCGGCCCGCTTGAGTGCCTCTGAGCTCGAAGGGGTGCTTCGCGGTGAGGCGCCGCCGCCGCCAGACGATGTGGGCGTGGCCACGGCTGCCACGCTCTACCCCGCGTACGTGAGTGATCGCGACTCGACCAAGGCATTGCTCTCGGAGCGCGATCAACTTCTCGCCAAGCTGCTTGAGTGCCAAAAGGCCATGGGCACGGAAGCCTTCTATCCGGACGGTAGACGCGCCGATCACAAATCGAATCTCCCCACCACAGCTCTCCGCCCTTGACCCTGATCCACAGCCCCCCTAAAAATCCCCCTCCCCCCTCACCCCTCCTCACCAACCTAGTAGACACCCGCCGCTCGCCCTAGCGCTCGACCCCCTGCTCATCCTAGCGCTCGACTCGCGTGTGCTGGCAGCGAACGGCTGCCTTCGCCTCTCCGCCGGGCACGTCGAGAGCTACCAAGCCGCGGACGCGGTCCAGCACACGCCCATCACGACGCTCGCAGGGCTCGTGGACAAGCACATCGAGGCGAGCCTCACGCAGGCCAGCGGGCCGATTGGTGGGCCCGTGGACGCGCTCCACGCCGCGGGTGAGTTCGACTGCCCCGCGCGGCTTGTCGAGCTGTGCTCCGCCGACCCGGCTGTAGCGAAGACACCAGTCTGCCTCCTGTACAGCACGGACACGGTCGGCGGGAATTCGGGCAGTCCGGTCCTTGATGCCGATGGGCGTTTCGTGGCGATCAACTTTGACCGGCAGCGGCTCGGGCTGATGAACGAGTTCAAATGGAGCCTTGAATACTCGCGCTCGATTGGGACGGACGTGCGCTACATCTTGCTTCTGGTGGGCAAGTACGATGGCGCGACGTGGCTGGTGGACGAAATGACGAAAGCCAAATGAGCGCCACCCCAGGGGTTGCTAAGGGGTTGTCCGGGCGACGAGTGTGCGCACGGCGAGCGTGTGCAGACGTAACGGTGCACGTCGAAGCTGCGGGGACGCAGAGAGGCGGGAGGGGCTGGCCGCGGGGGCGTGCAAGGCCACAGGAGGGGCGCGGCCGCAGGGGGCGCGCGCATGTGGCGATGGCATAGCGATGGCCCGCGGGGTGGTCGCGAGCACTCAGCTGACGCTCTGCAGCTTGCGCCACAGACGAGAAGCACAGTTCCCCACCGCGACTCCGCGAACCGACGGCACCCTCCCAGACCCCACCCGCGCGCCGACCCGACCGGTTCCGGCTTCCGCCCCGCGCCCGGGTTTGCCTTGCCTCCGCTCTCCGCGGTCGCGCGCGTTCGAGGGACCCCGCCGCCCCGTGGTCACCCACGGGAACGGGCATGACGACCGCCGGGAATCGGGCGATACGGGCACGGGGTCGCTCGGCTCCGTTGCTTGATCTTGATCGATTGTCCGCCCGCCATGCCGCCCGCGTTGCGTGGTATTATTACCTGTAATTTTTACGAGGGACCGGCAGAGCCGTGCTAAGCAGCTGTCCTATATTAGAGGTCCGTAGGCGCGCCGCCCATGTGTGAACTGGGTTCATTCACACGACACCACGCTGCGGCCAGCGATACCGGCCCGGCGTCTCGAACATCCACGGATGCGTCCCGGCGGAACGATGCGAGGACAGGCGCACGGGCCACCCTCACACAGCGCCGCATGCTGTGGCTCTCGAACGAACACCATCATCCCCGATCTGGCCGTGCGCCCCACGCATTCGGATTCATGCTCGCGTACATCATACCAGGAGGTGCCATCTGCCCGGGCGGTGGCATAGTCCCGGGCGGCGGCGGCGCGCCGCCGCCACCGCGCCCTCCCCCCGGCCCACCGCCACGACCGCCGCCATCGCCGCCGTCGGCGCCACTGGCCGAGCGGGCCCACCAGAGCTTGAGCTTGCATCCCTTGACGCTGAGCTTCTTGTGGAGCTGGCTCGCGGCCTCCTCAGCGGCCACGCGCGACGTGTACGTGACAATCGCGCACCGGCGCTCGCTCATCACCTTGATCTCCTGTATCTCACCGTACGCGTAGAAGGCGTCGTGCAGGTCCTGCCGGCCGATGACCGCCATGCCGGGTGCGTCCGGAGGTAGCCCTCCCACCCAAAGCGAGCAGATGCCCTCGTCCTCCGGCGGCGTGAGCTCGCTCATCGCGGACGCGCGGTCGAGGTACTTTTGCGCGAGCTGGTCGTCATCGGTGCCGTGGTAGCGCGCGCGGATGGCCTTGTCGCGGCTGCCGCGTTGCGAGTCGCGCAGCAGCTCACGGATTTCCTCCATCTCGGGCGACGTGTCGCGCATCACCGAGAGGGCGCCCTCCGCGTGCAGCTTGCGCACGAGCGTCGACAGGTGCTCCTGGTGGCGTGAGGCGAGCTCCGGGAAGCGGAAGGTGCCGTTGCACGGCCGGTACGGGCACGCCGAGTTGACCACGCGTGTGCACGTCTGCAGGCACCAGAAAGAGCAGAGCTTGGGGAGGTTGCGGTCGTAGTACGGCGTGCTCGAGGTGTTGCGCGAGAGCGCGGCCAGCTTCTCAAACGACTGGCCCATCATCTTGCCGCCCGCCCCTCCCTCTGCCTGGAAGCCTTGCAGCGTGCCCTCTTGCATCATCTGGCGCTGGTTTGCCCAATAGTACTCCTTGTTGATGTCGGACTCCGGCACGGCGAGCGTGTCGCCGGAACTACTGCTGCCCGCGCCCGCGCCCATGAGCCGGTCGCGCACTGCAACCGGCAGATTATACTCCATGTCCATCAGGCAGGTCTGGCACACGTTCTTCGCAATCGCCACCTCTGGAGCGATGATCGTCTCCTTGTAGCGCGCCTCCGTTCCAGGCTGCCAGCGAAAGGCAGTGTACGGCCGCCCCGAAATCTTGCACTCGCGGCGCTGTGGCATCTTGATCATCCGTAAGTATGGGTTGGGCCCGAGGCACACCTCACAGAGGAATGGAAAGTCCTCTCCGAGGCGCAGGCCTTCCGGCACCTGCGCGAGTGTGGCGCCCGGCCTTGCAGCAGCCTGCGCCATTTTTGCCGACGATGATCCCGCCGACATGGATGTACTCGCCGCTTTAGCAGAGCTTTCTCGATATGGCCGCGTGCGAGCGCGGGCGCCCTCGCTCGTGCCCTGCCTGGCGCCGTAGTGTGAAGAAATTCTCGCCTGTGAAGAAATGTCCTCACGCCTGAGGGGGGACTTATCACCTTTCACTCGGCGACAAACGACGTTCTCAATTACATGCCGAAGCTGTCCTCTCTCCTCTGAGATGCGCCTTCGCGCACGCGTGCTCTAATATGGAGATACCGAGCCCAAATGGCGGCGTTGATTCCGCGCCCGCCCTCCGCAGCCGCCTGCATTCGCGCTGCGCCGGGCGGCAATAACCATCTCCTCCGTCCCAGACGGCCTCTTCGTCCTTGGCTGAGAATGAGAACACCTCCTCGTGGGCTGGCTGCTTATCGGCCCATGGTTCTCTTCAGGCGTCTTCGACCGACGCCTCGTCGTGCGGCAGCGCCGGGATGGCCTCGGTCGGCCGCGGCACCAGCGGTGGTGGTTTGCCGTCGATCGGGGTTGGCGTCGCCTTCTCCCCCTCGTGAGGAGCGGAGGCTGCAGAGGAGGGCGCGGGCGTAGGCGCTGGCGATGCGGGCACTGGCGCAGGCCGGTCGAGCAGCCTTGCGGCCGCCTCAATGGCGGGCTGCGCGGCTTGCAGCTGCTTCGTCAGCGCCTCGTTGCGCACGCGTACTTCGGCGAGCTCCTTGCGCGAGCTGGCCAAATTCGCCTCCAGGTCTGCAACTCGCTTTGTGAGAGCATCGTGTGATGCCACCTCGAGGCGGGAGAGCTCCGCAAGCTGCTTGGCCAACGCGAGAAACTGATCCTGCTCGCTCTCCGCCATGCTCTCCGTCGTGCTGCTGCTGCCCTTGTCCGTGTTCGAAGCCCGATCCGGCTTGGGTTTGGGCTGTCGGTGGGCATCGGGCTTCGCAGTGCTCTCAACGGCCACGGCGGCCTCCTCGCTGTAGTCGTCAGCGGCGCCAGACGTCCTTTCACCCTTTCCGCCGCCGCCGCCCTTCCCTCGGCCGCCGCCCTTACCCCGAGTATTCCCTCCTTTACCCTTGCCCTTGCCGCCGCCGCCTCGACCTCCAGAGTCAGACATTACGGAAGACTCGGCCTCCCCGCCTCCGACGCGTCTCGATTCCCCAGTGCTGGATTTTCGAGACGCACCCTGTCTCGAAGCCCTTCTAATTGTTTTCGTTGGGTGTGAACGCCGCCGTCAGAGCCCGTCGCTCTTCCGACGTCTCTTCCGCCGCTGACAGCATGTCCTTCGAGCAGCTGCTCAATGGCGCGGAGATGCCGACCGCGGAGCTCTTCTCGCGCGCGTGGGCGCTCTGGGGCGCCAACATGCGCGCGTACACCGCCGATCCTGCGGCGGCCAAGGCCGAGCTCAATTCGGCCGCGGTCCTCTTTGGCTTCCTGAAAGGTGCCGAGGGTGAGCTCAGTGCAAAGCAATGCACGCAGTGCGGCACCGTATTGTCAATGATCGACTCGATCATCGTGATCCACGAGAGCGTGCCGGAGCCCGAGCCGGAGCCCGCACCAGCGCCGTCAGCAACATCCACGAGCACCTATGCGGGCATGCGCAAAGCACCGGACGTGGGTGCTCTGCCCACGCCGTCACTGCTCTTTGGCAAAAAGATCCCCGTTCCCACAACGCCCATACCAGCCAGCGCCGCCCAACCACCGGCGCCACCCTCGGCTCCGCCGCCTCTCGAGCCGCCTCCGGAGCAGCCGCCACCTGCGCCAGCACCGCCGCCGCCAGCGCCGCCGCCGCCGCCGCCGCCGCCGCAGCCGCAGCCGCCGCAGCCGCCGCCGCCGCCACCTGTGAGCATGGAGCAGAGCGCTTCTAGCGCCGCCTCGCTGATTGCCCCGTTGGCATCGTCACCGGACTTTGTAGCGATGCTCGCGAGCGTGCCCGAGTCCATGCGCACCCAGGCCCTCGGCACTTGGCTCTTCCCGCTCGTCGCCGCCCAGCCGGGCGTGTCGGACGCGGGCAAGATCACGGGCATGATCCTCGAGATGCCACCGCCCGATGTGCTCCGCATGCTCGCGGACCCTCCGACCCTCGCCGCCGCCGTCAGCCAAGCTTGCGCGGCTCTAGCGGCCTTCGAGGCCCAGATCAATTCCGGCCTGGGCGCGAAGCCCCCGCCGCCATTGCCCTCGGCCGAGCCCAGAGGCCGCCAGCCGCACCCGAATGCGAAGACGCGGCTGTGTAAGATGTGGATCCAGCGTGGGTACTGCAAGGACGGCGATGGGTGCGACTTTGCGCACGGCACCCTCGACATGACCACCGGTGCACAACAGCGCGTCCTCGCCAAGGTGAATGTGGCGCCCCTTGGCTTCAAGCCGCTGCAGGCGCTCGCGCCACGCCCCGGTGTAGCGAAGAAGCCTGAAGGGTCGGCGACGCCCGGCAAGGCACTCGCCAAACCGTCCATATTAGGCAACCCGTCCACGGATGCCGAGTCGGCGACCGACGCAACGGTGGAAGCAGTGCCACCGGAGGCGCAGGCAGCGCCACCGGAGGCGCAGGCAGCGCCACCGGAGGCGCAGGCAGCGCCACCGGAGGCG